>Ga0210040_10005126_pt1 | contig 16785 bp, 10 predicted proteins | sample CryGeyCG12114_NA_FD_185462 | JGI IMG/M metagenome (GOLD analysis project Ga0210040, IMG submission 185462) | Groundwater microbial communities from aquifer - Crystal Geyser CG19_WC_8/21/14_NA (SPAdes) (version 2) | ecosystem: Environmental > Aquatic > Deep subsurface > Groundwater | place: USA... | reverse complement strand
CCACCACCGGCGCCTACGACCGCAGTTTTGGGCGCGGCACCTACGTGGAGCCCTACGGCGAAAGTAGCTCGCCAGTACTGCCGAATGGCTCCGACCTTGTAGTCGCCCGTTTTAGCACCGATGGCTCCCGCTTGTTGGGCTCTACCTACCTGGGCGGCAGCGGCAACGATGGCATTCTGGACCCCAAGCTCACGGGCCTCAAGCTATTTCATAATTACGGCGACGCTTTCCGGGGCGACATTCTGGTGGACGCGGCCAACAACGTGTACCTGGCTTCCTATACCTCCTCCACCGACTTTCCCATAGTGGGCGGTTTCCAGCGTACCTACCGGGGTGGCACTACCGATGCCCTGGTCTGCAAGCTGAACCCCGACCTCTCGGGCCTGCTGTGGAGCAGCTACCTGGGCGGGGAGGCCGCCGACGCCGCCTACTCCCTCCAGCTCGACGCCAGCAACACGCTGTACGTATGCGGCGGCACGGCCAGCAGCCAGTTTCCGACTACCACGGGCACCCTCACGCCTACCTGGCAAGGCAACATCGACGCCTTCGTGGCGCGCATCGCCCCCGATGGCTCGCGCCTGGAACGTGCTACCTACCTGGGCACCGACAGCTACGACCAAGCCTATTTTTTGCAGCTGGATGGGGCCGACGGTGTCTACGTGCTGGGTCAGAGCCTGGGCGCCTACCCCGTCACGACCGGGCGCTACAGCAATCCAGGGAGCCACCAGTTCATCCACAAGTTTTCTACCGACCTCGCCACCACCGATTTTTCCACCGTCTTTGGCAGCGGCCGGGCATCGCTGGATATTTCGCCCACGGCCTTTCTGGTGGATCAGTGCGACCGAATATTCGTCAGTGGCTACGGGGGCAGCCGCTTCATCAGCGGCAGTAGTACCACCGGCCTACCCGTGACTGCTACGGCCGTGCAGCGCACCACCGACGGCTCCGATTTCTACCTACTGCAGTTGGCGCCCGGCGCGGCCAAGCTGGAGTACGCTACCTTCTTCGGGGGCTACGGTTTGCAGGAGCACGTGGATGGCGGCACCTCCCGCTTCGATAAGCGCGGCATCGTGTACCAGGCCGTATGCGGGGGATGCGGCGGGGGCTCCAACTTCCCTATTCCGGCCGGCGCCAACACGTTTTCGGCTACCAACAATAGCGCGAACTGCAACAACGCCGCGTTCAAGTTCGACTTCCAGCCCACCGCTATTTCAGCCGGCCCCGATATTTCGGTTTGTTTATCGGCGCCGCTCTACCGCCTCACCGGCTACCCGGCGGGCGGCACCTGGAGCGGCCCCGGCGTGCAGGGCTCCGCCGCCGAGGGCTACCGCTTCGTACCCACCGTGGCCCAGCTCGGCAAGCACACGTTGCAGTACGTGGTAGAAGGCAAAGGCCAATGCGGGGGCCAATCGGCGCTGCACGTGACCGTGACGCCCGAAACGGCAGTTACCTTCGCGCCCCTACCCCAGCCGGGCTATTGCCTGGATTACACCTATTTGGGTCCGCCGGTAGGCATTCCGCTGACGGCCACGCCGGCCGGGGGCCAGTTCAGCGGCCCTGGCGTGCGCAACAATCAGTTCTTTCCCAGCTATGCCGGGCCGGGCACCCACCGCCTACTCTACACCTACGCCTTGGATAGCTGCAAGACGCAGGCCGCGCAAACGGTAACGGTCAATACCCCGCCGTATGTGAGCGCAGACAATAACCAGGACGTGTGCTCGGCCTCCGCGCCCGTACTACTGCGCGGCTACCCCAGCGGCGGCACCTGGACCGGACCAGGCGTGACGGGTTCCGTCAGCGCGGGCTTCTATTTCACGCCAAGCAAGGATTTACTAGGTGAAAACTTGCTGAAATACACGATAGTATCCAGCGCGGGCTGTACCGCTAGTACTACCATAAGTATCAGGGTAGGGGCTTCTCCCGAGCTTAGCCTGCCGGCTTTCCCTACCTATTGTTCCACCGATAAGCAGGCGGTAGCCCTACCCCGGTCGGCTTCCTACTGGCACGGCCCTGGCGTTTCCTACTCCCCGGCTTCGGCTTCTTATGTCTTCTCTCCGACCACGGCCGGCGCAGGCCAGCACCGCGTTTATTACGCCGTGGCCGGCTCCTACTGCGAAGGTGCCACGGTATTCACAGTGCTGGCGCCCCCTACTCCCCAAACCGCGCCTGATACCATTATCTGTCCGGGTACTACGCGGCCGTTCCGCTTGCGGGCCACGCCAGCAGGTGGCCAGTGGAGCGGCTCCCACGTTTCGGCCGATGGCGTATTCACACCCCCGACAGGCTTCACGGGCAAAGTCCTCCTCACCTACACCGTCAGCAACGACGTTTGCTCGGCTACGGCTACCCGCACGGTGCAGGTAGCTGCGCCACCGACCACCCAGCCTACCTGGCAGCCCCAGTACTGCGCCGAAAACCGGGAGGCCCCGCTTCAGGTGGCCTTCACGGGTGGCGTGACTGGGGCCATCTGGGATTTTGGTGATGGTACCCAAGGCACGGGCATCACCACGGAACACACCTACACCGCCACCGGCCGCTACCAGCCAACGGTGCTGTTACCTTATAATAATGGTGTGTGCCAACTGTTTCTTACCCTACCTACGCTGGAAGTAAAACCAGCTTTCACGCCCCCCAACATCATCACGCCCAACCACGACCGACTGAACGACACGTTTAAAGCTACCACCAACTGTCCGGCCCAGTTGCAGATCTTTTCCCGCTGGGGTACCAAGGTCTACGAATCTGCGGCCTACCAGAATGATTGGGACGGGGCCGAGCAGCCCGATGGCGTATACTATTACCTGATGCGCACCGTGGATGGGCGTGCCATCAAAGGCTGGGTGGAAGTTCGGCGCGGCGGCTAGTAGGCTTTATTGGGCCAGTTGGTTTGATTGGGCACTAAGCAAGCCCCACAGTTGTTCGCCTACTACCCTGTCCCTACCACTCATTGCGAATGGCGGGAATTTACCGTACCTTTGCACTTCTATCAGTTAGCTAGCAAGGAGAAAGAGGGGACGCGCAGTCCCCTCTTTCTTTTGCCCCCTGTTTTTGCCTTATGAGATTTGACCGTAACCAACTTGCCGAAATGCTTCAGGAATGCCTCACCGACCAGGACTTGTTCGTGGTGGGCCTGACGGTGTCCGACGCTGTGCGGCCGAAGGTGACGGTGATTCTGGACGGCGAGCAGGGCTTGGGCATTCACGAATGTGCCACGGTGAGCCGCCGGTTTGCCCGGCGCATTGAAGAAGCTTACGGGGAGGAAGCGGGCTACACGTTGGAGGTGACTTCCCCCGGCGCCGACCAACCCCTCAGCGACCCGCGCCAGTACATCCGGCATGTGGGCCGCTCGCTGGAGCTGAAGCTAGCCGATGGCACCGAAAAAACCGGTGTGCTGGAAGAAGCCACCCCCGAGGGTATTCAGTTGGCAGAAGTAGTAAAAGAAAAGAATAAAAAGAAGACCCTACCCGCCGTTTCGATACCCTTCACGGATATCCAGGAAGCACGGGTTGTTATTTCGTTTAAATGAGGGTCAAATAGTTAAATTGCTAAGTAGTTAAATGGTTGGTTGTTCTGGATTTATTGAACTGTCAGCCATTCATCTTACTCAAAATTCAACCATTTGACCACCAACCATTCAGCCATTTAATTATTCAAATCCGATGAACAGCAACGTCCTGATCGAATCGTTTGCCGAGTTCGCCCGCTCCAAGAACATCGACCGTCCCACGATGATGAGCATCTTAGAAGATGTTTTTCGCACGATGATTCGCAAGCGGTACACCACCGATGAGAACTTCGACGTCATCATCAACGTGGACCAGGGTGACTTGGAAATCTGGCGCAACCGCGAAATCGTGGATGACGACTCCGAGGATATCTGGGATTTCGACAAGATTCCGCTGGCCGAAGCGCACAAGATCGAAGCCGACTTTGAGGTAGGCGAGGAAGTAGCGGAATCGGTGAAGCTAGAGGACTTCGGCCGTCGTGCCGTGCTCATGGCGCGCCAAACGCTGATTCAGCGCGTGAAAGACCTGGAGCGTGACAACCTCTACCAGCAGTACAAGGACATGGTAGGCGAAATCATCAGCGGCGAAGTGTACCAGGTGTGGAGCCGCGAGGCTCTAATCTTGGACAAAGAAGAAAACGAGCTGGTGCTGCCTAAAGCAGAGCAAATTCCGAAGGACCGTTACCGCAAGGGCGACAACGTGCGTGCCGTAGTGCACCGCGTAGACGTCATCAACGGCACGCCCAAGATTATCCTTTCCCGGGCAGCCCCTGCTTTCCTGGAGCGTTTATTCGAACAGGAAGTACCCGAAATCTACGATGGTCTCATCACCATCAAGAATATCGTGCGGGAACCTGGCGAGCGGGCCAAGGTAGCCGTAGAAAGCTACGACGACCGCATTGACCCGGTAGGGGCTTGCGTGGGCATGAAAGGCTCCCGAATTCACGCCGTGGTGCGGGAATTGGAGAACGAGAACATTGACGTTATCAACTATACCGACAACCTGGAGCTGTATATCCAGCGGGCCCTGTCGCCGGCGAAGTTGACATCGATGAAGATAAACGAACAAACTGGTCGGGTTTCGGTGTTCTTAAAGCCAGACCAAGTGAGCTTAGCTATCGGCAGAGGCGGCGCCAACATCAAGCTGGCTTCGCGGCTGGTAGGCATGGAAATCGACGTGTTCCGGGATGCCGGCGACTACGACGAGGACATTGCCTTGGATGAATTCAAGGACGAAATTGAGGAGTGGGTTCTCAATGAATTCCGGAAAATCGGCCTTGACACCGGCCGTTCCGTATTAGCGGTCAACAAAGAAGATATCGTGCGGCGCACGGAACTGGAAGAAGAGACGGTAGACGACGTTTATCGCATTATCCGCCAGGAATTTGAGGCCGACGAAGAGCCCACGGAAGAAACAAATTCCGGCGACGCGCAATGACGGCGCGGCGGCCGGTACAGCAAGGACAGTAAATCGTGCCAGCCGGCACTTTTTACCGTCGGCTGACAAGATTTAATATAGTACCTTTGCAACTGGATAAGAGTATCGTTCGCGAGCACAGAATGGCGGAAGTAGCAACTAAACGGCTGAATCAGGCGGCCAAAGACCTGAACGTTGGCACCTCCACAATCGTGGACTTCCTGGCGGAGAAAGGCATTGACATCGATAATAAACCGACCACGAAACTGACGGCCGAGCAAGTACGCATGCTCAATAAGGCCTTCGAATCGTCGGTGCAGGATAAAATCGAAGCGGCCAAGCTCAGCCAGGCCAAGCGCCAGACCGAGTTGGAAGCAACTCCGCCCAAACCCGAGCCAGCTCCGGCTCCTACCCCCAAAGCCGCTGAGCAGCCCGCTCCGGCCAAACCTGCCGAAGCCCCAGCGCCCGCTGCCGCGGCACCAGCTACGCCACCAGCCGCCGCTCCGGCGCCCGCTGATGCTAGCCGCGTGCCCGGCCTAAAAGTCTTGGGCAAGCTGGAACTGGACGCCAAAGGACGCCCTGTTCCGCCCCGCCCTGCCCCGGCGCCTACTCCGGCACCAGCACCCGTAGCGGAGGCTCCTAAGCCTGCAGAGTCTCCCAAGCCTGCCGAGCAAGCCAACCCCACAGAGCCGCAACCCGCCGCTCCGCAGGCCAAGGCTCCGCAAGAGGCGCCTGTAGCCGCTCCTACTCCAGCGCCAAAGGCTGAAACGCCGAAAGCGCCCGAACCAGCACAGCCTTCTGCTGCCCCTATAGCCGCACCCGCTCCCGTTGCGGCGGCCCCTACTCCGCCTCCGGCCCCGAAAGCGCCAGCTACTCCGGCCCCAGCGCAGCAGAAGGCTCCAGAAGCAGCGCCCGCTGCTTCAAGCCAGCCTGCCCCTGCTCCGGAAGCACCTGCTCCTCCCGCCCCAGTGGAGGACTCTACCATTGTAGCCAAGGCTGATCAGTTAAAGGGCCTCACGGTTCTAGGCAAGATCGAGTTGCCCGTGGATTCGTCTCGGCGCGGTGGTCGTCGCCCAGTAGCGTCTTCCGACGTTCGCAAGAGCGGCTTGGCTCCCGATGCCAAAAAGAAGCGGCAACGCATTCCTACCCCTGGCGCTACCAATAACCGGTCGACCGGTGCTGCTCCTGCTGCTGCCGGTGGCAATCGTAGCAACGATGCATCGCGCGGCAATAATCAGCAGCGCGGCAATCGCAGCAACCAAGCGGCTCGTCCGGCAGTAGCTATTACGCCCGAACAGAACGACAAGCAGATTCAGGAGCAGATCAAGGCTACCTTGGCCAAGCTCAGTGGCAACACGGGCAACAGCCGCGGCAACCGCGCCAAATACCGCCGCGATAAGCGCGCCGGTGTGGCCGAAGCCACGGAGCTGCAACGCCAGCAAAGCGAGCTAGACTCGAAAACCCTGAAAGTTACCGAGTTCATCTCGGCCAATGACTTGGCCTCGCTGATGGACGTTTCGGTAAATGATATTATTAAGGTGTGCCTGAGCATGGGCATGTTTGTTTCCATCAACCAACGCCTCGACGCGGAAGCTATTACCGTCATTGCTGACGAGTTTAACTACGACGTGGAATTCCTGTCGGCGGAGGAAGATGAAGCGGAACTGGAGGTAATAGATGATCCGGCAGATCTACGCGACCGGGCGCCTATCGTTACCATCATGGGCCACGTTGACCACGGTAAAACGTCCCTACTCGACTACATCCGCGACGCGAGTGTAGCCAAGGGCGAAGCCGGTGGTATCACGCAGCACATTGGTGCTTACGAAGTGAGGACGCAGTCGGGCAAACACGTTACGTTCTTGGACACCCCGGGTCACGAAGCGTTTACGGCCATGCGTGCCCGTGGTGCGAAGGTTACGGACATTGCCATCATCGTGGTAGCCGCCGACGACTCGGTGATGCCGCAGACGAAGGAAGCCATTAACCACGCCCAGGCGGCGGGTGTACCCATCATCATTGCCCTCAACAAGATTGACAAGCCCGGCGCTAATCCCGAAAAAGTGCGGGAAGAGCTTTCGGCTATCAACATTCTGGTGGAGGAATGGGGTGGTAAGTACCAGTCGCAGGAAGTATCGGCGAAAACTGGTATCGGCATCGACGACCTGCTGGAGAAAGTATTGCTGGAAGCGGAACTGCTGGAATTGCAGGCCAATCCCGACCGCAACGCTGTCGGTACCGTTATTGAAGCCTCGCTGGACAAAGGCCGCGGCTACGTAACAACGGTGCTGGTGCAAACGGGTACGCTGCAAGTCGGCGACATCGTGCTGGCAGGTCATCACTATGGCCGCGTGAAGGCCATGACGGACCACCGCGGCAAGAAGATGAAAAAGGCCGGTCCGGCTACTCCCGTACAGGTACTCGGCTTGACTGGTGCCCCGCAGGCTGGTGATAAGATTGTGGTGATGGACTCGGAGCGTGAAGCCCGCGAACTAGCCACGCAACGTCAGCAGTTGGCCCGCGAGCAGAGTATGCGCACCAAGAAGCACATCACCCTGGATGAGATTGGTCGCCGCTTGGCTATCGGTTCGTTTAAGGAACTGAATGTAATTGTGAAGGGTGACGTGGACGGTTCGGTAGAAGCCTTGGCTGACTCCTTGCTGAAACTCAGTACGCCGGAAGTAGCCGTGAATATCCTCAACAAGGGGGTAGGCGCCATTTCCGAGTCGGACGTTCTGTTGGCTTCGGCTTCCGATGCTATCATCATCGGTTTCCAGGTGCGGCCCTCGCAGAGTGCCCGCAAGCTGGCCGAGCAGGAGCAGATCGACATTCGTCTCTACTCGATCATCTACAATGCCATCAACGAGGTGAAGGATGCCATGGAAGGCATGCTGGCCCCAACGGTGCAGGAGGTGACGGTAGCTACCCTGGAAGTGCGGCAGGTGTTCAACATTACCAAGATCGGTACGATTGCCGGTTGTATGGTGACGGAGGGCAGCCTCAACCGCAACACCAAGGTGCGGGTCGTGCGCAACGGCATCGTGCTACACACCGGCGACGTGCAAGCGCTCAAGCGCTTCAAAGACGACGTGTCGGAAGTGCGGCAGGGCTACGAGTGCGGTATTAGCCTCAAGGGTTTCAATGATTTGCAAGAAGGCGACATCATCGAAGGATTCGAGGAGAAGGAAATCAAGCGGACCCTGTAAGCAGGCATCCTACCTTCCGCTATCTATTAAGAGAGCCCCAACGCCTAGCGTTGGGGCTCTCTTGTGTTTAACACCTGTGGCTAGTCGAATTATTGAAGAACATGAGTAAGCAATCTACCCAAGTAGCTTTCCTACTTACTGAAGCCTATATCTAAGTCAGACAATACCTTGCTTTCAAATACCGGCACATTTCGTAGACCTACTTGTAACGTTCTACGTTATTAAAGTCAGTATCTATTACTCAGAATCCCCAAATCAACATATGGAGTAGGGGCACTTGGTTTGCGTTTCGTCGCTGGATATTCTCCTTGATGAGACGCAGCATTTCCTCCCACTGCGCTACCTAACAATCTAAAATCTGCTATAGTAGCTTACGAAGCTAATTGCTTCGGTTTTCTTCGGCATACCAAGGGCAAACGGTGGCCTTGGCATAGTTCGAAGATGCAAAGAGCCCCGATGCGTTGCACCGGGGCTCTTTTTAGGTTGAGAAAGGTAGATTATCTAGAAGAACAAGAAGTGTTTCTTGGCTTTGTACTTGTGCGTTAAGGGCTTGCCTTTGGGGTCGATGCCGGGCGCAGGGTGTGACTGACCTCGTTTCTGGCGGGCGGTGCCGTGGCGCTTATCCTTGAATTTCTTTAGGGTAAACCCTCCCGCAGCCTTATCGTACTGGCGGGCTGGACCACTACCCCGTCCGAAGCTGGTATTAGCCGTCATGCCCGACCGCGCCTCTAGAACTTCCAATTGTTGGTCGCGCTTGGCCTCGTCGGGATTCATGGTCATTCGGCGCTGCATACGGGCTACGTCGTCCGTTTTAGCGGCTTTCTTGCCCTTTCGGGTAGTTTGCTCAGCCCCTACCGAACCAGGCGCCGAGGACATAGTCTGAGCCGCGGCCCGCTGAAGGGGTAGGGCCAGCACGATGAGCAACAAAAACAAAGAGGAAAACAGGTATTTCATACGAGTAAACAAACGAAAATCGGAAATGCTACCTCACACCAAAAGGGGTGCTGATTCGGCAACGGGACCAGCAAGGCTTTAGTTCAGCGGTTGAATTTGTAAGTCAATCTAATGCCCAAAGTTTCCTTGAATTGAATTCGGCGGCCTTTAGCGCCCTCGGGGCCGTTGGCAGTAGGTACGGGAATATCGTCGTCGTAGATCAACACCGTGGCTATATTAGCGCTAATCCAGTCATTTACGATCAAGTCGATAAGATTTACCCAGTTCACGTCGGTGTTCAGGGGGTTATGAAAGTAGTTATTGTACAGCTCCAGGCGCGTTTGGTAGTTCACATTACGAAAGATGGTTTGCCGGTAGCGCACGTTCACGTAAGACCCTACCTCAGAGCGTATTGTTTGACCAATACCTGCAATAAGTCGGCCATCGGGCCCAATACGGGCGCCCTGCACGCCGAAAGCCCCGGCGTCGGCTAGGGATTGATTATTGACCATAGTAAACTTACCCGTGAGAGGCGACAGCAGCACGGAGAAATGCTCGTTTGGCCGGTACTCCCAACCCAGGGAAACCATAAGGTAGCCGGGAGCCAAGAAGCCCGATGAAATAGAGTCGGGCTGGTCGTTGGAGCGCGTATTGGAAAACTGCGACTTAAAGTTAAGCTGGCCCGCGTAGGACCACCGGGAAGCGTATTGCCGCGCATAGCGGGCGTTTATTTCCAGACGGTCGTCACTCTTGCGCAGGCGTCCGCCGCCTTCCCTTACCAGCCCATACACCACATCAAGCGCGCCGTCGAAGGTATGATTGTGGTTGCGGAAGTGCGTGAAGCCGTTGCTGATAGCCAGTAGGGACAGGGCGCTCTGCCCCCAGCCGGCCAATGGTTGAGGCTGACCTGACTAACAGTGAGCGACGCGGTGCCGCCATAGTGCCATCCCAGCAGCGTATCTACCTTAATTGGCACTTTGAAAGGCTCTACGATGGGCATATTCTCATCTTGCGCCAAGGCAGGCTGTACCAATCCGCTGGTTAGCGAAGCCCAACAAAAGAACAGCTGGTAGCCAGTTGGGGTTTATCCTACTGAACACGATGAACATACACGCTGTAGATATAAAAGTCAAAACCGGCCTGCCTCCCAAGGAAAGCAGGCCGGCTGCGAGGCCATGACCGAGCGTTGTGAAGATACATGTTACAGGGGGCGCCGCACCAACGAATCTCGGATTTCAGTTAGGAGCATTTCTTCTTTTGTGGGGGTAGGGGCGGGCTTCGTTTCCACTACTACCGGCTGCTTGAACCGGTTAGCAAACCGCACAATCAGGAAGACACAGAAGGCAATGATGAAAAAGTAGATGACCGCATTGAGGAACTGCCCGTAGTTGACCGTACCCGCCCCGGCTGCCTTCGCTGCTTCCAGCGTAGCGTACGTTTTGCCATCCAGCGCAAAAAACCAGTTCTTAAAGTCAATACCGCCCGTAGCCAGCCCAATGATGGGCATGATGATATCGTCGGTCAACGAGCTAACAATCTTGCCGAAAGCAGCGCCAATGATAACACCTACTGCCAAATCGAGCACGTTGCCTTTCGACACAAACTCTTTAAATTCAGAAAAGAAACCCATGCTAAAATGTGACTTGGTTTGAAAGACATAGAAGCTGTTTAGGAAATCTTCAAACAGTCATGCTGAGCTTAAATTTTCAGACTTCCTAAACAGCTTCAGAGAATAGCCTACGATAAATATAGAGCTTTTGGTTTCTTTTGCAAATTACTATCTGCTTGACAGAAAGCCAGAAAAGAGCAGCAATCGGCCGAGGTATTTCCCTGCGGCATGACTCATCCATCGTTCAGCTTTTACCCCTTATATAGGTGTCCCAGGGTAGGGGCGGTTTTGCCTTATCTTTGTGCTCTTATATGATCTTCTTTCTTTAGACTATGGCAACCTTCGAAAACCTACTCTTTCAGCTTGATACAACAACCGGCATCCTGCGCCTGACGCTCAATCGGCCCAGCAAGCTGAATGCCTTGAATACGGCTACTATCACCGAGATTCGCCAGGCTATGCAGCAGGCCCTTGATGATAAGCAAGTGCGCGGCATCATTCTGACGGGTAGCGGTGAAAAAGCCTTTGTAGCCGGCGCCGACATTGCGGAACTAGCGGCGTTGAATGAGATTGTAGGCCGCCGGGCCTCGGAGTTTGGGCAGGAGGTTTTTTGCATGATTGAGGAAAGCTCTAAGCCCGTTATCGCCGCCGTCAATGGCTTTGCCCTCGGTGGCGGCTGCGAATTGGCCATGGCCTGCCACTTGCGCGTGGCCTCCGAAAGTGCCCGTTTTGGGCAGCCTGAGGTAAATCTGGGCCTGGTGCCAGGCTACGGTGGCACGCAGCGTTTGGCCCAGCTCATTGGCAAAAGCAAAGCGCTGGAACTGCTGATGACCGCCGATCAGCTGAAAGCGGACGAGGCTTTACGGCTTGGGTTGGTGAACCACGTGGTCCCACTAGCCGAGCTCCTACCCTTCTGCGAGCAGTTGATGAGCAAGATTCTGACGAAAGCGCCGCTGGCCATCAGCATGATTATCGACTGTGTGAATGCGGCGTATGACGCGGAGCGGCACGGCTACCAGACTGAAGCCAACTCCTTCGGCCGCTGCTGCGGCACCGCCGATTTTCAGGAGGGCACCCACGCCTTCCTGGAAAAACGGCCAGCCGCGTTCACGGGTCAGTAGCACAACAGCTTAGAACGTCTTTTCGACCTTCTAACGGTCTTACGTTCACCACTTCACTCTTCACAACTTTACCACTTTGAGTGTAGCAAAAAAGCTGGCGGGCCAAACCGCCGTGTACGGCGTCAGCAGCATCCTGGGACGGGTGCTGTCCTACCTGCTTGTTCCCATATACACGGCCCAGTTTGCGGCGGCCGAGTATGGTATCGTAACGGGCTTATACGCCTACGTGGCCTTTCTGAACGTCGTTTTCACCTACGGCATGGAAACGGCCTACTTTCGTTTTGCGAACCGCCCCGGCACCGACCGGCGACGTTTGTATGACGAGGTTCTGAGCTTATTGCTGGTCAGCAGTGCCCTACTCACGGCGTTGCTGGCCGCGCTGGCAGGCCCTCTGCTACGCCTGATGAGCCTGCCGGTAGAGAACCGCAGCTATGCCATCTGGATTGCGTTAATCTTGGGCTTAGATGCCGTAGTCGCTATTCCGTATGCCCGGCTGCGCCTGGAAAACAAGGCCCGCAAGTTTGCCACTATCCGTACAGTCAACATTCTGCTGACAGTAGGGTTGAACCTGTTTTTCATTGTGTTGTGTCCCGATGTGCTGGCGGGCAAGTACCTAACTGGCTTACAACCATTTATTGCGGCCATTTACAACCCGGCGTTAGGAGTAGGCTACGTTTTCTTGTCGAACCTGGCTGCCAGCGCCCTCACGCTGCTGATGTTGTGGAAGGAGCTCACCGATTTCCACTTTCATCTGAACCTGGAGCCGTTGCGGCCCATGCTTAAGTATGCCTACCCCATCATGCTGATGGGCCTGGCCGGCATGGTCAACGAAACCCTCGACCGAATCTTATTGGGCTGGTGGCTACCAGCGGGTTTCTACCCCGGCGAGTCGAGCATTGCGGCGGTAGGCGTGTATGGAGCTTGCTACAAGCTCAGCATTTTCATGTCGCTTGTCATTCAGGCCTTTCGCTACGCGGCCGAGCCTTTCTTCTTCTCGCAAGGCACCGACCGAAATTCGCCCACCACGTTTGCCATGATTATGAAGTGGTTTACGCTGTGCTGCGCGCTAATTTTCGTTTTCATCAGCGTCAACATCGAGGACTTCAGCCAGCTGTTTCTTCGTCGGGCCGAGTACCGGGAGGGCATTGCCGTAGTACCGGTGCTGTTGCTGGCCAACCTATTTTTGGGCGTATACTACAACCTCTCGGTGTGGTTTAAGCTGACAGACAAAACCTACTTCGGTACGTACATTGCCTTCGGCGGCGCCATCGTCACCATCATCCTCAACTTCCTGCTGATTCCAGTGTTGGGTTATATGGGTAGCGCGTTGGCCACCCTGGCCTGCTACTTTATGATGGCCGCCGTGTGCTGGTACCTGGGCAACCATCATTTTCCGGTGCCCTACCCCGTGGTGCGTTTGCTGAGTTGGCTGTTGCTGGCTGTGGCCGTGGTAGCGGTGGCCTGGTATGTGCCCGTACCCAGTTACTGGCTGCGTCATGGCTTTCACCTACTGCTCTGCCTCGCTTTTGCAGGGCTGATTGTCTTGGTAGAAAAGCCACAGCGCGCAGCCGCACTGTGACGCACACCTCCGTTGCGCGCTACCTTCTGTGATTTTAACTGCCTTACTTCCTTTTATTCTCATGCAAGTTTCCATCATCAACCGCTCCCACCACGAGCTGCCCGCCTACCAAACCGACCACGCCGCTGGCATGGACGTGCGTGCTAATCTTTCAGAGTCCATTACGCTGGCGCCCATGCAGCGCCTACTCATCCCCACGGGTTTGCACGTGGCTATTCCGGTTGGGTATGAGATGCAGGTACGGCCGCGCAGTGGCTTAGCCTATAAGCACGGCATCACCATCGCAAACGCTCCCGGCACCATCGACGCCGATTTCCGGGGCGAGCTGAAAGTACTCCTAGTCAACCTTTCGGACACCGATTTCGTGGTGAAGGACGGCGAACGAATTGCGCAGCTCATTGTGGCTCGCCACGAAATTGTGGAGTGGGCACCCACGGATAAACTCAGCGAAACCAGCCGCGGCGACGAAGGATTTGGCAGTACCGGCAGCTAGGCAGTTGCTCCCTTTTGTCAGTGTACGAGGTTTTTTCCGCCAGTTGAAATAGCGTTCTGACCCACGACTGGCAACCGATAACCAACCGCAAGGCCCCTTTTTGCGTTGCTATATAGTAGTTCCCTCTCTCACTTATCACCCCCTACTCACAAAAAACTTATGAAAATTATCGTCCCAATGGCTGGCATGGGTAAGCGCATGCGCCCCCACACACTCACTGTTCCCAAGCCGCTGATTCCGATTGCGGGCAAGCCGATTGTGCAGCGCCTGGTAGAGGATATTGCCAAAGTGTGCAACGAAGCCGTTGACGAAGTAGCCTTTATCATTGGTCGCAGCTTTGGGAAAGAAGTAGAGAAAACGCTCACGCAAACCGCCGAATCGGTAGGCGCCAAGGCGACTATCGTGTATCAGGATGAGGCCCTGGGCACTGCCCACGCTATTTTGTGCGCCAAGGAGTCGCTGACCGGCCCGCTGGTAGTAGCTTTCGCCGATACGCTGTTCAAAGCTGATTTTACGCTCGACTCGTCGGCGGCCGGCACCATTTGGGTGCAGCGCGTAGACGACCCCAAGCCGTTCGGCGTTGTGAAGCTCAACGACCAAGGCGAGATTACCGACTTCGTAGAAAAGCCCGAAACCTTTGTTTCTGACCTGGCCATTATTGGCATTTACTACTTCCAGGACGGCGCCTACCTACGCGAGGAGCTTCAGTACCTGCTCGATAACGACATCAAGGACAAAGGCGAATTCCAGCTTACGAACGCGCTGGAAAACATGAAAAACAAGGGCACCAAGTTCGTGCCCGGCCGCGTAACCGAGTGGCTCGACTGCGGCAACAAGGACGCTACCGTCTTCACCAACCAGCGCTACCTGACCTACCTGCAAGAGCGCGGCGAAAAGCTGGTTGCCGACTCAGCCAAAATCACGAACTCCGTTATCATTGAACCAGTGTATATTGGTGATGATGTAGTGATTACCAATTCTGTGGTAGGGCCGCACGTGTCTATCGGCAATTCTTCGAAGGTAGAAGACTCTGTGCTCACCAATTCCGTTGTGCAGCAGTCGGCTTCAGTAGCGCACGCCAACATTACCAATTCCATGATCGGCAGCCATGCCTCCGTGGTTAGCACCCCGGCTGATTTGAGCGTGGGTGACTTTAACACGTTGCGTGTGTGATATTTTTCTGATTTTTGACGTTAGCAGTAGCGCGGCCTCTGGTTTGCTGTGTTTTGTAAGGCCTGATTTTCATTTTCGCTCGGCAAATCGTTGGACCGGGCTACTGCTATTATGCGTCAACTTGCTGCTTTATTATGTTGTGTTGGATTGTTGCTGGCCTACCCAAGCGCGGCGCAACAATCGTTGAAGGGTGGCAGTGACACTGGCCTGACCCCGACCAAGGAACGCAAGCTCACCCGCCGCGAGCGAAAAGAGCTGAGCCGCCGGGCCGCGCTCGAAACGGCGCAGCAGCAGAAGGGCGAGCCATCGGCCCGCGACCGGGAACTGAGTGAAGCCTACTTCGTAGACGGGGTAAAGTATGCCCTACTCGAAGACTACAATAAGTCGGCGGAGCGGCTGTTGCGCGCCTACGCCCTCAACCCCAATAACGCTGCCATCAATTATAAGATTGCCGAGACAAATATGATGCTCGGCAACTTGCAGGATGCGGCCAACTTTGCTCAAGTAGCTGTTAAGCTCGACCCGAAAAACACCTACTATTACCTCCTGCTTGCACAGATTTATACGTCCCAGAAGCAGTTTGACCAAGCGGCCAAGGTGTACACTAATCTGATTCAGGACGTTCCTAATTCGAACTACTACCTTTTTAATCTGGCTGATTTATACATGGCTCAGGGCAAGCTCAACGATGCCCTGACAACCTATGACCGGGCCGAAAAGCAGTTTGGCCCCACGGACGAGGTAGCCTTCAAAAAGCAGCAGATCTATTTGAAGCAGAACAATCTGGATAAGGCGTTGCAGGAGGGTGAAAACCTGATGGCCGCTAATCCGGAGGAAATTCGCTACGTACTGGCGCAAGCCGAAATGTACGCCAGCAACAACCGCCTGCCCGACGCCGTGCGCGTGGTTGAAAAGGCGCTGAAGCAAGATCCGGACAACCCACAGGCCCGCATGATTCTGGCCGACGTGTACCGCCTCCAAGGCAATCGGCCTGAGTCGGATAAGCAGATTAAGCTCGCATTTGCCAGTCCGGCGCTGAATGTGGATAACAAGGTGCGGATTCTGGTCGATTATATTCGGCAGCTACCCAACCCTGTACTGGCTCAAACGGCCCTTGATTTGGCTGCTATCACCACGCGGGTGCACCCGCAGGAGGCCAAAGCGTTTGCCGTGGCTGGCGACTTGCAAACCATTACCAATCACAAACAGGAAGCCCGTGCTTCCTACCTTAACGCCCTGCGCCTCGACAACTCGAAGTTTCAGATCTGGCAGCAAGTGGTGGTGCTCGACGCCGAACTGAGCCAGACTGACTCCTTGCTACTCCACACCGACCGGGCGTTGGAGTTATTTCCCAATCAGGCCTCACTGTGGTTTTACAATGGAGTAGGCCACATTCTGAAGAAGCAGACGGCCCAGGGCGTGAAATCGCTGGAGTATGGCCGCAAGCTGGCAGCCGACAACCCCGAACTACAGGGGCAGTTTGATACCCAGCTGGGCGACGCCTACCACGAATTGCGCGACTACCCCAAATCCGACGCTGCTTACGAGGCCGCGCTTGGTTTTGATGCTAACAATGCCCAGGCACTGAACAACTACAGCTACTTTCTTTCGTTGCGAAACGAGAAGATGGATAAGGCCAAAGCAATGTCGGGCAAGCTGGTGAAGCAGTTTCCGACCAACGCTACCTACCTCGACACGTATGCCTGGGTGCTGTATAAGCTGAAAGACTATGCTGGTGCTCGGCAACAG
>Ga0210040_10005124_pt1 | contig 16790 bp, 11 predicted proteins | sample CryGeyCG12114_NA_FD_185462 | JGI IMG/M metagenome (GOLD analysis project Ga0210040, IMG submission 185462) | Groundwater microbial communities from aquifer - Crystal Geyser CG19_WC_8/21/14_NA (SPAdes) (version 2) | ecosystem: Environmental > Aquatic > Deep subsurface > Groundwater | place: USA... | reverse complement strand
CGTTAGGTCTGATTTGGTTATCAGGCGGAGAGACTTTTTCTTCCACTGGATAGGCTATGCTATTACCTCTTTCAGAAGTTCCAGACTCTCTCAATCGTTCTTTAGCTCGATGATCGGGCTGATTTTGTAAGGAATCCCCGGTGCTGTCTCCAGAGGTGTCCTCTCTTTCTTTATTCGCTGATTTTTTGTGACTTAAAGTCTTTTTAGAACTCTTTTGAAATGATTTTGACTGCTCTTTATTTTCAGACACTTGGACATTTTTTGTGGACTTTTTTGACAGTTTTCCGACGGACTCTCGATCAGCCCCTTCTGATTTTCTTTTGTAAATGGATTTCACTCCGGAAGATGATTGTTTGGTTTTCTTTTTAGACGATTTTTTCGCAACTAATTTAGGAGAAATTTTTTCTTCTATGCTGGAGTTGCCGGAACTCATTATTACATTTATGTTGTAATCGGGGTGGATAAAGTAATCAGTCAAAAATATTTACGAAAGTAACGTGCGCTTAATATGAAATAGCTTTTCTCTGCAGCGTAGAATATTGGGGTAGAATGTTTCCTGCGTGTGTTGTCAGGGAAAGTAGATATTGGCATTATTTGATGTCATCCGCAAAGAATTTCTGCTGAAGGTTTTCCCCTATCATTTTCCCAGCTATATAGTTTTTTTCGTTTATATTTTTTGAGTTAACTATTTTATTTATTTATTTGCATTTGCATTGCTGATAATAATAAAACTTGGTTGAATATAAAGAAAGTATTTCTGGTTTTTGCGTTTTCGTTTATTATTTATTACATTTTCGTAAACAAGGTGAGTAAACTCAACTCGAATCGCATAAACATTTTGCAACGTCAAATTCTGTTTTTTTCGGGGGATGAATTGTTACTGTCACTGTCATCTCCTATCAGAGCTTTTCTCATATCTTGTTTGAGCTGATCACAAAAAGGTTGTTAAAATCAGTAGCGTTAAGAATCAAATGCATCCTTATTTATTTGCTAAATACCTTCCACACGTCCAACTCACTTTTCTGACCCATATTGCTATTCGGAATACTTTTCTTCACAAACTCGGCAACCCAGAATTTATTATGCGTCGTCATTAAATTTGACAATTGAGAATACCTTGTGTCAGAACACCCTGTAGACATGCTTTCTACTGAACAAGTTCTCCCAATCACTATTTCAGACGGAATCAAATCGCTCTCCAAAAATTCCTCCGTTGCTTCGTTCACAATAGTTTTCTGAAACGATGGCACGGATTCAGGTATTGTGGATTCATTGAATTTTATCAACTTTTCTTCGCTACTTGGAGTCAGCACTGGGGCGGATGGAGCAACACTATCTTCAACCAATGATTTTAACAATTTGACATTTTTCCCTATCTGCGGTGTCTTCTCACCCTTTTCTTCACTAGCAATAGTAGTACTAACTTTAGGCAAATTCATAATATCATTTGCACAGTGTCTAGTTACAGTCAACGTTTCTCCAGATTGACCTAAATTCACAGCAGATAGTTCAATTTGCTCAGCAAGTGTTAAGCGCTCTTTTAGCTTATCCCGTTTCTGTGTTACAAACAAGTGTGCAACAATAAAACTAAAACATAAAAAACAGCCCGAGTCCCATTTCATCGCTTTGCAATCACCACAATTCTTGTACCTTCGATCCCTTCATCCTCGTACTACTGCTGTCCCTCAAAATTTCTTGAGACGCACATCTAGGTAAACTGCCTAACTCCCTGGCAGCCTGAAAACAGTCTTCCTGCTCGTATGTACTCGAACTGGCTACGTCCAAAATATCTTGTTTCTCATTTTCGCACCCACTACTAGCCCACTCATCTACTCCATAGATGGCAGAAGTATTGGCTGACCAAAGGGAAGTTCTGGACCGTGAATGCTCGCTTGGTACCAAAGTCAACATATCGACATTTTTGGTTTTCGTATTCGTCTCACACTTTAATTTTCCAGATGCACTACTATTTCCCTCATCCTCACTAGTGCAGCAATCTTTCATCAGATTTGGCTTTAGAACTTGCATCCCTCGGCCACTTTCATGCTCATCTACTGCCAATAATTCATCAACAACTGTTTTATCGTTGTTTAAATCTTTACCGATCAATGTACAGTTTCTATCGATAACATTGGGAAGACTAGATAGTTTCTTTGTAGCCACATCATTGGGATCGGTAGAAGAGTTAGGTTCACGATTTTTTCGAAAAATAGGCTCGGATTGCTGTCTCAAAACTGCACCGATATTGTAGTTGTTGTTACTATTTGCGAAACTATTCATGAATTCTTTCCAACGTTTTTTGTTTTCTTCAAGTGTTGGTCTTTGTGAAACTGTAGTCTGCTTGTGTTCGATAGGATTGTCGACAGTGATAACAGCTGGTTCAGTTTTTTCACAATGGCTAGGTTCGAAATTTTTTTCTAACGCTTTACTTGAACGCCGCCAGTACGGTTTGGATTCGCTAGCGGTATTTGTAGGTTGCTGCTGAGCTGGTTTTTCATGTTTATCCCGATTAAACCACAAGAATTCTAGGGATGTAGATGCTGGACTTTTCGATTTTTCATAACTGACACTTTTATCGAATAGAATAACCTCTTCTTCTTTTTCTTGGTCGGATAAATCTAAGAGTGGCAAGGCTTCGAATTGAGGTTTTTCTACATTCAGTGGCCAAGGTAGGCTTTCAGCATCAGCATTGTTCGGAGCACTTTGAGTAGTATGTCGAGAGATGGAGCGAGTTGCTGAAGGTTGATCCGGAAATTTGGTGAATTTATTCTAGATAGGAGCAAAGGACCTAGAATGTCTGATGCTTATCTATCATTAATTATTATAAATTAGGTAAATTTAGGTTACAGATTGTTGGCGTTTAGAAAGACTCTTTGTCGTAGAGTGCTGCGCAGACGGAACAGTTTTGGTTGACGGCGCAGCTGAGATATTGCGGCTTGACGGTTGTGCACTAGGCGTTTTCGTGCTCATCTGTTTCTTCGTTAACAAAATGCACCAATTTTAAGGTCAATGTTTTTAATTTTAAATAGGGTTTTTCAGCTTTAAAAATGATTGTGTATTAATTTTTTGTACCGGTTGCGATTCACGCCGGCCTCTAATATCATCCAATATGTCCACAGTGGAGCATTCCGAAGATTCTACTTGCCTGTATTTTGCATTTCTATTAGTTCTACAACGTTTCCACCATAGTGGAATCAAAATGCATATTGCCAAGAGTAAAAGGATCACAAGAGCCGCCAAAATCTAGAAAAAATTTATCTCATTTAATGCACTAAAATTCGGATTTGTATGTATATTCAGAACGGTATCTTTGTATTCAGATTCACTCACATATAGCGATACTTTCAAATTCTCTGCTTTGTCTTCAACCTGTCCATCCAAAGTTCTGACATTACACATTTCAAATGAAGTGATGGAGCCCGGTAAATACGATTCAGATGGGAATGGTTTGGAAGTCCATTCTTTGTCGCAAATGCAAGTTCCACCTTTCCGTTTTCCGTGTACGCATTCTAAAGTCTATAAAACAGTTAGAAAATATTTTTCAATGAGAACGATGAAATTCTAATACAGGATACAAAATTCATAAAAATTAGCTAATACCATTTTCAAAGGCATCAGCGAAGGAATGTTTTCGTCATTTTTATTAATTTCATAATCTTCGTAAGTCATATCTTTAACTTCTTCTCTTTCATTGTATTCCAAAGCATCCCAGTCTTCAAATGTCGTCATTTCTGGTGTCAATGAATTGATAATTTCTTCTACGGGATAAGTTTCTCTGCATTTGTTTGTGACTGGTGAAATCATCTAGTGAATGTAGAAGTAATTTTTTTTTAAATCCTTTACTACCTTATTTTTATTGAGATTAAATTAAATCAATCCTTTACATGAGTTTCTTTGGTGCAGTCTTGGGGAGTTGGTTCACACGCGTCCTTTTCAGCGTTGTAAAAACTTCTAAATCCTCTATAGGAGATCATACAATATTCCTCGACACAGTTATTAAATGGATCTTGGTTGGCGTGTTTACATTTTTTATGGTCACTTCCAGCAGCTCCAAATAGTCCTGTTCACGTGATGTGAATAAAATGTATTAGATTTTATTTTGTTGTTGTCAATTTTTTGAAATTATAAATTGTGACAGGTACCCATAAAATTTTTCAAAAAGTCAAAAGGCGATCCAAGGGTATGAAACTTAATCTTTTTCTCAATACTAGATTTAGGTCCATGAGGAGGGGATTCTGCCGATTCTTCATCTTCAGCAGGCCAACTGAGAACTCGTATATCGCACTCACCCTTCCTATCAAAAATATTCTGAGAAAAAATCGGCAACAAATAATTTGCGTTTTCCAATAATAGCATAGAATATCTGGTAAGGACCAAGGGCTTGCTTACTCGATTAACGAAATACATTTGCAATCGCTCCGTTACATTTGGATAAACCACAATTCCTAAACCACTCACTAGTTTCATGGCCTGTGGTTTACGTTAAAAAACAACATAAGGTTAGCACTTGCATTGCAAACGCACTTAATGTTTAACTTATTACGCGCACGAACATTGCAATCAACCTCATGCCCGAGAAATAAGCAGCATTTAATCATATCTAATCTTGCGGCCATTGGTTGAGATCCAGAATTAAATACATCGCCGTCTAAAATAAGAAACCAATGATTTTTATTAACAATGCAGACTTTTTACTTAAAACATTTGAAAAATCATTTAAGTTTTTGCTTACAAAATTGAAGTGCCAAATCTCCACTTTCCGGTTCAATCAAACCTGCCGTTCTTAAGACAATGTCACCACAAGATGCCGCCGCACAAATCAACGGCACTAAGATCATAGCCCTTCTAAAATACATTTTAGATATTTTGCTGTCGATGTTTTAGTCAAAAATCGAGAAAAAAGAAATAAGAAAATGATCTGGTTTTTTTGTATTTATAAACCACTGTGAAAGTAAAAAGCCCGTAAAAGTCAAGGTATATAGAATAGTATTTGTAGAGTAAAAGGTAAAAGGTAGGTAAAAGTAATTGCTCATTTTAAGTGCTATAGTAGCTCATCAAAAGCTGTGAAAGAGTCGGTCAAAGTATCAATAGTAGACTTCCATAGCAATACCACTATTGTGAATCCCTAATGCAGATTACGTTCCCATTATGACGTATCAAAGATATAGCCAAACAATACTCAAGACATTATTATTTTTTGTTTTTTTTTTCTGATTGTTTTTATGAGAAAGCATCCCACATGTTCTATGCTCCACATGCTTATTACAAAACCTTAAATATTTAGAAAAATCTAGAATAAAAATTCCTTTACGCTATGATGATGATTAAAACAGAAACACGCAATTTACTAACAATACAGCATATCAAAGTAGCAGCCAAAATACTTCAAGAACTTACCCATACAGCACGTTCACAGTTCAAATAAACACCAAAACACCATACAATACATTTGTCTTTATCTGCATGATTATACCAACATCCATTGTCAACGAATTTATCACACATTTAATAGACAACTTGGCTATAAAATTATTTATTTCCAACAACTCATGTTTTATGAAAGCTCAAATACAGTACGCTATAAGCCTTGTTTTTTTCCTTACCAGTTGTCCAATGATGATGGTTTTAAACTTTGCTTAGCATATTGAAGATCAAGTTCATATTGCTACAACAAACCTGGGTTCCCTGTACACATATGCACATTTGACTTCAATGTTTACCCAGTTCTGCTCTATAATTCTCCTGTGCCAATTTCCATATTGGGCAACGACACTTGAGAGTAAGTGATGTTTTCCAATACGCATTTGTTCATTGTGAATTAAATTTTAAGGAATTCACTGTACTTTTGAACGTAGATTACCACAATGCAGCTGTAAAGGAGCATAACTTTTATCGGCTGAAGCATGGTTCTCCTCCAATTACTCATGACCCCATGGTAATTTCTTATACTACTTAACATATCTGAGACATTCACGCTAGCTCCCGTAGCCCCTTAAATACCTAAAGATGTCCAATCTGTTCGAACTGAAAAAAATCCTGCATAACATGGGTGGATAAGGAGTTACGGGAGCCGCGTCAGTTCCCCTGTTGTGCATTTGGACTTTTAAAAAAGTTTTTAATGTGATTGACTGACAAATTTTCATTAGTTAGATGAAGTGGCAGAAAAATGGGGAACGTATCTAATGAAGAACAACTTGTTTGAACATTCCAATAGCTCGTTTGGTGAAAATCTATATCAAACGCGAAGTAGTACATTAGACAAAGCGAAGCTTGTGAAAAAGGCAGTGAAAGCCTGGTACAACGAAATCCAAGTCTATGATTTTGAAAAAAGTGAATTCACTGCTTCAGCTGGTCATTTTACTGCATTGGTATGGAAGGAAACAAAACGAATGGGTGTAGCTGTGATTTCAAAACCTCCCAAGAACAGTCGCAGCAAAACTCGGAGTATTGTAGTTTGTGCTTATGATCCACCTGGCAATCAAGTTGATGGATTCGCTGCAAATGTATTGCCACCTAATGATTTGCTGAAGCAAATGAAGTAATTTTACAGGATTAGGAAATTGTGATGTTCAAATCAATGTCCCTGAGCTATATATAGGAACCTTGGTTGATATGATGGAAATCGATTTTGTGATTAAAAAATAATGAATTGACAATAGTTTTGCTTTGCATCTTTCATTTGTCTTGTAAATACCCAACATTATTTCATCTTTAGTTAGGTGTAGGTAGCTAAGGAGTCCACAGCAAATGCGTACCTGGAAAAGTTTTATATTTAGAAAAGATATAGCTCATTTCAGAAAAAAATAGATTTTTTTTTTCGGTAGGTTATTTGGTATTTGTTGCTCTGCTGTGAACATAATGTAAACACAATTTTTTCAAAAAAAAATTTCAGATAATTTTTTTAAAGGCTGAGAAAATGAGCAGTGAATTATTTTTGCCACAACATGTTACAGATTTAGTGATTTACTTTGCATAAATTGACCATTTATCGGGGATAGCCGAATAACATGGGGCAACTTTTGTTAACTTTGAAATGAACAGTAGTTTTAACGATTTGAATGCAATTTACTATTTTTAGTAAACCATTTAAGCATTAAAACTTCAGAAAAATAGATACGTAATCCCATAATTAAGTGGAAGTTACTAAACATTTGTCAACTACAGCAAACACGAAAAACACGCGAAAAACTTTATCCTTGCATATTTTGAGACTCACATATATGGAGTTAGATTAAAGATTGCTTAACAGGAACGTCTAATACAAAACTATAAGTTTCAAGTTGCTCGCACACACAGCACATTTCAAACTAATGAACTCATAATGTATCAACAAGATCAGCAATTTGCTTAAAAGAGATGGCATCATTAAAACTGACTATATAACTATCTTTAACTAGTGTTTGCAATACCGGTTTTACCGAAAACCGGTTTACCGATATTCGGCGCTATTTTTGACATTCGAAAACCTCGGTTTTTTCATGTTAAAACCGGTAATTTTGAATAGTCTTATTTTGCATAAAAAAGCATATAATCATCCCTCCTAGCATTTTTGCATGCACTAAACGCCGAGTAATGATTGTATCTGCGGTGTTGTATGTGTTTGTAGCCGTCAGCCATCATTTTCGCTTTTGATCTGTCCATCATTCTGGATTTTTGTAATTTAATTCTGCTTTGTTTGATTATAATTTACGAAAATGGATTCATTTAAAGTTGTTACCAACAAATCTGAAGATTTGTCTTCAGTTTGGCACTATTTTAAAAAACATCACGGCTACTCTCAAAAAAGAGATTTCACTTTTCGATGCAGGTGGAAATCGTGGATTACATTTAGAGCTCGCATACAAGTTGCTGCGATACATACCGCCTACTAGTGTAGAGTCTGAGCGAGCCTTTTCATCTGCTGGTTATTTTTGTAGTAAACTACGAAGCAGATTTAATGATGATAGTTTGGATAAACTATGCTTTTTAAGGTTTTATTCCCAAAAAAACTGTTAAAATTATATCATTTCATGTGCCTTTAATATAAAAAATAAAACAAGTGAACTTATAATTGTAATAATCGTACTCTACGCTTTTTTTTAAAAACCGAAACCGAACCGGTTTCCCGGTTTTGGGAAAATGAATACCGAAATTACCGGTTTTGGAAACCCCTCCGGTTTTGCAAACACTATCTTTAACCGAGAAACTATTCAGCAAACTAACTAACCATTATACTATATTTATATACGGAAATTGGATGGCGGAGTTGTTCTTTGTAATTATGGCTTCAACGAAGCTTATGAGAAGTTCAGTAAGAGAAAAAATATTAGAACCTCAAGAGCCATGCAACAGCCGCTAACTAACTCTCACAAAATCGAAATGAACATGAAAAAATAAATTATTCTCGATTTCCAAAATTTGTCTTAGCCACCAAATGTACCACAGGCCCGCGGAATTGAGTCGTTTTGGGCAGAATGTAAAAGGAGATACTCCTGTCGATCGGAAAAACCAAAAAACTTGCAGGGATTCAAATTGGTTTGGGGTCATATTTCCAAGCAAACTGCAAAAGATCTGGGAAAATCACTTATGGATCACTCCTACAAAATATTGCGGCAAATCGGCTATAAGGGACTTCGCGAAGCTATGAAAGATATCAATTGTAGCTAACTCTATAACTATTATTCGGTGATGTTTGCTCATTTAAATAAAGCATCATTCAATGTAAGTCAGTCATTTATAATTTGTCTTTCTACTTCTGGAACACACTGTAGGGGATCAGTATTTTCAGGGATTCTTGGCGGCACGCTCCACATGTTTTAAAACTATTTCTCAAGTCAAAACTCCGCTACCCATCTCCAACACACCTCTCATTGTAAGTTCAAACAGAGTTGGCTGGAATGTGATGAAACTGCATCAAATGACAAACTCAACTCATCAACAACACATCATAAAAACCAAAGTGAACTTCTCTCAATTCTGTGCATGGCAATAAACAACATGAAATTTATATTATGCAGACACACGCAGAGCACATTTTTCTCCCCAACCCGTATCCTAATGAGTTTGCCACCACATGAACTAATAATAAAACATACATAACCACCAAACCATTAGAGTAATACGTTTCCATGAATTCTATAGATCTGGATTTTGCTGTGTGGTTAGTCAAAGCCATATGTGACATACCAGTAAATACAGTTAGTTAGTTGCAGCACTAATCCACAAATTCAAAGCTCATTTGTAGACTTGAACCAGCTACCAGTTGATCTACTTTATAAGCTTAAGTGCACAGCTAACAGAAGCTCCATCAATGCTGTTTTGAAATTGTGATTTTAAAGTTATAGTCACTATTGATATTCGTATGTGCTATTGACTATGGGGAATGTAGCCTACTTTTTTGGGTTTGCTATTTTCTTGGTTTCCACTGTGTGTGAATTGGAGTGTCATCATGACGGAGTGCAACATCATACGGATTGGACTGGGGCAAATAAAATGCCTATCAAACGTGTGGCTGGTGTAGATCTTCAATGGTTTCATAATGATGAGCAATTCCTCATTATGGAAGTCAAGGGTCGCACAATGGGCTATGTTTCCGTTGGCTTTTGTCCGGAAGCCGAATGGAACGACTCGATGAAGGGATGTGATATTGTGATGGGCTGGGTGGACAATCAAAATGCAACAGGATTCATCCGGGTAAGCATACACAAGCTCAAACTTTTGTAAAAACTAACAACTATTTTAAAAACAAAAAAATAAAAATTGACTCGAGGAACAATAATAATTTTCTATACATTTGAAATGGTGATAGTTAGAATGTATGTTGAAAGATTTTTCGAGAAATATTGAAATAGATGGAAAATAATAATTTTTGAGAAATTTTAAGCAGACTAACATAATAATGGAAACTTACACAACGCTATAGTAAAGATTAAAAAAAACTTTTCATCATCAGGATTATTATGCAATGGACAATGGGATGCCAATCGAAGACCCGCAACAAGACTGTGAACTGCTTGAGAGTTCACAAATGAACGGAGTGACTACCATCGTTTTTAAGCGTCGGTGGGAAACTGGAGACAATGAACATGACGTCAATTTATTAAAGGTGAGATTTTCTTTCAACTAGTCGGTTGTGTTTATTTTTCTAGATTATATTTACGTTTTTTTTTAATCGGTCCACGATTGTATCTAGACTCCTGTTTACTTAATTTACGCTTGGCATCCAGAAGATCCTAAAGGTTTTGACCAAATGCTCCAGCATGCCAAAGATTCCAGGGGCCATACTTCTTTTGCAGTCAGATTGAATGGAAAGGTAGGGAATGAAAATATAGTACCGAATTTGGGAAATCCGAATGGCATAAGGAATTGCTACACTTCAGTTGGTATAATTTTAGCTTTTTGGGTTACAAGATTGATGTAATATAATTGTTCGGACAACCTAATGCATTGCCTGCATACTGTGAATATTGTTTTATGTTTTAATACAAAGGAATGTGTTTCCGTTTTAATCAACATTAACATATTGATTGTTTGATTTTTAATTCGACTATTGTTTTCATGAGAAATATACGAAACCGCATGCCTGGATTGACTATTCAATTCAATGTCACTGCTAGCGGTATCTCGCAGTTAAGAATTTAATGACAACTAATATGCAATAAAGCAGATGCTTCATCATCACTATCTCGTTTAACTAACTAAAAGTGATAAGGATGTAAAAATAGTTCGCACGTGAAACGAGAGTTGAAATCCGTATGATTCACTTTCTAATCACCTGGGCGGAATGTTGGTCAGTCTTGATGTGATGCATCATAATCCGTCATAAGGATTGTTTGAGCTTTGGACCTGGACTATTTTTGAATTACAAACTTACTAGGGGTCTACTGAAGGGGTTTGCATAAATGAAAAACCTCCCAAAGTTTTTAATGGTTTTACCTTTTTTTCAAGTGTTTTGCCAGGTTAAAATTTTGAATCAATTTGTGTTCGCGAAAAAGAAAAATATATAGCATTTTTTGCAAATCTAAAGTAAACTTAAACTTGACGTTTGCCTTTTTCACTGATTGTATCCCTTGAACATCCGGACAGTATCACATATGGCTGTTGTCACTCAGAAACTTGCTATAGAATCGCTAGAATATATAAAATTGTAGATTTAAAAACGATTTTAACTTGACAAATTTCAAAGCAAAACATTATTTCTGTACACTTGCACCGTCAAAAGGCCTAAAACTAATACTTAAGTCCATAACTGCCATAGCACAATAAATTCTGGCTTCTGATTGGTTTTATTCAAATACTGCTATTCTGCTATGTGCAGAAATGCAAAGTCACCGAAAACTTTTGCATTTTTAATTTATGCGAGGCCCGTCGGGTTGCTCTTTACTATACCTAAACTTTAGAAAATTCACTTATTTGCTGCGGCTGTTCAATATGTACCAAAAATGATGTTTACAATGCATGTGATTTTCAAATTTTATCTTTATCTTATTCATCTCGACAATATATCCGAACTTCATTGGATCCAATGTTCAATGCTTATTGAGAACTGCGTAGTAATTTATCCGAAAGTCACTTTTGATTTGTGATGGACAAATGGACTGATGAATTAATTTCGTCCAACTTATAATTTATTTAATACCAAACGGGGAGATAACGTATAAAAATCCCTCAGCTGTATATCCATATAGAATGCTATTTGCAGTTGCTGTAAATCGGAATGAAGCCAGAAGCCAGTCAATGCGATCAATTTAGAATGGATTCATTCCGTTTTATTATAATTAAGTACTTAATGGCCAACTTAATACAAAACATACAGAATGTTGATCATCAAATATCAAATTCAACCTTCGAACACAGTAGGCGCGTTTGTAGGTTGGTGATCATTGTGATCAATAACGCGCATTACAAAATGGTGAATAAATTGAGAGGCTGCGACCTATGATTATCCAGTCTTCTTGGGATCCAGTTTGTACAAAAATTCTCACAAACATTTTCCAGAGAGCGTGTTCAGCTACTTGACAATACTCGTGCTATAAGGCCGATGAGGGACTCGAATTCGGACCTTGACAGATTTTTCGTACCATTTGGGATGGGAGTACAAGAGGAAAGATGCCATAGTCACAGCGGTAAGTAGAAGAACCGGAAGGAAATGGTGAATTATCATTCCGGAGAGAAATTGTTGAATTTGAATCTCAACATCGTAACTCTTTATTGCACTAATGGCGCCATAACAAAAAGATCCCCACCCCGACACCCAAACTATCACTATTATGAGAATTTTCCAGTACTTAAAATTCAGAAACGCCATTTTGTTTCGCAATCGACGATATCCTTGTTCACAGTTCCTCCAACCTATCAAATACAAATAATAAACAAATAACAATAAATAATAAATACAAATAAAAAAGTTTTGCTTTCCATTTTCAATTAATTTATAAAAAAATAATTTTTAATTGAATTAATTAATTCGTTATCTAATTACTTTAAAATCTTCACAATCAATATTCATAGCTCAGTAGGCCAGTAGGCACGGTTTTGACTGTCGAAATGCTCGACCAAATTTAATAAAACGGTTACAAAAGACCAAACAATTATTGCTGCAACAAAAATTTGAGGAGCCAAAGTATTTCATTTCCAAAACTCAGACATTTCTACAACAAAATGATAACCATATAACTTAAATTTGGAGCCTAAAAAACATGGCCACTTACTTTTCTATTGAATCTCAAATTTTTTGTGTATCATCAACCGATAAATAAGTCTTTCTGTGTCATTCGCCATGAACAATTGGCGTCCAAAACTTACAATGCACGATTTTCACCTCAACTGTGGTAGTCTTCACTTTTGAATCTTTACACTAAATTTGCAAACTTTCAAATGACAATTTGGCATTCCACAACAAATTATTCGATTCAATGTTCTTATCTTATCAATGTGCTATCATTTATGGGTCACTATCACTATCACTGGAGTTTATACAAATGCTCCTAAAAGCAAATGAACTCAAAATGTGACGAGGCCATGTTCTAAATCAGTCCCAGTTTTATGCATTCACATGCACGCCTAATGGCAAGTTAGTTAGTATGGAAGTTTAAATTTTAATGTTATATTTTACTGCTTGTGTTTGTTATACGATGAATTTCGTTTAATCTAAAACTGTTAAATCACGTCATCTTTTAATGGGGAAAATGCGGATTCACAAAATTGATGATCGACAAGATTGATAATATTTGACGATAACATTGTTCCTTCACATGATGTGCGCTGATAATTCTATTGTGTTCTATCCAGATTTCCAGATCCCACAATTGCAAATTATGCACACAAGTTTTCTGACGAGAGGGGAGAGTGAATCATCACCAGTGTTAGTTTACATGCGGAGAACACTACAAATGTCGTAATAAATATTGCATATGGTATAATTGATGAGCTCATACCGCAGTGGCCGCAGTAGATAAAGACAACCACATTATTCACAGGGAGTAACATAAAGCAAAGTTTTAAGGCCTGTGTTACTTCGCAATTCACAACCTAAAAATTGAAGCTAATGTGAAGAATTTTGAATGTTAAAAGTAAAGTAGTAACAAAAATACTGGAAACACCTACACTTCAGCTTGAGATGCTTTCAGATGAAAACCAAAAAAGGACTGCAGGGAAGCTATAAATCTAAAAGTTAAGCAGCGTACAGCAAATATTGATTAGTAAAATATAACCAACTTGTTGACCATGATGAGTTGTGGACAAAGCATACTTGCGCATGTATTAAATAATGTCATATAAAAGTGTTCAGATAAAAATCATATGGCTCGAACACTATTGCTTAAAGTGAACTCAGGCTACTCAGGAACCAAACATGAACACTTTTCCTGTTGTAAACATTTTCGCATGATAAGTTCTCAGCAGCTATTTTCAAACAATGACTTGCTGAATATCTATTTACTTTTGGCGTCCTACATTCCACTGTTTGCTTGAACATAACTTTATGAAATTATGGCTGACTTCTTTCAGTAATACTTTATTTTCTTAATATAAATAAAATACTGCAAGAAAGTATTGCAGAAGGACAAGTGGAATTGATTTAAGTTAAGGTTTTAGTTATTGCTTATGACTGCACAGGAACGACAGAAACCAGGGTGAGGATACTATCTTTATTATGTTTTCTTGTACTTGGAACTTGTTTTATTTTAAAGGATGCAAAACGTGAGGTCAAGAATCAAAAAAAGGCCACAAAAACACGATTCATACCATTCATGCTGAAACTTATCATATAGTGCAAAAAATTTCACAAAAAGAAATCCATTTACTGAGAATATTTGAGCATTTCAAGTAAGAACTTATGCAAATCAATTAAAACTACGTGGACGTAATAAACATATTATCTATCATACAAACAGGAACACAAGAGACAAGATATATATGGATTCAATCAGTCTATAAGTTATGATTGCAAAAATCACCTTTCGTTCGATTACCATTTGTAAATTTGTGTCTATTTAAATCAGTCAGTTTCCTCCAAGTAAGTTTCTAAGTTTAAAGTTTCTGTTTTAATTCCGGTTCCGAACAATAATTGCTTTTATAGACGTCACGAAAAAACGTGTCCAACTGCTCTCCACTGTCATCACTATCATACGAACGGGTTTCGGATTGGGCAGCAACAAAGTTTTCTCTTGTCTGAATTTCTCGTTGGGCACGTCTACTATCCTACAAGTTGATTAAAAATACCATAAATCTAATACCAGGCCATTTTAAGCAACAAGTCCAAAAAGTAAGGACAAGGAATAGAATTGTAAAAAAGTCCAAAGCTTACATCTGTTTCGTATTCTTCATCACTTTCGTAGTCCAAACTTCCATACTCTTCTTCTCTTTGGCCCACTCCAGGAATCTTCTTCTTAGGTTTCATAGGTGACGATTTTTTAATACTACATTAATCAATCATAATTTCCTTTAGTATATTGCTGCACATATTCCTAAAAAAGAACGCAAAATGACGCACCTATTCTCCTTATCCTGCCTGTTTTTAACTTCAACAGGTTTAGTTTTCATCTCTTCATTGAGATGAATTAATGTAGAATGCAAAGTATTACGTTTCTTCTTGATCCTAGCATGAACGATATTCATTTGCATGGTTGCATTCTCCAATTCAAAACTAAATGAAATCAATTTTTTGAATTATTAGCTAATTACTATGCACAGAACGTAAAATACTAGTTGTCAAACTGAATTTTACAATTCTTTACTCAAACATACCAAAGAGCATCAGCCTTGAATTTCTCCAAACGCAATTTCCGTTCAGCTTCCATCTTGGCTTCCTTAATTTTTTCATTGACTTTGATGGCCCGGGCTGCATTCATTCGATCTTGCAATGTTTTATTATTTAGTGCATCAGTGTCTTCATCTCCAGATAAATAGAGTCGTCGATTTTCATTCTGAGAAATCTGGATTTGGCATAGAGGGCATCTTTGACTAAAATTAAAGGGGGGGGGGGGTTAACTGATTTATTCAGCACTGACACATAGTTGTGTTAGCCTATTAGCCTTAACGACTCAGTATTAAGGTATGTAATATTTTTAAATAAACTATAGTTTATTATGCAACACAAGCAATCATTAAAGAAACACAAGTATATTGTCATTGGGGACACACTTACAGCGGAATTTCTAGATGAGTAAACCAATTTTGCAGACATACGTCATGGAAGACATGGCCACATTTTATAGCTATAACGTCTATTTGCATTTGTTCTTCAGGAAGGCTCGAAGGGCGAGCGCTGAGAAATTCACTGCAAACGCTGCAGATGAATGTCATCCTGACTTGACAAAAATTTTGAAATAAGTTATCTAGAAAATCTAAAAAAATCAATTTAAAGAACAAAAGAACATCATTGCGTGTGCTATGTGCTATTTAATAGGGAGTTAGGGATGTTTCGTAACGAAAAACGAGGACGCAAACCAAAAACTAAAATCTATGGTTTTCTTCGTTATTTTTCGTGCTGTGGCGTCCTGCCTACACAACAGAACGAAGAGTGAACGCAAAACGATCTTTTTTTCGTTCGTTTTGCGTTCACTCTTTGTTCTGTTGTGTAGGCAGGACGCCACAGCACGAAAAATAACGAAGAAAACCATAGATTTTAGTTTTTGGTTTGCGTCCTCGTTTTTCGTTACGAAACATCCCTAACTCCCTAATAGCAAAGAATACGCTCAACACCAACACCATCGCTGTGCTGTGAATGTAAGGTAACTACAGGTTTCGTATTCATTGTTAATAGGTAGAAATGCATGCGGACCTGAAAAGTATGTCTGACGTTTAAGTGCTACAAAATAATAATGGCAGTTGAATTACAGAATTACAGATGACGCTCGTGTGGGCTTAAGACGTTTGTCAATGTAAATTCGAGCAAATTCTTTTTGATTGAGATTGAGAGGAATTTCTTTACTAGAAGTCCACAATTTACATAAATAAGTATTAACTTCGCAGTTGCAGCACAAATTGAGCCAATTGAATTAAACAGGGTGCAAAATAATTATACACTCCATTACACAAATCACTACCAGTGGTGTACTAAAAACTTCAAAATTTTTGGTTCCAATTATTGTTTTAATGTAGCAGGACGAGAAACTAACAATACACAATCAAATTCTTGTCCAGAAGAGACAAGACAAAACGGTTATTAAAAGTGTTATTCCTAGTCTTGAAGTAACTAACTAAACTTACAAAACGAATGTTTAAAGATTAGCACCATTTTATTTATTAATGGCTCAACTATAGTTTGTGTATGCCTATGAACACCGCATAGGAAGGAACGAACACACAAT
>Ga0210040_10005123_pt1 | contig 16792 bp, 7 predicted proteins | sample CryGeyCG12114_NA_FD_185462 | JGI IMG/M metagenome (GOLD analysis project Ga0210040, IMG submission 185462) | Groundwater microbial communities from aquifer - Crystal Geyser CG19_WC_8/21/14_NA (SPAdes) (version 2) | ecosystem: Environmental > Aquatic > Deep subsurface > Groundwater | place: USA... | reverse complement strand
TACCAATAAAGCAAAGAGGAGCAAAAAAATTAAATTTCAAGCATGAAATAAACAGTGCTAAAAACTAAGAAAGCACTACTATAACTTCAAACGGGCTCTAAACATCATCTTTAGTTTTGCCAAACCTAACATTTAGCTATACACCGAGTATTTCTGATTTCATAGTAACATTTGTTCTCATTAAAAGAGCGCCATTATTTTTCCTTTGTCCCGTAAATCTGTCATGTGAAAACAGAAGAAGTAATTCCCTGTCTAACAAATTCGGAAATCTCGGCAAAAATCTTGTGCTGTACATTTCCCTTGCAGTCGAAAAGCAATCATCTTCATTTACTTGTTTGCGCACTTCATTGTCCCTTCAAGACAGTAGAAAAATCTCTTAGAATGCTAAACAAATATTTTTATACAAACGTCATGTTTACAATCTGTCATAAAAATGACCAACTTTAATTGCACTTGCTTTCAAGTATTTATTATAATGAACCGAAAAAAATAGGATTTTATTCATTCGTTTTATGGATCCTAAATAATGATTTGGGCTACGAAATGAGGATTTTATAGTATTTACAGCCCTAAAGCTTTTTTCCATAAAACTGGTGAAAGTTCATAGCAAAAGGAAAACTGTGTTAAAAATGACAGGCAAACTTACACCTACCCGGCAAGAGCAGCATCGTAGTATGCGATATCAATATTTTTTGTCTTTATTCATTTGCTCTACCCATGCAGTTCAGTCATGAATTTTTAAAATGACGTGTGTCTATTGCTCCAGATTTATGAGGAAACCGTCTCTTACCTGCACCTAAGTGAATGTTCTCTCCTCTCCTAAATTTTCTTTCCCTCAACTCAAAGTGTTATATCAATAGTTGGCTACGGAAACTCAGAACAAACGTAGTGAAAGGATAACTTCCTAATTATTTTCCATTTCTCAACAATAAACTTTAGCCTGCGATTCGTGGAAGCATAATTCAGTGGTATCAGCAACCAAACAACAAGTTGTCTGCATGAGTTCATATTATTTATACTTGGGCCTAATACTATGCTGTGCATACTGAAGAATCAATTTTTACGAATTTATCATGCAAACAAAAATTACAAAAAGATACTAAGCTACAAATTCAATTTAATTTTCCAATGAAACTGTTTAGGACAACGCTTATAAATCTTTCACTGCATCTGGGAAACGCATAAATGAACTAAATTAAATTTTAAATCTTTCTTGTGCACGGTTACGGAATATCTGTTTAGAAATGCATGGTACTAAATTTAAGTTACACACTACTACTGAACGTTACTAAATGCTAAAGCTAGATAAACAATCCAACGTTTTGGAAGCTCAAAAACCCAAAAACTTCCTGTGATGACGCCTTATTCTGCTATAAGGTGTCATTGTTCAGCCGCGTGACATTTTCATACATGCATAGCTATATTTTAAATTAAACATATCGACACATTATATTATTCATGTACACATGGCCAATCGCATTCAACAAGGATTCGCAAGGTTTTGCAAACTGAAAGCACTGGAGAGAATATAATTATAAATTCTTAGCATGCTGACAACGTGAAGTCATTATTTGTGTCGTCAGCAGTCTTATACTACCGACTCATAAAACCCTGTATGCTCATGTTAGCAGTAATGGTTTGGAATTCTTTGAAATTCATCCAACCCATGAAAAATGTCTGCAGCTACTATATAATACTACCACTTACATAAAGCAAAGAATAGAAATACTCTGAGGGTAAAAAATCAGGTTCAGTGGACCATGACAGCAAAATGCATTCACCTTTGGTGTGGTGTTTCGTGTATTTTTCTTTGAAATACAAATATAGCTTCCAATTCTAACAAAATGTTTCCAATCTAAAAGCCCATGAGAAATAAGTGACTTTTTTTATTCAAGTCGGTCATACAAATGGGAGGACAGACATCCTGTATAGTATGCAATGCATGTGTGTTCTTGAAATAGCAACATGTTACCTGCCAAGTCGCTGCACAATTGCAGTTTTGCAAAATTACCTAATTTGTATTCAACAAGGGTTCAGTTCAAAAGTCCATTTGCATTTTAAGGGTGAATCTACGCAAAGTTTTTCATAAAATAATGCATAAGAATATGATTTCATTGCATAAAACAAAAAAATCATGTTATCATTCTCCATTTTATTATTTATTTAGCAGAAATTGTTCCATCCTTCTTATTGCCCGCCTACAGAAGCAGGTAATAAATGGAATTTTTGTGAGAAAAATCTCCCAAGTCATTCTTTTCAGCCATATGTTCTTGCTATATATTTACTTAACTAGAGGCTGAACATAAAATATGTCATCTGGAACAGCTAAAGTGACAAAATAAACTTGTGACAGCGCGTTCCCTCTTGCAAAAATTAGTTTTTCCTTGGCCCTAACTAAACAAACAGGCGCAAAATTAAGCCATTGTTACATCACTATGAATGAGGGAAAGGCGTTGTCTGCACTTGTTACTACTGCATTTAATATTTATGACTTCTTATATTAAATGCATGAAGAGAAAACAATTCTTAGTCTCCAATTAACTACCGCGCCTTACGTGTGTGTGCATGTTACTCATAATTTTTTATTCAGCAGGTCCCCACATGTTGAAATAAAGCCTCTAGTAAAACTTTTATTGCCTATTTTTATTCAACATGAATAACTAACATAGAAATTTCCAAGGTCTAAATTGACCGGCACTTTACTACACGTGTATGATTGTATAGCCAGCCGGTAAAAGCATCTAAGTCAAGGAAAAATTGCATTGCGGACTTGTTAACGCAAATGTTTATGAACAAATGATGTTTAGGATTGGAATTGGGCTTATCGTTGAAATGATTATTTTCCTTTGGGGTACAATATTGACGTTAGGTTCAACCAATGTCAGCTGCTAGCACTGATTTGTTTTTCACCGGTTAGTTACCGTGATATAGAGACTATTTCATCAGTAGTTGTTTTTGGTGTGAAACACTCAAGCGTTTAATACACTAGAGCTTATGCATCTGCATTGCGGCACTAACTAAGAACATGTATATATTTCGTACACCATTATTAATACTAAGAACTCAGTAAAAGCTTCAAAAAAGCCATATTTTTTTACAAATCAGTTGGCAACAGAGAGTGTTTACAAAGGTAAATTAGTACTGCTCTTGACACTTCACATGCTGCTTAATTTATTTCATGCCACTCTCAGTGATTCAATTTAGGATGGATATTATAACAACTGACTTTTACATTTCTTTTGTGGATCTACTTGGTTGTTATAGTTGGAACGTATCATTATACGAATGTAGAACACACCCTTCTAAAAAAACTGACTTTACAACGTAAGTAACTGAGCTGGAGTGTGTACTAACTAACTATGCACTAGAAAGGCCAGGGAACTATATTTACAATAGAAACTGTCCCATTAATTTTATATAAGCCTCAGGTTTCATAGTCTCCATAAATTGCCACCCAGATAAAAATAAGCACATTATTACAAAAGAATCCTTTGTAGTCCAGGGGGTATCTTACGGATTCCGTGTTCCACTAGAAGAAAACTTTTGCTCCAATATGAAAAATTAATAATACAGCTAGCACTTCTCCCATAATTTCCTATTCAGCAGCGCTTCTATATAACTAACTAACTAACTAACCATTGAAAATCTTTTTCACTTTTATGTGATTATGCAAAACACTTAAAACTACTAACTACAAAAAACATTTGATTCCTTTTACAGGATAAATCAGCAGAATTAACAGCATAATTCATACCCGTTTGCATTGCAAATTTTTTTTCCATATATAAATTCGATCTCAGTGCTATTGGCAAATGGATGAACAGAAATGGAATGGAATTAAATATGAAGAAATGCAAGATTATGACCATCTATCCGAAATCATTCAAAGGCCCCAAAGTTCTACCAAAAATTCACATAAATGGCGACGAATTACATCACTGTGACAACATTAAATCTCTTGGGCTGATTATTGACCACGAATTTAAGTGGAATACACACATAAATGATGTTTGCCGTCGAGTCAACTATAAGCTTCTCACATTGAAACAAATTATTCCCTATTGTTCATATGAAAACTCCGTATCTCTTATTTCTGCTATGTGTCTGTCCTTAATTCGCTACTGCTCAATAATCTAGGGATGTGCTAATAAATCAGAACTACAAAAGGTAGATAAGTGTATAAGACGATGTGCGCGTACAGTGTTTAGAAAGAATAAGTTGGAATCAATTACAGAAGAACTCAAGTCCCTTGGGTGGTTCGATTCATTTAACATGTATAAATATGGTATCTGTGTATTTGTTTATATGATAGTTCATAACCTAGTTCCTGATTATTTTTCTAATTATATTGTTTTTAAAAGTACACCATACAATACAAAATATTCTAATCATATCTGTGTATCTAGCCCGTTGCCTATTCACAAATATGGATCCGACTTAATTTCAGTGAAGGCCTGCAATTTCTGGAACAATCTTCCTAATCAACTTACTGCGATTCAGAGCTTGCCATTATTTAAAAGGAACATAAAACATTACTTGTTAGGCAAATAATCTTAACTCTTATATGATTGTATGACTGACAATTGACTTATTGTGCCATTATTATTATAACTCATGCATTTTAGAATCAATCCTGTCCTGGTTTGATTTAGATTGACTGTTTTCGTATTAATTAGCTACTATTATTTTTACGTAATCTGCCATCAATTGAAAAACCTGTACTTGTGGGAAATTGATGATGAATAAATAATAATAATAATAATAATAAAAAGATTTAAGCCTGCCATTTGTTTTACATCTGCTAGATAACACTTATACAGATTTGTATGGTTGGCATCGTTCAAAAAGAACAAATTACTTTACACTACTTCTCGCTGACATGCATCCAGTAATTAGTTGTAGATTTCAACAAAGGGAGGAGAAATGTATTTTGCTACCCAAATGACATGATGAATTCCATTTTGTGTGAGGGAGTATTCCCATACACCACAACAATATAAGTAATGCCATTAAATCGTTCGGCATACAAGACGTAAAATCCTTGCTTAGTTGTAACCAACTAATTAATGACTACAAATGTGCAAATCTGGTCACACATGCTATATTTAAACCCGGGTAGCTAGTTAGTAATGAAGTGATTTCATTAGCATACACCCCTTGTGAGATGAAAGACATTTACTAATTATACAAGGAATATATTCAATACCCATCTGGCGAGATAAATGGGTGAAATGCTTTGAATATATGTGACTGACTATTTCTACTAGATATTACTCTGCCAGACTACATAAAATGTGATTTCCCATTGCAAGGGTATGGCCAGGAATGCTGAATTGAGTTCAAAGAATGCGGACTGATATTATTGTAACATTAATGTGGCCCACTTTCTGTCGATGAATTTGCGTGCAAAGATTTATATCTGGAGGGAAGGTCATGGGTGTGTATAAGATACCCATTAGTTGCCTACAAGATCCCATTTCATGGAGAAATGTAGCTTAAAATCCTGTGAAGGGTGTGAATCTGAGATTGATGAGAAAAATGTATTTGTGCCAGCAGAAAGGAATTGGTGATGTCATTCCTTTCGAATCGCTAACTGGGTCCCTGAGGAATATCAAATATCCCTAAAAATCCCATACAAGAGTGCTGCAAGTTTTAGATGGAGATAGGTGTTAAGTTTTAGTTAGTCACTATAGAAAGATGGCATTTGATGAAATGTAATTCTAGTACCAATGAACTTTAGATGGAATCTAATATTTTACTCAGGCCGTTCATTTCATCATATATACTCCCATTGTTAAGACTTTTTTTTCATGCTCTTTGTGGTTGCATTTTCGTGAGAATTTTACACACTCCAGTCCAGTCCTATAACTACTGGTTGTGCAAAAAAAGTGAGAACAAATGGTCTTGTTATTGCTTGACTTGTTTTACGCGACTCGGCTCAAAAGACTCACACGTTGTGCCTCCAGCCATATTGCACACCTTGGCTGTATTAGTGAGTTGGTATCATTACCTTTTTTGCCACAGACCAAGTGTTGGTTTGTATTACAGATTGAATGAGTTTCTCAAATGTCTGTATGTTTTTATACGAAACGTATAATTTTCCTTACTTTATAGAGACCATTAATAGGAGAACTAAAATACTATTTTTGTTTGTTCCCTTGTTTCTGGATTATTTACTTGAAATCCTTTTCATTTTTTGGAACAGAAAACAGTAGTAATAGTTGTGCAATGGTATCAATATCCAACCTTGAACGAATTCTATGATTTCCTGTACGAAATTTTATAGGAAAAAATAATTAAATATCTGTTACTCTGATTGAATTTTTTTGCAGTAGAACAATTATTTATTTTTTAAATGCTGTCAATAAACCAAACATTGAGGATATTCGATACCCTAAACCAGATTTTCAGCACAGATAGAAATCATATTTGAAAACTAAACGATGAGATTAATCAAGAAACGCACATGGAACATTACATTAAGTGTCAGTAAAGACCGCTTAAGAAAGGAGCACAAGCTATAAAAGGGTTGTTATTTTTCACGATAAAGAGGCACTTATAGTTCCTCTGCGTTTCTGGACCTCTAAACAGAGCCCAGCAATGTCACACTGGAGAGAATATTAACCTAGTATATGCGTAGTAATGACAAAATACGGCCTCAAATGGTCTATGTGAATTTTCTAATAACTCAGCGAGCCAAAAACTTTTGTGCTTGTACCATCTGTACACATATTTATTTCCGTAAGTCAGTGTCCCTTATTGCGATAAAAAATAATGACTATTTTCCTCTGTATTTAATCCAAGACATTTTTCTGAATAAATTGACTGGATGTTAAATCGTAAGTCTTGCCCCAATATGAAATGATACTTAATACTTCCTGTTTATCATCTTTTTACTATTACAAAGGCTCAAGAAAAAGTGACTAACTAAGATAAATAAATAAATGCGAGCTGATTAGTTTTAGGAAACAAAATGACTGGATGCTTATGCTGGAGGAGAAAGTATGAAATTGGTTTGGAAGTTTGCCAACCAGATTCTTTTTCACAATAGGACTGTGTAGTCAGCTACTCGACCTATATGTAAGATAAAGTTTGAAGTATTTTTTCTCTTCTCCCCGGGTAAAGCTCTTCATCTTCACACCATAACGAGAATAAAAGTTTTCTTTAACTCATGCTCCCACGTTGGCAAATATCTTCTAGTGTTGTTTCAAGTGTGGAATTCTAGAGGCATTACTAATGCATTGCAAAATAATGCAAGCAGGATAAAGGAAATCACCTTTTCTAGCCAAGCTTGAAAAAGAAAGGAGTTCCCATGCGGAATTACATATTGGGAAACTAAAATTTACGACCACATAAATGCCCCCATGGATGGATTTTACTTGAAATTTATGCGTTCGCTTTGCATTTTGCTGTGCTGGTGTGACTAAAGTGTGACTTTTTTGTCCTAATTAGTTTTCATTTAGTTAGTTGTGGATGATGAAAAATTCTGATTTTTGTTTGACTCGCTTTTTTCATGTTTAATGCTTGCCTACACAATGTCTTAAATTTAGCCCTGATTGGATGATTTGCATCCTAAAGTTTGAGATTTTACGTTGTAGAATGTCTCAAGGACGTCCTAATTAATAATAATATAAAGTTTTGTATTGTACATACGACATCTAATGACGTACGTATATAAAATTGTGTCAAAAAAGTTTTTACGCATTGTGTGCCGCTCTCGTTATGGAAAGTAGCACATCAATATGTTTTCAAGACCTTACAAAGTTACTTTGTGTACTTTGAGCAAACAAAAGACTGTGAATATAATTATTCCCTTATTTTCGTTCAAAAATTATATCCTATTCTCATACCTTTTGAGGTAAAATAGTAGGTAAGCTTTTTATCTCGCGAATTACTATCTATAATCTCCCCAAAAATAAGCATCTGCTGGTCCTGAACCTAAACTAAGGCAAATCAATATTAACATTCTAGAAAGCAAAAGACGGCAAGGTATCTAGTTTGATTTCCCTTTGATCTTCACATTTACTCTTTGGAAAAACTTATCAGTAATACAATCACTTAAAGCGCATATCTGGTCAAATAGCTATTACAGCTTGCCTATACATGCATTGCAGTCTCATGTCAATAACCATATGTCTAGCTTCTCGTTACCCAAAAACAGTTTACCTTTCATCATCCATAATGCACCTTTTGCAAGCAATATTGCAGCTCTGATAAAAAGGTGATTCAGTCGGACTATATAAGTCCAGTCAGTAACTCCGAAACGAAATGTTATGTCTGCCTTACTCAATACGAAGATAGTAAATATAATTTCCCTTTCCATTCGGCCACTTACCATCGCAATAAAAAAAAACCGTATACGCCTCCACTATTGCAAATATCACTTATATCGGCTGCACCCGCGATTGCATTTTTGTTTCCAGACAGAAAAATTATTTGGGAAGGTTTCGATCCACAGACCTACTCCATCGAGGATAGCATATTATAGCTAAGCTCATACAGCCACGCAGTATGGTACACTTTCACTAATTGCTTCCCATCAGGTCCATTAAGCCCAACAAAAATAAAAATTATCATCACGTGCATACATGCAACCGGCTTCCTCCCATATGTCAGTGACCAGACCAAATTTATCTAATAGTACACAAACTATTACTCTCAAATATGAAATACCAGAACCAGAGCAATAATCTGTAACCTGCCTGAACCCAGACGTGATATTAGCCACGCTTGTCAAAATTCATGCCTATAGCACAAAAAAAATATCCCACATCGCAATATTATTCGCAACTGGCAAAAAAGCCTTTAATTTTCATCCTGTGAACCAACTTGGGGAAACTTAAAAAAACTACAAGCAGTAGCAGTTAGTTGAACGTTAAGTTAGTAAATCCATGCTTAAAAATCCTATACCCGGCACCGTTTGCACAATAGCTGTAGTACGTAATTATAAGTTTACCCACAGATTAAGGAAATCTGGAATTACTCTTCTCATTTACGCTAATTATCCTCAACTCATTATATATTATGGTACTCTGGGAATATGATATGATACATCGAATGTGCCTATTGGATTAGTACAAGCTGTATTGCGATCATGCATTAAGAAAATGGTTGAGTTATATAGTTAGTTCGTAGGGCTGGAAACTCCTTTGCGTTCCACATGGCAAATCACAAATTATGATCGTCACGGCCATGTGTACAGCGTGGCAAGTGCATTCCTAGTTGAAGATTACACAATATAGGATGATCACCATCATCATGATTACAACCAGGTGAGTCAGGGTTTTGTTATTCAGTGTAAACTCACGGTAGGTAAAAAAAAGGCGAAAAATTAGGGTTTTGTGACTGACTCATACAATTTGCTTTCATTGTAGTATGCACGCATTGCATTTTTTGTGCTTCCAATGTACTCTGTGTGAGCGAAGTTTGTAGCTTGTAGTAATGTGTTCCATACGTTGGTACAGACAGACACAAAAAATGGACGACTGCATGTCAGCAATATGTAGGTACTTCCAGAAATAGTGATGGTTTGTTAAGATGAACAAGAAATCCATTTTTACAACAGTGTGAAGGGAATAATGATGCAGCTGCTTGTCTTTTGCATACTAACTAACTAACAAGGCAAAAATGATCATCATGTTGTTCAAGTGTCGAGGATTTGTTTGTTGATAGGTTCTTATATTTAGTTAGTTATAGTCCAAGCAGAATTGAAACGGAGGGAATGCAATGCTATGGGACATGCATTTGTGTGTATTCGACGTCCGTTTGAGTTTTGAGAATAGAGTAGTTACAAAGTTAGCTGTCTATTTTGATGAAAATTGGATCTCCAACTTTTTGTGGGTGTGGCTTGGTTGGTATTTGGACTAAATTTGGAAACCCAACTAATTTTCCACACTTTTGCGTTGCGTGGAATGAGAGACTCACTTACAATAATTTTGTGTTTGAGCTTGTAAAAGTGGCGTCCATAATGAGTGAAATCATGTGAAAACTGAACGAGTAATTAGTTTCAAGACTCATAACTGAACTAGTTTGTTAGTTAGTTCATTTAATTACCGTCCATTAAGAGAATAGTAGTGGCTACCATTAAAATTCAATTGGTATCATTAACATTGTATAGGTCATTTGCATTAATTACTACACAAGTTATTTTTAAACTCTCATGTGTTGTGTACACCTAAATTCGTTTACACTATGGTCATTATACAAGTCTAGCATTTGCATGGGAAATCACTTCGAACGAAAATGCCTTTGGAGAGACAAAGTATTCGAGCTTGTTATCCGGTTCGTGCAGTAGGCACTCATTATTAGAAACAGAGCAATGTCTTTAGAATGGCGTTGAAGTAAGTTGACAGTCGATTTAAAGAAGATTATTCATACACATATGACAAATGGAAAATATTTGACAGAGTTATCAATCAAAATGGTTTTGTATTGCACTTTTCTTTAGTTCAAAGCAAATTTTCCATGACAGACTCTGTTGTGTGTATGTATGAAGTTCAGATTAGGAAGCTCTCTTGCGATACTATAAGTTAGTTAGATTCCTTTGAAAACTCTTTGCAACTTCAACTACAAGGGATTATTTACCGTTTTAAGAAAATAATAGACTTTTCAGTTAGTTTCCCCTTTAATCTTCATCTGGTAATTATAAAGTTTTTGCACTCATTCCAGCTTGTAGCTACCGTAGCCAACTTGAACGAAGACAATAAACTTTCCTCTGCATGCTTCTTTTTCCCTGTGCTTTGCACGCTCAATGGAACCAAAGTTATTATAATGTTGCAGAACATTAGCATTTAATTGAAACAAAGTGCGTTTAGAAGTTTCTTTTAGACCAAGCGACACACAAAACATTCCATACGCTTTTTCTGCTTTACGAAAACAAGGCCTGTGTTCCGTTCAACAATACTTTTCTCTACAGGCTAATAACATTACTTACTTACTTGCTATAGCTCACGAGCTTGTGTGTGACAAGATTACACAAACAAACTACTTTACATCCTAACCTGTACTGAGCTCACCGTGAGCAAGTACATGAAATAAAAATTTGGATTCCGAAAAGCTCAACGAATCTTGAACGTCTACCATACATGTTACAAAGAAAAGATCAGTGGCAACTTTTTTCACTGCTCAAATAACTACCAAGACAATGATGACACCCGGGGAGTGCAAGAAAAGCGTTGGGCATAAAAAATAGTAGTAATTCTTCCATTTATTGAAAGTGACGCACCACAACAGCGGGTAAAAACTATGGAAATGCCTTTATTTGGACTAGTTTTTTTCGCGATTTAGGCTGTCTGAAAATAACTTGGAGGGAGCATGTTCAATGCTTTTTCCACACTAGAGAGTCAGCTATCTAGCTAACTAAACTGAATGTCTCATGAATAGAATGAGTTAGAGAGTCTATATTTGTCTTCCCTCTCATCCGCAAGCTGCAGGGTTTAATACAGCGGACGCAGTGTGGTATACTAAAATTCATTCAATAGAATGACAAAAAGCGTACTAACTTTACTAGTTTAGCTACAATTTTATATTTGCTCTCAAATATAACAGGAGAATTCTTCACCACATCTGGCTCTCCCGCATTCTTTTTTCCAAATATGTAGAATTCGAAAAAGTGTACTAACTAACTGACTTTTATAATAATAAGTAGGCGTTCGTATTATTTAGGGTAATTTAAACTCCGAAATTACTGGTACAATCCAATCATTATTAAAATGTATTTCCAGCCACCAACGATGAAACCCGCTGTTTAATGAGAATGTTCAAGTGAAATCACCCCCTGCCATCATGCATCGGTCATATTCTCACATTTATCAGTATTAATTTGAATGAGGAGCTCACAGACTCTGACTGAAACCAAAGCCAGTTGGTGATAATGATATATAAACCGTACACATGTTTATAAACTAGTCACATGCGAATCTCTTGAAAAGTAACACGTTGACAGTTGCCGTAAATCATGGGAGCCGAATTTTTTTCAATCCTTCCTCCCTGTGTACACAAATACAAGAACTGTACAAAAAAGTAAATGCTCATATCATTTATCAAGTATTGGTATTGGTGGTCCTCAGCAGCTTCAGCAACTTTACGAAACAACATGGCTGCAGCACAACCTACTGAAATCAATATAGTAGTCCGTAGTATGGAACGCGATAGCTTTTCCTGACTGTGGAGCAATCTTTGGACGTGCTATTCGAAACTAGGGATGTACGTGAAATGTTGTGCATCTATAACACACAACAAAAAATCATTTGTCTGACTGGCACTAAAAAGACACATTTATTTGCCCTTTCATGATTTAAGGAAGAAACTTTTTCTACATCATCATGTATAGTTTGACTACCCAGCTGTAAATGCACAGTTGTTCCATACGACCGAGAAAAGGAAGAGAGTAAAACCACGTCTAAATATAGTAAGTAGTCATGAAGCTCAGTCTTTCATTTTTTATGGTAGACTGGAAAAACAGAGTTGACTGAATTATACAGCAAAATATATAGGATGTGACTATAGTATCTCTGTGTTTTTTATCGCAGCAGTTCGTCCTCCTCCACTGTTAAATCATTGAGTTGAGTTGCGTTAAGCAGTCTACCCTTTTCATTGCAGTAGCTTGTTTTGAGGTCTTCTCATCTCGTCGTCACATCACATCTTGAGGATTCTTCATGCTACGTGGTAGCGCTGAATAGAGCTGGAGGAAATGCGTCAACAGTCAAGTATATATAGTAAGTCGGTAAGAGCAACATTTTAGCCCAACTATGCTTACTTACTAGATGGCCAACTATCTTCACTGTTCACATGCACATGGAGACCATAAAGCCATATAGCTAATAAAATTCATTGTGTTTCTGATATGGAACGCAATTTGGGATTGTCACCGAAAACCAAGTTGTGCACAATGATTCACAGTTTTTTGCACTACGTGCATTTAGCACCAGAGGCACTGTTTGAATGCGCACCACAGTTTTATAATAATGGCTAACTAAACTAAAACTAACTATAATTATAACTATCACTAAAAGGGAGAAATTGGCATACTCATCCACCTATCAATGCAGATATACCACCACCATTAAATTCGTGTGCAAGAACAGATAGGCATAAATTGGGCAAATTGAATAGACACGGTTTAATTGCATTCTACAAATCTGAACATCAATTCAGTCACTGATTCTGTATAAGCTGGCCACAAAAACCACATTTATTTCCATGAGTAGTCAAAATTCACATTTTTTATCGCTTTTATATAATCCCTATTTAAATAAGTTAGTAAAAATAGATTTTACATGCAAACTGAGATTTGTTTGCTACTACTAGATGTAATGTTTTGACAGAGAATTCATTTTTCTGTAAATCTTGTTTGATGCGGATACAAAGCAATACACAGAGCCTGCCTTCAGTTGGCTGTTGTGCTGATTCTAGAGTCGCACTGCAGTAAACTTTGATTGAGGTTGAAAATTGAAAATTTGTATGGCTGTAAGGGAATTCGTGATCTGCATTTTTGTGACAGATTATAGAAACATATACTGTTAAGGAAGGGAGGAAGTGCTACCAGATTTTCAAGCTCATTTGACTCCTGGCGTCATGCCACACTTTATTGTTAAACTACAACTTGTGTTTGCAAATTGTTGCATAATTTGAGCAGTAACTTTTTCTGCTGACTTGCTATAAATGGCTGTTGAAAGGAAACAATCAAGACTAATTTTCTCTTATCTCAAGTTCAGGAACTGTTTACTGACTATGAAAGTAAGTGATATTGCAAATTGGAAACAGGATATTACATCTAAAGGGAAGAACCGATATAACGTAGAATTAGTATAGCCATAAGGCTTGTCCTAACCTTTTTTTGTGAGCAAGTTTTTTAACTTTAAATAAGATCATTTAAGACGCAGTAAAATTATGATGAATGTATAGTCTACTAGTGTTGTTGGATAATTTTGCCAACATTTATTATCACTGAGGTGAGTTATTGCTCTTTAACAGTTTCTATCTGCTCAGTAGAGCAAAAAAGTAAAAAAAAAATTGACGAAGTTTGTCTTGGCCAAAAAGACTCATATTTGAGTATACTTAATGTTTTGTATGCGCTCAAAATATTAAGAATGAACCACAAAGGGCACATTTTTTCTATTAATTAAATTAGCAACATGATGAGCATTTTTTTGTATCTAATTTGAAAATTTTGGCATGAAAAATCTTCACTAATTATATTATTTTCATGAGCTTTGCCTAGCTTGCATAATTCAAGTAATTAAATCCTCAGCTATATTGCAACCTGCAACCATAGGCCAGATTAATGAATTACATAAGCATACTACGTCCATTGAATGGACTGCCCAGCTAAAATTACACTGTCATGACTGTCATACTCTTTCATTAATACTTAAATACACAGTTCGTCTGTCTACCTTCCCAAGCCATTACTATCTATGAATAGCCCAACTAATAACAGTGAGGTAGACAAGTTTCAATCAAACTCATTTCTTTACCACACCATTTAGATGATGGACGACACTATCAAAGCAAAAAATATGAGTATTCTCAACCACAGATAATAAATCTTGCCAGAAAATTTCATTATTATCATTATTGTCTCTCTCACTTAGATAATCCATTAAAGTCACGACTTGTTTTCAAAGCGTGAAAATTAATCTACAAAAATCGTATTTACAATCTTGGCCATCATTCCTCTATATGTAGCATTTATCTAGCTATCAACTCCTTTTTCCAATTATTTGTTCTACAACTTGATACCACCAAATTGAACGATTTTCTGAATGCTTTTAGTAGCAAGGAACATTATACTATCAATATCAATCAGCTATATAGTAAATCTAATGATCCTTTCTCAAGAGCTCTTAATAAACCGGAAAGACAGGAGCAGACAACCCTATACACACTGTATGTCATTTCCCATTCTTTACTAAGATAAATGAGCAAAGTTATCATTCCATATAGTTAGTTACTAACTAACTAACTAACTAACTAACCGTGTATCCCAAACAAAAGTATTGTCCACAAACAACATAGAAAAGCCTTCTCAAACAATACACTCTGCTAGTTATTATTATGCTTATATCCGTCCAGCCCAACCAACATGAATAAAAGGCTAAGAGCGGTAATTTGTACAAGATATCCAGACAAGGATAAAAAACTTCTATATAAGATACACAAAACACTATCTGTTAGTTAGACCGGAGAATGAGCTCGTTATTGCAGTCAGTCTCTATATATTATACACACACATGCATATGGATTGTGGAAGGAACAAGCCCAACATGTAGTAATGGTAACGTCGTCGCAGCTGCAGCATATAAAACCCGGCTGTTGTAAGTGACGACACGACCGGGTAGCATGGAAAACTGGAGCGATCGATACTCCTGTCTAGTACACAACCTCCCTATCAGAGAACCATACTACTACGAGTCTCCTTTGTGCCATACACTGTACAAAAGCTGCACATTAAGTATCTCTGGTGGGTACGAAAATTATCTTTCGTTTGATTGCCATTAAACCTAGCTGGAATCTTGCGAACATTAACTATTCCAAAGGAAACTTGACTTACTTCTAGTTGGTTAGTTAGTTAGTCTGAGTGTAAGCAAGTAGTACGAAAATAGTTTTGACTTTTGCAACCTTTACAATCATAGGCAAGGAGTGGAAAAAGATATTACAATAGGCCATCATCCTTTCCTTCTCCAAAGCTTTCCAGGACAAAAGTCATCGGGTATTATATGAAGTGAGCGAACATACGAGTATTATTGATGATACGAGAAAGTAGATAGGATTAATTTGTAATCGAGCTAGCAAATATTTTCATCTACTTCATCAGTCATTAATCTGTGGTGACGTATTAAAACAATAGTTATTTAGTTACTTTTAAAAAGAATTAAAGGGCGTGTAGATTTAGGCACATAGCAAATTATTGGAATTTACGTGGATATATTTTTGTTTTTGGAGAGCTTTTCTAGCTATGTTGACTGGAAGATTAATACGAAAACAGGTTAGTGAATATTATGAATAGGGAGGCATTTGGTTTATGGTTACAATGTTGTCCTGGCACGAATATTGATACAACGGCGACTCGAGGAAGCCAGAGAAGACATGACGATTTGCATGCATGCGTGCTTGAAAAATTCTATAGATAAAGGAGTAAAACATATTTATTATTGTAATAAAACGGGAAACCACCTAAAAAAATGAGATACATGTACTGTGTAGTGCATAGTTTGTGAACATATCGTGCATATTGATCATTTATTGTCAGATGACGCCTGCTGTCCATAAGAGGGATTAGTAAGTATAGTTGACAAATTTAATCAATAGAGTTTATTTGTTAGGTCTACAACGTCAATAATTTAAATATCAAAGGTGAAGGAAATTGAAAAATAATAATTAAGCACTATATAGGGCAGATAGTCCAATATTTGATATGGATCGATAAGTAGATCTGCACAGCTGGAAAATGGTATCTCCATTTTCCACACAATTGGCAAAAAAATTGAGCATTCGCTTTGAACTTGAGTGAAATGGTAAACTACAAATTTTCGAATCCTCTTCTTTCTGCTCCTTTGAGCACAATTAATTTAGCTCTATTGGAAGCAGAGTAGTACAAGTTGGACTTGCCTCCATGAATACATAATTAGGTACTTGAGCTGGAAAATGAAAGTTGTTTTCACCACGACTGCCTAAAGTTGGCACACCCTTTGTTTTTTAGGATGTTAACTTTTTTGGCGTGCAAATAAAACACAATATCTTTCCTGCCCTTGGACAGAACAAGGCAATAAGCCTCAATCCATACATAATG
>Ga0210040_10005122_pt1 | contig 16794 bp, 22 predicted proteins | sample CryGeyCG12114_NA_FD_185462 | JGI IMG/M metagenome (GOLD analysis project Ga0210040, IMG submission 185462) | Groundwater microbial communities from aquifer - Crystal Geyser CG19_WC_8/21/14_NA (SPAdes) (version 2) | ecosystem: Environmental > Aquatic > Deep subsurface > Groundwater | place: USA... | reverse complement strand
TAAGACGACATGAACGCATTCTTTTATTCCAATAATATTATTGTGTATTGTTTATTTTCGTCAAAGAAATGCGCCAAGAGTAGTAACGTTAGTTTGTTAGTTGTAGGCTTATGGGGATCCGAAATATGTATATGTCAGGCAATGGTCACGTCCAACGATTGACTCGAAGACTCGATCATTAATCTGATAAGCAGGTTAATTAATTGACTGGTTTTAATTTATTATTTGTTAGCAGTCAAAGTCCAGGAGCCAAAAGTTTCCATGTCCGTTATTGAAAACAACAAAACAAGATAAGATAACAACAGTGCAAATGACGAATCAAACACATTTCAAAACAATGAATTAAGTAAAATAGTGATTGTAGGTGAACCATATCATTTACAAGGGAAGTGTTCGTTAATGGATGAAATTGGAGACGAATCAAATCTAATTCTCGGCGACGTGACTCTTCCAACTCAAGTATCCAAAACATTCGACTGCAATTGAATTGAATTGATTGCACAAAGTTAACTATTGTTGGTTGACAATAATGCGATGTAGGTAGACCCTAGACAGTGCAAAAATCAGCCAAGAATTTGCGCATTAATTCGTTGTCATTGGATTCTTGTGGTTTTGTGCCTTTTGAACTGTAAAAGTGATCGTGTTTCAAACTGTGTTCAACAAGTGGCCTTTGTGAACGCGTTGCGCAAAAATTTCACGTATAGTAGATAGATAAACAAGAGTGCATCTTATGTTTGGGAATAGAATTTGGACCGGAGCCAGGTTATACACTGGGGGAAAATATGGAGAAATTGGGATTGCTTCCTGTTCATGAAGATCACCGGAACCGGCTACTTTCTCCTAGCGTCATAGATCATGAATTTCATGTGGATCACGAGCCTTTCGCAAGGTACTAAAAGTTTTGAAATTTTTTGCCAAGTGTATGTGAATTTTTGAGCTAACTAACTATCCAAATGTTTGATCTTTTGTAGGGGGAAATTCGCTACGGTGAAACGAGTATGTCATAAAGATACACAGTCTGTGTATGCTGCCAAATTCATTAGAAAAAGAAGACGAGCCTCCCCGGAAGAAGTAAGTGGATTTTTTTCGGATTCATTATGTTTGTTTGTGTTTGCATAAACAATGAGGATGTGGAATGCTAACTAATGAAATTAGATTGTACTAACTAAATTGGATGGATTTTTTTTGTACTTACAACAGGTTTGGCATGAAATCTCCGTGCTAAACTTGTCTCGAGAATGCCCCTACATTGTAAACTTATTCCAAGTGTTTGAAACAACATCAGACACTATTCTCCTTTTAGAAATGTGAGTATATATTTGTTTTACAAGATGTTAAGTGTGTTATGTTTGTAATTGAATTGGAGGAATGGTGTTTTTGTACAATTTTTTTTTGTTTGTGTCCATTAGGGCGAATGGAGGCGATCTGCAAACTTACCTAGATGCCGAAGAATATTTAGAAGAGTCTCATTGTATAGAAGTCCTGAAAGATACTTTAAAAGGCCTTCAATTCCTACACTCGCATTCCATCGCACATTTAGATTTAAAAGTAGGTTACGGTTTATGTTGACTCAGGTTAATGTTTCTCTTCATTTTCTTGTTTGGAAGGTGATAATGACAAATGTGAAGGACTTATGTACACATTAGTGAAACGTGCATGTAATGTTGATGGTTGACACGCAATGATTTTTTTCCCAGCCGTATTTTTTGTGCACTTGCCTAAAATATTAATTGGTTTCTTATTTGTTTTACAGCCTCAAAACCTTGTAATTTCTGGGCCCTTACCTGGCAGTCGAGTCAAACTTTGTGATTTTGGTTTGAGTCGCAAGCTTTCAAATGCTACAGAGGTTTGTTGATCTACATTTTTTGTTTATAATTAACCATACGTAATTACTCTGTGTCCTACTAGCTACGAATTGTAATTTATTAGGTAATTAATTAACGTGTCTTAAGTCTCGCTGGTTCGTCCAATTTTTTAAGCAGCATTGCTGTATCTTGTATGTTCTAATCATCGTGTTATTTTTCGTGACTATTGACTTTTTGTTTTAAAACTGATGCCATTTGTCATTATGCTTACAAAAATGCGTCTGTTTACCTTCTTATCTCTCGCATAGTTAGTTAATACGGAGAAAAAATGACGACTTCAGTTTTTCAAGACACGAAGGTCAAGATCACAAGCTCTTAAAAATATTTGCATTCTAAATAGTAAAAAAAGCAAACTTTTAGCTTCAATTATATTGTAAGCTGTAATTAGGTCGTCTCCATTTCCATTACCCATTGCTAGTCTCAACCTTAAATGTGTACGCATGTTTTCTTAGATTGTTAGTGATGAATTAGGTAGGTAAACTTGCTATTGAGATTTTATTATTGTTTTTTTTTTTTGTAGATTCGTGAGTTATTTGGAACTGCAGAGTACCTTTCTCCAGAAGTATTAAGTTATGAACCGATCACGTTATCAACGGACTGTTGGGCCGTTGGCGTCCTTACCTATGTGCTCCTCTCAGGAACTTCCCCATTTGGGGGAGAAAATAAACAGGAGACTTTTCTAAACATTTCTCAAAGAGCGTTGACTTTCCCGTCCGATTGTTTTGAACTCGTGTCTTCATCCGCTATAGACTTTATTGAAAAACTGTTGGTTGTGAATCCCAGGTATGTAAAACCTCTTGTAAAAGTTACTTTGTTGTGTCTGTGTCTGTGTGCGTATCAAATTAACAACGGGTTGTTTATTGTTTTTATATTGCAGTGACCGCCTTAGTGTAGAAGAATGTTTGAAACATTCGTGGTTAGATAGTTTAACGCCTACCATATCCATTCCGTCCAGCCCTGAAGAACCAAATAATAATCATAAAGAACGTCATAAAGATGAAAATGATAATAACCCGTCTGAGGAGGATCATCGTAAGATTTTTTATGTCTATTTCCTATTATCCATAGTTTCACTCAATTATGCTCGGTCATTAACAATGTTCATTTATATTGTATACTTTAGAAAACGAGTGTAATGACAAAAGTGCTGAAAATGGGAATCTGTCAGCCACCAACGGGGACCAAAAAGGACCATATGATGACATCGATTCAGGAATCGGATCGGAAGATGATCACAGGTAAGATGCTACCACAGTTTTCAGCATAATTTTTGATTACGTAGAACCCTTAGTAAACTTGCTGGGTCATTTGTTACCTTTAGGAGAAACCTAAGTTGGGCTCGACTTGACGAGGTTTTGGAGAGTGAACAAAAGACGTCATCGAATCCTGACTGGCTAACTTTAGAAATCGAAGAGGAGCACCTTGGGCGACATATTTGGCCCAATCGAAAGAAAATGAAAAGTTGGGAAGCTGAGTGTGCTGGCTCTGTACTTCGTGCCTTAGATGAATTAGAGAAAATGAAGGATAGTGCTACCCCTCAAGCTAAGCTTCTCAGGGCCTACGGTCGTAGAGGCCAAGTAAGACAAAACTCATAGTGGTATTGCTCATTTCGTTGGTCGTTGGTGTGTTTATTTGAATGTAATCAAATTCATTTGTAACTGTTTCTCAGGTAATCGCAAAAGAAGTTGTAGGCGAAGGACAAATTGTGATTCGTGAATATCGACCATTATCTCGCAGTCCTGCTTTGCTAACAAAGCACTCGGAACTAACCTGTGACTCGATTTCCACTAGAATTAACAAATTATTTAATTGAGTAGTGCTATTATATAGTAAGTTATTGTGAATGATTTGTGCAAAAAGACAGAATTTAATTAAATTTTTCATGAAAATGACTGTTTCAGTGTTGCAGTTTGATTGTTTATTTGCTACTGTAAAATGTCTACTGTTGATATAAAATCTACTGCACTGTAACTCAGGTCAGTACAGAGTTTTTGGAACATCGAGTCAAAACTTGGGAGTTTGAAGCCAATCTTCCTGTCAATATTTTCCGCACCAAACAATAAATCCAGTCCGAAGAAAGTACTAAGAAACTATGCAGAAAAATCTATGTATGTTGGAAAAAGTACAAAAATGTTATAATCAAAAATTCAAAACATAAAACATGTGCGTTGCGTTGCGTGTGCGTGCGTAAAACACGTTTTTCAAGCTCTCATATTGCAATGAAAGGTGGACTGTGGACATTTTTTTACGTGGTGAAAATCCTATGATATATTTGCCACTTTATATCGTTAGTTTAGCAGATTTTAACTCTTCAAATGTAATTTATTAAGAAAATAAAACTATATTTATCATGCAGAAAATGGCGGATTGCAGCAATGCTTGATTTCTTATATATGGCAAAGTAGTTCATCTCAATCCTGACCACAATACGATGTTTTTGGAATAACAGCTTATGAAGAAACCTTTTGTAATCTCTATCTCATGCAACCAAAACTGCGTCCATGCAAAAGCAAAACAAGAGTTACCTTTTCTCATAAAGAATACGATGATCAATATTTCTATGCATTACACTATTCACGGGCGGCAAACTATACACCATAGGTTTTTAACAAACACCATTCTGATTCTAATTATACGAAATATTTAGCTAGTTTGTTTGTTAATTGTCAACTGTGACGTAAATTGGCATGTACTACAAGCTTCTATACTTTTGGAGACTATGTTAACGACCTGCAGGTATAGTCAATGTTCGAAACTGTTTCGAAGCCATGATATAATCTTTTTTTAAATAATTCGAATGTCGTCAGATTAAGCAAGAGTTGTAAAATTGCTCCAACTACTAGTCAGTCAATTGCATATAAAAATACACTGACTCGAAACGGTATCCAAATATACCATTGACTTTTGAAATATGCGAGCTGTTGTACAGAGAGTCACTAAAGCCAGTGTCTCAGGTAAACCATAAGTATATGCATGTAATCCCCTTTAAATATTGAGGTCTGAGGTATGTTAAAACAATGTCTACTTTATGTATTTAATGAAACACAGTAAATGACGAGCTGGTCAGTTCCATTGGTAAAGGCCTTTGTGTATTGGTTGGGATAGGCAAGCATGACACGGAAGAAGATATTGGCTACACGTATGGGGAAGAGGCTTTTGTCTTAATTTTTCCAATAAATAACGGGATTGAGATTACTAAATAGTTTTGGCTTGCGTCTATGTATACACAGGGTTCGAAAGATACTGAACTTAAGACTTTGGTCTGATGAGTCTTCTGGGAAAAGATGGTCCAAAAGTGTTATGTCCATGCAATATGAGGTATGCAAGTCAAGTCCGAAAATAACAGTCTAGTTTCTGCAATAAATAGCTAAAAATTTTATCCTCAGGTTCTACTTATCAGCCAATTCACTTTGTATTGCACATTGAAGGGGAACAGTCCAGACTTTCATCATGCATTGCCAGCACCTCATTCCAAAGAAGTTTTCGATAAAGTTGTGTCCTTAGCTAGACTGGCTTACAAGCCAGATTTAGTTAAAGGTAATAATTTATCACGCATCATTATGTTTCAGATTATTGTGCGAGTTTAGTAAATCAAACTGCTGTGACTATTTAGTTGGAAGTTTTGGAGATTATTCCCAAATTCAAATACAAAACGATGGTCCTGTGACAATTAACCTTGAATCTCCACTCAAACCGAAACATACAGAAGATAAGACCAAGGCTGGTTTCAGTGAAGAAAACGTAGTAAGTTGAAAATTTGAAGATTGTAGTCACCATAACTTGTTCTAAATGTCTGTCTCACTGATTGCGAAATAAAATGATTGAAAACTTTCGCTGAAAAGTGTGCCATTTTTGCTCATGATAAACATAAAGGGTCAAGAGGAGTCTTTTACAGACGCATCGGCATCGCATACAGTGCACACGTTTGAATTTTTCGATGCTAGCTATATGTAGCCATATTATATAACCTGTGCAAGTAATTGTGATGCAAACTTCTTGTCTGTTTGCATTAATTTCTGTATACTCAAAACTCTGGCTAATGAGCTTAAAGTCTACAGTTAGTACTAATCATCGTTAAGTTAGTATAAAGGAATTTTAATTATTTTATGAGAGGGAGCATTATATAGTTTGCCGTGCACGGCGGTATCTGCATGAGTGACCACCTCGAAGAGCATAGAAACTAAATTTAAAAGTTAAAGGCGCAGTGTGGAATTTTAGCATGGAATGTGAATTGCATTAGAAAAGTTTTAAATTTCAATTTAATTAATAATACTTGGCACAAAAATTCAGGTTCAGGATATTTTTAAAGTGCCTATAAGAAATTCTGTCCTAGGAATTAGTAATTCCCAATATTACGAAATTTAAAGTGTAACTTCATCGGCTTGACGTGCTGAAACATAAACGCATTATTCGGGTAATTTTTAGAAAATGTCTGAAAATCCAGAGATAAGAGAACAAGGGCAAAAACCGCATTCCGTGAAAGTGCCCCGTCTCTATAAAGAAGCTTCAAAAGCTTTGAAACAGATCGAGGAAAATGGGGAAGGATTGAAAACTGCCGTACATTCTGTGAAGCATCCCGTAATTTCATTTTAAAGCTAAAAGATAGGACACTGAAAACCCCCTTATGATTATTATCGAGGGAATTTAAATTTTCTTTAATTTTATCATTTTATTCATCTCCCCCTTTTGTTTTGGTTTTGCAGAATGTTAAAGCTCTTACAGCTTTAGTATCAGAAGCATTAAGGCATCGTCAGAAGCTAGAAGTATTGATAACGAAATCAAAAATCTCTGAAAACGAGCCTGCCTTGTTTAAACAAATCCATTTAGTTCAAATCCTCATTACTGAATTGATTTGGGGGAAAAAACGGCTTGGTGGGGAATCTAAACCGGTCGTGACTATCGGCTCTTATCAGGAAAAGTTTGAGAAGATTTTAAACAAATTGGAGAGAAAGAATAGATCTTTAGGTAGGTCAGATCAGATTTTTTCTACAGCTTTTTTGTTGTTGTATTATTTATCATTCGCTATTCGCTAAACACTATTATTGCTTGATTTTTTTTACTTAAATGAATGTCTCCAGTCTACGGCCAATTTGCTCATTATTGGGTGCATCACGCATAATACAATTAGCCTCGTAACAATAACAATGGTTCCCAATTTTCCTCGGTTCTGACTGAAAACTTTTCTAAAAATTCCTCACTTAATGCTACTATCATTGTTAATTGAAACTGGAAGTATACTTTCAATATGCCAGCTCTGTCGGAAGGAAGAATAGCCAGTGAATTTTTCCTAGTCAGCATTTGCATGTTTACACTCCCTTTCGGTGCATTTTTTGGAACAAAACATTTAGTACAAACGCAATATCCTCCAGTTACCGATTGGGATAATTTATTCGCCATATATGCATCAGTGGCTGCCTCAGTGCTAACTGTGTGGATTATCATTATGTTGTATGCATTCCGTGCGTTTAATGACGAGAGTAATTATACTAGTGATGACGTAGTACAAGATTCACAAGATGATAAAAAAGAAGACTGAACACTGAAAGTTTTTTCGTCAAAACTGTTTCTATTTTTGTGCGTAGGTAGTTATAGTTAGTACGATAAGTGATTATTAGTGTTAATGTATGGAAAATAAGTGTAATGAGTAAATTAGGTGAGTCTGACTTATTTATGATGCTAAGGCTGGAGTACTTACTAACTATTGGAAATGAATGTAAATCATAAGGGTCTTGTAAGTCATGTTTCTCTATATCCCAGAAAATAATGTGGAGGACCAAGAATCCAGCTACACAAGCACCGCTGAAGACAAGTCGATTCGTAAACCTCGATATGTGCGAGTAAATACACTAAAAATGTCATTTTCGAACGCTATCACTTACTTGGAAGATGAAGGCTGGACTAAACAAGAAAAAATTGAAAACTATGAAGACCTCACAGAGTATGACTATATGCTAGACGATTTCGTACCCAATCTTTTGGTTTTCCGTCACGGCACCGAATTCCATAAACATCCTTTGTATCTAGATGGTACATTTATTCTTCAAGATAAAGTGAGCCATTTTAGACTATTTACATTCATTCGTTGAATCGTTGGTTGCATCTTGTTGTTGCTAATATGCGTATTTAACTTGTAGGCTAGTTGTTTACCAGCATTAGCATTGAAACCTCGCCCAAATCGCCAAATTCTGGACTCCTGTGCGGCTCCTGGCATGAAAACATCCCATTTATCATCCCTCACTCAAAATGAAACGTCCATTTTGGCCGTAGAAAAAAGCAGTAAGCGATGTCAAACCTTGAGAACCATGCTAGAAAAATGGGGTGCAACAAATGTTACCGTAATGAATAAGGACTTTACAGATTTGGACCCAAAAGAGTATAAAGACGTAGAATACATTTTGGTGGATCCTTCTTGTTCTGGATCTGGTAAGTTAGTTAGAAAACTTTATTTCATTTTTCCCATGTCTTATAGCCTAGATGGAATGCAATCATATTAAACTCCCCCGTTTTCATTTCTTAAACCCCAAGGTATGTACAATCGAGTAGAAGTGGAAGGATTTAGCAAACAAGATAGACTCTTAGGCCTCTCATATTGCCAAAGGAAACTACTCTTACATGCTATGAAATTCCCATATGCGAAAAGAATTGTGTATTCCACATGCTCCCTTAATTCCGTGGAGAATGAGGATGTAGTCGCCGGAGCCTTACAAGATCACGACACGAGTGAATATGCAGCTTTTAAAATTAAGAAGGCATTACCAACTTGGCCTCATCGTGTGGAAAATCCTAATTACACTTGGTCAGATTTTTGTGCCAAAGCAGATTATGAGCATGATCGTACTGATGGTTTCTTCATTGCTTTATTAGAACGAGCTAAATATTCTACTTAGTAATCCCAATTGTATATTTTCATGCGTGACATTTTTCGTGGTTTATTGTTTTGACTTTTTTCACTTTGTATGTTGACACGACACAACTTTCCACCCAAATAATATGCAGTAGTGTCCAGTTAGAGTTAGATAAGTAGTTTAAATACATTTCATTTGCCAGAAGTGATTAAGTGTTCCCGTCTATTTTGTGTTCAAATCATGGTAAAGGTCCAGCTTCCACGTAAAGTGTCCCTGTAACCCTGCAATAGTGAAAAAATTAGTATGTAAGAGAGCTATATTGCGTGAAATGAATTTTTTGGATATTCTTTCTTACTTGTGGGACATATAAGGACCGACATGAATAGATGGTACACACGAAGCTCGACAAAAAGAAATCTTACAAATGCACGTTGTCAATTTATTGCATGGACAGGCTTCATACCGGTGTGTAAAAGCGTGTGTAAAGAACTTGTACGCATATACATGGCTGCAAAGAACTGCAATAGAACACTAACTTGTGTTAGAAGAATCATCTTAGAATCCAGTTCCACATAAATGATGTGATAATCGCAAATTATATACTTACAAGGTATAGGAGTGATGTCCTCCAATGTACATCCAGGCTGGTTGTCCCCTGCATTGACAAATATATTGACCGACCCTGAGTTAGTATTTATTTGGCCGAACTTGGCTCGGTTTGTATGATAAACATCTACAAAATTCGCATCATCTGGGGAAATCTGAAGGCTCGAATCAATCTCTGTGTCATATAAAGGTCCGGCTGGGTCCAACCCAGTCACACGGCCAATTTTGGATCCCGAATTTTGGTGAACTTTGGAACCACTTGTGCCAGCTATATGTGCTGGTGCAAAGTAAATTGGTTAGTTTGTTGATTTTTGATTCAGTTTTGAATGATTAGGTTGTTTTGTTTCTTATACTTACCACCTAAACTGTGCCCTATCACATGAATGTGCTCATATGACACTCCTTTTTGCTCGTGAAGTAGGTGAATCAATTGGGCAATATGGGATGCCACTCGTTCTACACTTTTGACAGCTCGATTATACAAAATTGCTATTTGGCTGACCCCTAGCAGATCCCTACTGACATTAGAATATCCCCCGTTTAATTTGCCCCAGTCTACTCGGATTACATTGTGGTCCGGCTCATTTTGCAAATATGCTGAAGAAAAATAGATTGCATGCAAGCTTGGACTTACTAGGAAAAACGAATTTACAATTTTTTAGCTATAGTCACCGTTTGGTAAGCCAAGATCTTCTTTGGAATACCGAGTGGAATAGAATCCACCACTTGTGATAACCGTTTTAGCCCCATATTTGAATGAAGAGTGTATACTAGCAATGTTGGATAAATCTATTTCATAGTGTTCATCAGCAGATCTAAAGTATTTGAAAATTATACCTTTTCGGTGATTTTGATTGTAGTGAGGGAAATTGTTTTGCTCACCTCCAGTAGAAGAATTTGATATCATCAGTATTTTCCTTGGCAAGGACCATTTGAGCAACTACAAGGAATTTCAATATGTTGGTTGATAGGTTTCTCGCACTGGTAGTGTTCATTTTTGACTAAGTTTTTGAATTTTGTCGGAATGAATGGATTTTATTAGTAGTGCAATGTGAAAAGTTTAAAGACACCATGAATTTGTACTTTACTAGACAGAAGGTCCATTATTGTTGTATTTGATTGCACTGTGATGGCTATAAATGGGATTTTTATATTTTTTTAGCTATAGCGTTGACGCGTTAAACTTGTGTCACTATGTCAGTAGTTAGTCCATTATGCCTTATCTATAGTTCGCCATATATTTTGCATTAAGAACATTTTGTTAAGCAAAGTATAGCATTCTTATTGGTCGCATTGTCAGAAAAATGTCATTTTATTTCTTCCCAACTAGTTTCCAGCGAATCTTCATTACTGCTACCGAAATCGTGGACATAATTGTCTGCATCAATAATAGCTTTTCTCCGCACATTTGGAATATGAGAATAGTACGTCCCGTGACCACTGAAAATTTAAAAAACTATCAAAATCAGAACTTTTCCCGAAGTCAATCCCAATGTTTCCTCACGTTTCCTTAGCATAAGGGCCAATTAGGATGCCAATCTTCGTCTTTGGAGCAAAACAGCGGAATACTCTACAAGTGCATTCATTTGTACAAGGATATCCCATATAGTCAGATTCGAATCCGGCGTTGTATACTTCCCAGGCATAATCATGACTGCAATATCCTATATTCAATTCAATTATGGAGTTGTAAAACATTACATAGTTTTTGGCAATATTTACTGGGCAGCATTTACCTTGAGGATATGTGCTAAGATCTCTTAAGAGGCATCCAGGCTGTGCCAACCCACCACCATTGATATAGACAGTTATAGTGCCCACGTTAGTTGCCGAGTGGCCAAATTTTCCCCGGCTTGTATAGTAAACATCGACAAATCGGGCATCAGTAGCTGATAGCATATTGGTTGAATTTAAAACACTTTTCCCAAATAGGGGACCAGACGGATCCAGTCCTGTTATTCTTCCTAACTTGATTCCCCACTGTTTTTGCACAAACCAGCCACATTTACCTGCTATATGTGCTGCAAAAATTGAATCCTAATTATATGAGAAATTCTTATAGCTAATTAGTTTGTGCTTTTACCTCCCAAATCGAACCCAATGATGTGCATACTGTCCATTTGAATATGTTTTTCAATGGTCAAGAAATGGAGGAAATCGGCGAGCCGTTTTGCGATCGGTACAATATTTGCAACTATCTTCACAAATAGGCGTGCACTGAAAAATTATTAAAAGAATGTGACATTTTTTCACGTTTTTTGTAGCAATTTTGTTAGTGAAATATTTGTATTTAGTTACTCAAGTCGGTCAAAGTTGGAACCAGATAATTTTTGCCAGTCGAGTAAAAGAACATTATGTGTGGGATGGTGGGTCACGTATGCTACGAGAAATTATAGCATGTAGTGGCTAGCTAAAAATGTGTGTATTTTAAAAATGAAAAACAAATTCATACAATTTTTCAAAGTTTGAATCATAGGCGAGTCGGGTGTAGACATGATTCCATCAATGATAATCACAGTTTTCCCATCTGTTTCAAACGGACTGCTTTTAAGTGACCTGGCGTCATTAAAAACAAGATTTTCGTGCTTGGAGACTGCACTGGAACAATATCAAAGTTTTCAGGTATCAAGATATATAAATCCTAAATTGGAGTGGGAAAATGTATTCAATGAACTCACGTGAAATGCAAGAATCGTAAATCGTTCACGTTACTGGACAGTTTTTGGCCGTTCACTCGGCCATATTGATATATCAGAGTAGAATATGAATATACAAAGTAAAATGTTCAATTGACATTCATTGTAAACATGGCGCCCTTCATATTTTGCGAATCATGAATGGTTTATACGATTTATTTGTAATTAAAATTGGCCTTGAGTTATTTCAGGCTTTTAGTTACTGCTGGTTTAGTTTTGTATGTACCGGTTTTGGTGGTGTTATTTTTGTCAAATGATAAATTCAAATGCATTCATAGTATGTATAGTCATATAGTTTTGGACTTTAAACACTTTTTTTAATCTATAATGTTCACAAAATCTTTGTGCAATATAGTACATGAAAAAATTGCACACTTTACGTAATTTCTACCCAAATATAGCTTTAGCAAACTGCAATGCATGCATGCATGCATTCACTGCATGTACATAGACACGCACTAACTCTAACTATTGCCCAATTCCGAATTCCCAGAACTGTATTAACTATCTCTTCCAATAATTGTAATACAAAATTAGCTGCATTGATATAGCCCCCGTTTAAGAAAAACAGAAGGTAAAGTATCCATCTAGGCTCTCATACTGTAAAATGTATGTAAATTCCTGAGGTCATATGGGATTTGCAAAGACTGTGAATTCGGCGATTTGCTGCACACAACATGTAGTATGTGCTTGAATTAATGAGTAAGGAAAATATTGGGCCTTGCGGAGGCGAGGTCTTCGGTCACTCATTACCGAACTAATTTTTGGAAGGGTTTAGGTCGTCCTTAAAGTGGCCCTTAAGGGCTGCCTTGGGTGAAGCGATCTGCCCTATTTGTTACAAATTGTAATAGAGAAATGAAGAATGCATGCAATGAGATGTACAGAAGGGTTGGGATTTTGAAAATATTAGAACCGTGAAATGCTAGGTAAGTGAGTAGATAAGAACGATTTTATAATAGTAGTATTTGTTTCCTTAGTTCAGATCTTCAGTTTTCACATAATATTTTCCTTGCGCTCTACTAGAAAAAAAGCAATTTTCGTTTCTGAATTCTATGCACAAACTTTATATTGCATATTTTTATGAACTCACGAAGTTGATCCATATGGTCCAACAATGATAGAATCTTGGCATCTAAAGTGGCACGTATATAAATTACAGGGACACGTCGTATCGGTACATGTACACCCTATAAAATCTTTTGTGAAGGCTGCAATGTAAAACTTCCAGGAGAACTCATGGCTGCAATAGACTGCAAATAATTATTAGTTAGTTAGTTAGTTAGCGGTGTCCCTGTAAAAATTTGCTACCTTTTGTTAAAAATGTTACATACATTGTATAGGCAACTTGTCTTGGACTTCACAGCCTGGCTGAGATGTGCCCCCATTCACAAAAACATTGATAGTCCCAGACTGGGAGTCTGCTTGGCCGATTCGACCGGCATTTGTATGGAAGATTTCTACAAATTCCGCATTTCGGGGACGAATTTGTTCCTCAGCACTAACTTTAGTATCATATAAAGTTCCTGATGGATCCAGCCCAGTGATTCGGGCCACAGTCTCGTCATATTTTTGTTGTAATCGGTATCCACTTACTCCGGCAATATGGGCTAAGCGTTTTGCATTAATAGTAGTGGTGTAGTTAATTACATGATTTCAATAAATAGTGTATAAGTCAATATGTACCTCCTAAGCCATAGCCAATGATATGGATATCATTGTACGAGACGCGTTTTGAAGTATTTAGGAATCTTATGAAATTTGCCAATCGCTCTGCTATGAGTTTCGTGTTTTTCATAACTCGGGGATACAGGAATGGAATTCGGAGAAATCGGAGGCCATCTACGCCTCCGGAGCCAGAGAGACGTCCCCAGTCCATAGTGATGATATTGTATGTTGGTTCGTTCTCCAGATACGCTAAAAGTATGTGGCAAAGTAAAGATGATTTTTCTTTAAATGCTGTTTTTAGGTCTTTTTTTAATACCGTTTTTCACGCCCACACTCATTGCAGAGGTTTTATTGGACAAGAATCCATCAACAATGATTACAGTTTGGCCTCCAGTAAATGAAGGATCAAATGATTTTTCGTCATTGAAAATAATTTCAGTGCTTTTGTCAATGGACCTGCAATGTGAAAATGATAAGGGAATAACATATTGCAAAAAAGTGTAGTTTTTTAATTACAATTAGTTAAAAACTCACGTATGGTGAAAAAAATGCACATCTTCTACATCATTGGATAGCACATAGCCATCGTGGATTCCATTGACCAAATGGGTTTTCAAAAATTGTAGAATGAATATTATGCAGATAATCACATTAGTATGCATATTTCTGTAAATACATAGCTAATTCCTTAAATTCACAAATGGCTGGAAATGTGTATGATATTATCATGAACGGCACTGAAAATACGTCATTTCTTTATTGCAGTTACCATTGTCTTCATTTTATTAGGTCCTTTTATTTTGGCCGAACAATTCATAGCAGGTAAAAGTGAATTCTTATCAATCACTGTAGGATAATTTTTTTACTAAACTTGTGTGCAATATGTATAAAATCTATGGTTTCAAATGGTCTGCATTCTGCTGCCCGCAATATGGATTCTCTATAGAGGTCCAGTCTTGACATAAATTTTTCCTCGGGAACTGAAAAGTGAAAACAAGTTAAAGCTAAAAAGACCATTCTGAATTCAATTATTGAAATTCATTCATTATTATTGCTATCTTACGTTATATCCACATACGGACCGAGCATAATTGTATTAGTACATCCTAAATGGCATAAAAATGCATTGCACGTGCAGCTTACAATATTGCATCCACATCCCTTGTATTGGGATTCAAATGCGGCAGAATAAAACGCCCATGAAAATGAGTGACTGCAAAACCCTGCACAAAAATATTGGGAATCCATAATAATAGCAAGTTGTACACAAATTGCCCGTGCTGTGTTGACACATGCAATGCATTTCATTAGTTCCACAAAACGTCAAAATGATGACCTTTTGACCTAACCTGGAATAGGAGTCAAATCGTCAGTTTCACATCCCGGCTGCAAATTTCCTCCATTCACAAAAACATCGATAGTGCCAGCATTCATTTGTAGTTGTCCCAGTTCTCCCCTGTTAGTATGATAGGCGTCCACAAATATGGCGGATGAAGGCGAAATTTGATATTTACCGTCCAGATTTGTGTCATATAATGGACCCGCTGGATCTAATCCTGTCACCTGGCCAGCAATCACACCATGACGAGTTTGAAGTTGCGATCCAGCATTACCGGCTACGTGGGCTATTTAGAAATAAAAAACAAAACAGAAAAAAAATCATAGATTCGGTTGAAAATCGCGATTTTTTCATCACTTACCTCCCAAACTGTGGCCGACAATATGCATATTTTCAAATGCAATGCTTTTCTCCGAATGCAAAAACATCATGAAATCTGCCAGTCGCGCACCAATACGGTCTACATTGTGTGTTACTTGTTCGTATAACAAAGGCAAATTCACTATATCTGTGCCCGCCAAGCCTCCAGAGCCAGAAAGTCGACCCCAGTCCAACAAAATGGTGTTAAAAGTGGGTTCATTGGTCAAAAAGGCTAAAAGTTTTAAAATTGTGTTAAAATATGAAGGTTTTATGAGGTAAAAGTGATTTTTTAACCATTTTTGATAGTTTGGCTCATCGGAGTAGTCTGATTTGACAAGAATCCATCGATTACGAAAACTGTTTTGGCTCCTGGTGTGAAAGATGCGGAAAAAGCTGTGGGATCATTGTAAACGATTTTGGTATATGATTCTGTTGCTCTGTAAATGATAAAACAATTTACAGTTTTTATTACAATTAGTTGGTTTCTGCATGAAGATTCGGGATCACGCTATTACGAGTAATGCAGAAATCGCAAATCGTCTACATCCGTAGATAATGCATAGCCATTTGCACTGGATGCGGCCCAAATAGCAAGAAAAATGCTACAAAAAAAGTTAACACAAAACATTTTGGCTTACAGAAGGTAAATGATTAAATAATTGGTAGACAGAACCAGAACTTTGTGGTCAATTTATAAGAAATGAAAATAAGCCTTATCAAATATTTACTGGTGAGTATCATTAAACAACCAGTAATTAGCGGTTGTATCGTATTCAATGCATACCTGAATGATTTTTGATGCGTACCAACCAAGTCCAATTTAAAATTGATCCATGCTATTAAAATTTACAAGTTAAATGGGAGTTATCTGTATCTATAAACAACTTCTGACGTGGTAATCAAAGCACACGTGGAATCAATATAATTCCTCATTCAAATTAACTTTATTACGAACACGTGTCGGACTCCAAGTTCAATGTAATATGCAACCTTTTGAGCTTTTTAACAAGCTAATAATAAAGCCAGCCATTTTTCTCAGTAAGAAATTCGTTTTCCTTTAGAAAGTATTGATATTATTAGAAAAAGCAATCATTTTAAACCTCAATGAAAGCATTTACAAAGAGAAAACGAGACAAATTGAGCAAAGGAAAAGAAAAATTTTCAGTCCTCCTATGTTTAAGAGTGATTGTAATACATACACCGCGCCGACTAGACTGTTTACTTCACAATACTTACTAAAGATTTTCTACACGAGCAAAAAAAATAAAAGTCAAGTCAATAGCTTTTGAGAAAGTTGGTCGTTGAGATCAGACTTTTGATAGTGATGGTCATTCATGGATCGTTTTAATATGATGATCAGATGAGATGTTCAAAGAAAATGCATCCCATTTGGCTATAGATATGACTGCCTGGTCGTT
>Ga0210040_10005121_pt1 | contig 16795 bp, 16 predicted proteins | sample CryGeyCG12114_NA_FD_185462 | JGI IMG/M metagenome (GOLD analysis project Ga0210040, IMG submission 185462) | Groundwater microbial communities from aquifer - Crystal Geyser CG19_WC_8/21/14_NA (SPAdes) (version 2) | ecosystem: Environmental > Aquatic > Deep subsurface > Groundwater | place: USA... | reverse complement strand
GGCGTCGAGGCGGACCAGCCGCTCGAAGATCCGCTCGCGGTCCTCCGCCCGGACACCGGGGCCGTCGTCGACCACGTCGACCACCGCCGCCGGGCCCTGCGCGGTCAGGACGACCTGCACGCGCCCGCCCGACCCGGCCGCGCGGCTGGCGTTGTCCACGAGGTTGCGCAGCACCCCGCCGAGGGCCTGCGCGTCGCCGGTCACCAGCGGGGCGGTCCCCGACAGGCTGATCGTCGTCCCCGGCCAGACGACCTGCGCCCGCGACACCTCCGCCTCGGCCACCTGACGCAGGTCGACCGGGTCCTGGCTGGGTGCGGCGCCGGTGTCGAGTCGGGCCACCGACAGCAGGTCCGCCACGAGCCGGCCGGCCCGGCGGGCCTCGCCCACCAGGAGCGCCTCGAGGTGCTCCTGCTCGTCGATGGTCATCCGGTCGCGGTGCTGCAGCAGCGTCTCGGCGGCGGCCTGCACCCCGGTCAGCGGTGTCCGCAGCTCGTGGGCGGCGTCGGCCAGGAACGCCCGCGTCTGCTCCTCGGCGCGTCGGGCGCGCGACTCGGCACCCTCGAGCTCGTCGAGCATCGCGTCGAACGCGCGCGCGGTGCGCCCGATCTCCGTGTCGCCCCGGGTCGGGGTCAGCCGTGACCCGCGGGCGCCGGCCGCGATCTCCGACGCCAGCGACGCCATGGAGTCCAGCGGACGCAGCGCCAGGCGTACGGCGACCGCGACGAGCAGGCCGCTCAGCACCAGGGCCGCCAGGCCGCTGACCAGCAGGATCCGGCGCAGGGTGTCCCGCGCACCCGAGACCAGCGACGTGTTGACGCTGAGCGTGAGCCGGGCGCCGTTCGCCCGGCCCGTGCCCGGGAGCGTGCTCGTCACGGTCGTGGCTCCCGTGCCGACGGGCACGGTGCTCCCGAGGACCGTGCCGTCGCGCAGCTCGAGCGAGGCGACGACCCCGTCGACCCCGACGCGGTTGACGATCTGCTGCGGTCGTACGCCGGAGCGTGCGAGCTGTCGGGCCAGCTGGGCCCGGCCGCTGAGCAGGGCGTCGAGGTTGCGGTTCGACTGCGCCACGAAGACGGACTGCACCGAGACCGACAGGACGAGCAGCACGACGGCCAGGACCGCCATCACGGCGGCGATGACCCGGACCCGGATGGAGACCGTGGCCAGGGGACGCGGCGCCGCGCGGCCCGACGGGCTGGTCGAGGTCGGTGGCTCGGTCACGCCGTGACCCCGAGCCGGTAGCCGCGGTGGCGGACCGTGTGCACCAGCCGTGGCTCGCCGCCGGCCTCCAGCTTGCGGCGCAGCGACGACACGTGCACCTCGACGACGTTCTCGTCGAAGCCCTCGTAGCCCCAGACCGCGGTCAGGATCTGCGTCTTGCTCACCACGCGGTCGCGATGGGTGGCGAGGTAGCCGAGCAGCCGGCGTTCGGTGTCGGTCAGCTCGATGGCCCGGCCGGCCCGCTCGACCGTCGTGACGTCGTCGTTCAGGACCAGGTCGCCCACGGCCGTGACGCTGCCGGCGGGCTGCGTGCGACGCAGCACGGCGTGGATGCGGGCCATCAGCTCGGCCATCGCGAACGGCTTGACCAGGTAGTCGTCCGCGCCTGCGCCCAGGCCGGCGACCCGGTCGGCCACCGTGTCCCGGGCGGTCAGCATGACCACCGCGGCCCGGCTGCCACGACGCACCAGCGGCAGCAGCTCGAAGCCGTCGCGACCCGGCAGCATCACGTCCAGCACGACCAGGTCGGGGGCGAACGAGCCGAGCTCGGCCTCCAGGTCTGATCCGTCCCGGCGCGACTCCACGTCGAAGCCCTGGGCGCGCAGTGCCGTCTGCACGGGGACACGGATGGCCTCGCTGTCCTCGACGAGCAAGATCCGCGCGGCGTCCATGCCGTTCATCTTGCTCCGTAGGCTGCGGGGGTGCTGGACGCCGACCTGCTCGCCGGACCCGCCGAGCAGGTGGCCCCGCTGCTGCTGGGCATGGTGCTGCGCCACGGCGAGGTCGCGGTCGAGCTGACCGAGGTCGAGGCGTACGCGGGTCCCCGCGACCCGGCGTCGCACGCGTTCCGGGGGCCGACGCCGCGCAACGACGTGATGTTCGGTCCGCCGGGCCACCTCTATCTCTACTTCTCCTACGGCATGCACTGGGCTGCGAACGTCGTCTGCGGGCCCGACGGCACCGCCGGCGGTTGCCTGCTGCGCTCGGGTCAGGTCGTCGACGGGGCGGACCTGGCCCGCGGACGTCGCCACGGAGCACCCGAGCGTGACCTCGCCCGCGGCCCCGGTCGCCTGACCCAGGCGCTCGGTCTCGCGCGCGAGCACCGGGGTCTCGACCTTCTCGCTGACGGCGTCGTCCGCCTCGAGCCCGGCCCCGTCCGCGCGGGTGAGATCGAGGTTCTCACCGGGCCGCGGGTCGGGGTGTCCTCGGCCGCGGACGTGCCGTGGCGCTTCTGGGTCGCGGGCAGCCGCTACGTGTCCGCCTACAAGCGCAGCCCTCGAGCCCCGGCGCCCGAGCGCTGAGCCCGGGCGCCGGCCGCGCTCAGCCGGCCGCGCTCAGCCGGCCGGGCTCGGCGTCGTCGAGCTCTGCTCGGGCTCGGGGTCGGCTGCCTCGAGCGGCTCCAGCGCGGCGAGGATCGTCGGGAAGAACTCCGAGACCGTCGGGTGGATGGGCAGCGCGTCGCGGACCAGCGGGTAACGCACCCCGGCCTGCATCGCGACGCTGATCACCTGGACGACGTCGTCGGCCTGCAGCCCGAGGATCGTGGCCCCCAGGAACTCCTCGGTGTCGGCGTCGACGAGGACCCGCATGACGCCGGTCTCCTCGCTCTCCAGACGGGCGCGGCTGACCGAGGCCATGGGGATCTCGGCCTTCAGCACCTTCCGCCCGGACTCGCGCGCCTGCTGGGAGGTCCAGCCGACCCGGCCCAGCGGCGGGTCGGTGAACATCGCGTACGTCATCACCCGGCCCGCCACCGTGCGCGGCGGGTGGAGGTAGATGTCGCCGTCGGAGTACGAGGTGTGCGTGAACGCACCGCGACCGTTCATGTCGCCGAGCGCCCAGACGCCGGGCACCGAGCCGGCGTAGCGCTCGTCGGTGAGGACGAAGCCCCGCTCGTCCATGGACAGGCCGGTGTCGGGACCCAGCAGGTCGGTGTTCGAGCGTCGCCCGGTGGCGACGAGCAGGTGGCTCCCGGTCACCGTGCCGACCTCGGGCACCTCGAGGGCGACGCCGGTCCCGTCGCGGCGCACGCTGCTCGGCCGGCCCTGCACGATCGTGATGCCCTCGCTCGTGAACAGGTCCGTCAGGATCTGCGAGACGTCCGGGTCCTCGCGCGAGGCGATGCCGCCACCGGCGACGATCGTCACCTCGGAGCCGAACCGGCGGAACATCTGGCCGAACTCCAGCCCGATGTAGCCACCGCCCACGATCACCAGGTGCTCGGGCAGCTCGGTGAGCGCCAGCAGCTCGATCTCGGTGAGGTACGGGACGGACCCGAGCCCGTCGATGCTCGGGATGGCGGCCCGGGTGCCCACGTTGAGGAACACCTCCGCCGTGGTCAGCTCCTGCTGCTCCCCGTCGCCGGACACCAGGACGCGGTGCTCCTGCCCGGCCGGGTCACCGATCAGGGTGGCCTGGCCCTGCAGGTAGTCGAGGTTGTCGGTGGTGTCGAGGGACTGCTGCAGCGAGGCGCGCATGCCGTCGATGAGGGAGTGCACCCGGCCGATCGCCTGGCCGTAGTCGACCCGCACCTCGCCGACGTGCACGCCGAACTCGGCCGCGCGGCGGGCGGAGTGCGCCACCGTCGCGCTGGCCCGCAGCGCCTTGGTGGGGCGGCACCCGTGGTTGAGGCAGGTGCCGCCGGGCTCTGCCATCTCGACGACGGCGACCCGCTTGCCCTGTCCTGCGTAGGTGAAGGCCACGCTCGGCCCCGCCTGCCCGGCTCCGATCACCACGGCGTCGTACTGGACCACTGCTCGTCTCCGTCCGTCGAGGGCGCACCCGCCCCGTGCCCTCACGCTAGTGGTCCGGACCTCCCGCGGGTCGCGAGGGACGAGTTGGGTCAGCGCTCGCCTTGTGCCTAGACTCCGCGGCTTGCAGGTCACGATCTGATCACGACGCCGAAGGAACCCTGTGCCTCGTCCCCGACCTCGCCGGGCGCTGCGGCCGTCGGCCACCGTCCGGGTGGCCCGCGTCGCCGTCCCGCTCGCGCTGGTCGGCCTCGCGACGAGCGGCGTCCTCGCCTTCGCTCTGCCCGGCCACGAGGCCCGGACGGCCGTGCCGGCCGCGAGCACCTCGAGCATCGACCCCGTCGTCCGTGAGCAGCCCGTGAGCCGCGACCTCGTACGCCCGGCGAGCCCGACCCCGCTCCCCACCGCTTCCGCGAGCACCGCTTCCGCGAGCGCCACCACCGCGAGCGCCGCCAGCCCCGCCCAGCCGACGGAGCGGGCGACGAAGGCGGCACCGGAGCCGCGGGCGAGCAAGAGCGCCGAGCCGACCGCCGACGACCTGGCGGCCCGGGCCAAGGCGTCGCGGACGATGTGGGCGACCGACGACCTGGACGTCCGCACGGACCCCGCCAAGCGGTCCGACGTGGTCACCGAGGTCCCGACGGGTACGCGGCTGGCGGCGACCACCACCGTCCGCGACGGCTTCCGGCTCGTGGTGTTCAAGGGGGAGGGCCGCTGGGTCACCGCCCGGTACGTCTCGACCGACAAGCCGGACCCGGCCACGACCGGCGGGGTCACGGACGCCCCCTGCGCCAAGGGCTCAGGGATGGAGCAGGGCCTGACCCCGGACGCCGTCCTCGTCCACCGCACGGTGTGCGCCCGCTACCCCCAGGTCACCTCCTTCGGCGGTCTGCGGGGCGGCGGCGGGTTCCACGCGAGCGGCCAGGCGGTCGACTGCATGATCTCCGACCCGTCGGTCGGCCGACAGCTGGCCGACTGGGTCCGGGCTCACGCCAAGGAGCTGGGGGTGAGCGAGGTCATCTACTCCCAGCACATCTGGACCGTGCAGCGCGGCAGCGAGGGCTGGCGCTCGATGTCCGACCGCGGGTCGCCGACGGCCAACCACATGGACCACGTGCACGTGTCGGTGTACGGGCACGAGGCGCAGGACTAGATTGCCCTCCCCTGTGGTCGCCCTTCCCGGTGGTCGCCCGGGGGTCGGGTGTCCTCCTCGCCCTGAGACGGATGGGTCACACCTCAGCCCTCGGGGCATCCGTCGGACGACTGCGCTCCGAAGTCTCGATGAGCCGTGCAGAGGTGCCGGCCCACACCCAGCGGCGCTTGAAGCGGCTTCGCACCAGACTTAGGGTTTCCCCATGACGGACTCGTACCAGGTGGTGCTCGGCGCCCTGGCCGTCCTCATCATGGTCCTGGTGCCGATCGGCTGCGTCCTGCTGTGGGACCTGCTGGCCGGTCGCTGGGACGAGAGCATCTCCCGGTTCCGCGAGCGGCAGATCATGTCCGCGGAGCACCGCCGGACCGTCAAGGCCCTCCGTCAGATCCAGGGCGCCCCGCTCGAGCGCCTCGCCGCCGACCTGCGTCGGCTCCGCGAGGTCGTCCGGGCCGACGCGCACCGTTCCGCGGCCCAGCAGGTCGGCAACCGGATGGCGTACGACCAGGTGCTCATGCAGGCGTGCTCCATGCTCGAGATCGAGCACGAGCTGCGCGACGACACGACCGGCTTCGAGCGCGACATCGAGCGCTTCCGGGTCGAGGCCGAGCTCGAGCGCGCCGGGGTCACGGTCACGGACCGCGACTTCGGTCAGGCCGCCTGACCCCTCGGAGCGATCCCCTCGGTCCCTCTCACCCGCTGAGGCTGCTGACTTCGGTCGGCGGCCTCGTGGCGTCTCTACCGGTCGTTCCGTGCACCTCGTCGGCGGGCTCGGGCCTCTTTCTGAGTCCCTCGCGACTCCTTCACGCGCTCTGCTCAGCCCGTCTTGAGCCGTTCTTGAGGCGAGATCCTTCAGAGCTCAATCTTGTGTCGGTCTTGAGCGAAGCGGACCGTTCGCCTTGAGGGATCGCGGAGGTGGCGTGGGCAGAGTTGTCCTCACCAGCCCGCAAGGGCCGGGGAGCAGGCGGGGGCTGGCTCGGAAGACCCCGACCACTTTGTCAGGAGCCCCCGATGATCGTCTTCGCCTCGACGCCGCGGATCGCCCGCCGGCCGCGCAGGATCCCGTCCGTCGCCTCGCTCGTCCGAGCGCTCGGCACGGTCCGCATCACCGACCAGCCCGTCGACCGGGTGACGTCCTCCGGGTCCGCGCACCTGCACACCGGCTTCGGCAGCCAGGCCCGTCACGGCCTGCAGCTCGTGGGCACCCCACCCACGTCCAGCTGAGACCCGAGGGACTTCCCGCCGACCAGTCGGGCAGGACCGTCACACAGGCCAACACAGAGCAGCGCTCCAGACGTGCTCGACCGCACCCGTCGGGGGAGCCGGTCGGCGCGAGGAGGGCGTGCAGACGTCGGACGGGGGGTCCGGCAGGAACCCGGAGCGGGGACCGGGAACCAGGGGGGAACCCGGTGGCGTGGGGACGTCGCCGGGATGCAGGGAGCTTGGCGGCGTAGGGGACGTCCGCCAAGAGGTGGTCGGGCTCGACCCGGCCGCTGGAGGGGAACCGCGCACCGTCGGGGGGGACGGAGCAGCGGTGACGAGGGCCCACGCAGGCGCTGGGGGGCAGCTGCCGCGTGGGTCCTCGTTCGTCGTCCCGGGCTGCTGGACGACCAGCCCCCGCGGGGACCGTCCGACCCCCTGGGGGCGTCGGAATAATCCGGTGCCGTAAGCGTTGATCTGGTATAGTTCGATATCGAAGGCTTTCGAGCCTAAGACAACCACATCAAAGCGTTAAGGAAGCAACACCATGATCAGCCTCGGCCAGGCCATCCGTCGTCACCGCGAGTCCTCCCGTCGGGACCGCGAGCTCGCCCGCGCATACCGCTCGGCGTCGGGCTCCGACATGCGGACCGAGCTGGAGCACCTCGTCAACTACTCCGACCTGAGGTAATCAGGCGACCGCTTCGCACGAGCATCAGGGCTTCCCTCCTCGAGGGGAGCCCTTCGTCGTCCTCGGGCGGTTCCTTCCGCAGGACCACCGAAGGCATCGGGTTGGAGCCCGAGGCGCGTCCGAGCGGAGCGAGGACAGAGCTACAGCGCGCCGGTGGTCCAGAGCAGCCCGCTGCCGCCGGTCAGCCGGACCGAGAACGCGACCGCCTGCGCGTCGGTGAGGCCGCTGACGAAGTCGACGATGCCGCGGCCGCGGGCCATCCGGGCCAGGTCGGCGTCCGTGGTGCGGTCGTCGAGCTGGTCGGGGTGGTCCCGGACCAGGCGCTCGTAGCCGTACTCGGCCGCGTTCACGAGGTCGACGAGCCGGCGGGGTGCGCGGAACGCGTCGGTCGGGTCCGACAGCCAGTCGTCGAAGCCGGTCACGAGCTGCTCGATCGTGCGCTCCTGCCCGCGCTGCAGCATCGCGAGGTCGGGACGTTCGAGGATGAAGTAGGAGTTGACGAACTTCAGGATCTGCACCTCGTGCCAGGCGCGGGACGTCATCTGGACGTAGCCGGAGCGCACGTTCGGGTCGAGGTCTGGCGCCACCGAGGTCACCAGGTGGTCGATCCATCGCGAGGTGAAGCCGGAGATCGCCCGGTCGCTGACCATCGAGCCGTCGTAGGGGACCGCGAGCACCCCGTCCACGAACTCGTCGGCGACGGTGGCGACGGCCGCCGCGAACGTCGCCTCGTCGAACATCCACGCGTCCCGCGCGCCGAGGCGGCGACGCAGGCGCTCGAGGCCGGCCCCCGGCGTCCGCCCCATCTCGACCAGCCGGCGCTCGCTGAGCTCGGTGAAGACGGCGAGGTCGGACCCCCAGGTGAAGAACTCGCTCGACACCGGTGAGAACTGCAGCACCCCGGACCGGTGGAAGTCCTCGACGTCGTGCAGCGAGTACGCGATGTCGTCGGCCAGGTCCATCACCGAGCACTCGAGGGTCTGCCGGCCGGGCGGCAGCTCGGGGAAGGCGGCGAGCGCGTCCTGCATCTCGGGCAGGTCGATCAGGTACGTCGAGAACTTCGCCGCGCCGGTGCCACCCCGGCCGTGCCCGGCGCCCCGCGGAGGCACCGGCCAGTCGGTCGGGTGCGGCTGCGGCCAGTGGTTGCGCGCCCACGGGTACTTGAGGACGGCGGCGCGGACGGCGGCGGTGAGGTTCAGGCCCTGGTCGCCGGGGCCGTGGACCTCGAGCTCGGTCAGGATCCGGAACGTCTGCGCGTTGCCCTCGAACCCGTCGGCCAGGCCGAAGCGCTCCCGGGCGAGCCGGTCGAGCGCCCGCTCGCCGAGGTGGCCGAACGGCGGGTGACCGAGGTCGTGCGCGCTGGCCGCCGCCTGCACGACCACGTGGTCGAGCCCGCCGAGGTCGCGGAGCAGCTCGCGGTCCTCGCTGCGCAGCAGCCGGACGGCGATGGCCCGGGCGACCGCCGTCACCTTGATGGTGTGCGTCAGGCGGTTGTGGACCACCCCGTTCGTCGCCCCGGCGCTGACGACCTGGGTGACCTCGGCGAGCCGGGAGAAGGACTGGGCGAAGCGGATCCGCTCCAGGTCGGTCCGGAACTCCGACTCCCCGGGGGCGTACGGGCGCTCGGACTCCGCGCGGGCACGGACGAGCCGGGGGTCCATGGCTTCACCGTAGGCGTCGAGCGGTTCGGGTCCCCTGACGAGGTCCGACCCGACCGTCGGGCGACCGGCCGGAGCCGGAGCCCGAGGCGCCCCACCCCGCCGAGGCGACCGGCCCGACCTCACTAGGCTGCCGAGCATGAGCGATCCGGTCGATGCCACCACCACCCCCGCCTGGGCCCGCCTGAAGGAGCTGCGGGCGTCGTACGAGCCCGATCTGCGCGGCGCCTTCGCCGCGGACCCGGACCGTGCCGCGCGCTTCACCCGCACGGCGGCCGACCTCTACGTCGACCTGTCCAAGAACCTCGTCGACGACGACGTCCTCGCCGCCCTGGTCGAGCTCGCCGACCAGGTCGGGGTCCCGCAGCGCCGCGACGCGATGTTCGCGGGGGAGCGGATCAACGTCACGGAGAACCGGTCGGTCCTGCACGTCGCCCTGCGCACGCCGCGCGACGAGACGCTGGTCGTCGATGGCACCGACGTGGTCAAGGACGTCCACGGGGTCCTCGACAAGGTCTACGCCTTCGCCGACAAGGTGCGCAGCGGCGACTGGGTCGGCGTCACCGGCAAGCGCATCGAGACCGTCGTGAACATCGGCATCGGTGGGTCCGACCTCGGCCCGGTGATGGTCTACGAGGCGCTGCTGCCGTACGTGCAGCCGGGCCTGACCTGCCGCTTCGTGTCGAACATCGACCCGACCGACGTCGCCGTCAACACCGCCGACCTCGACCCCGAGACGACGCTGTTCATCGTGGCGAGCAAGACGTTCACCACGCTGGAGACCCTGACCAACGCCCGCCTCGCCCGCGCCTGGCTGCTCGACGGCCTGCGCGCCTCCGGTGCGGTCGGCGAGGGTGACGACGCCGCCCGGGCCGCCGTGGCCAAGCACTTCGTCGCGGTGTCCACCGCGCTCGACAAGGTCGAGGCCTTCGGCATCGACCCGGAGAACGCGTTCGGCTTCTGGGACTGGGTCGGCGGGCGCTACTCGGTCGACTCCGCCATCGGCACCAGCGTGTGCGTCGCGATCGGGCCGGAGAACTTCGCCGACTTCCTCGCCGGGTTCCACGCGGTCGACGTGCACTTCCGCGACACCCCGACGCGTGAGAACGTGCCGATGCTGATGGGCCTGCTGAACGTCTGGTACGACGGCTTCTTCGACGCGGCTAGTCACGCCGTGCTGCCGTACACGCAGTACCTGCACCGCTTCCCGGCCTACCTGCAGCAGCTGACCATGGAGTCGAACGGCAAGGGCGTGCGCTGGGACGGCACCCCGGTCACGACGGCCACCGGCGAGGTGTTCTGGGGCGAGCCGGGCACCAACGGCCAGCACGCCTTCTACCAGCTGATCCACCAGGGCACCCGGGTCATCCCGGCCGACTTCATCACCGTGGCCAGCCCGGCGCACCCCCTGAAGGACGGCGAGACCGACGTCCAGGAGCTGTTCCTGGCGAACTTCTTCGCCCAGACCGCCGCGCTCGCGTTCGGCAAGACGGCCGACGAGGTGCGCGCCGAGGGGACGGACGAGGCGATCGTCCCGGCGCGGGTCTTCACCGGCAACCGACCCACCACCTCGGTGATGGCGCCCGCGCTGACGCCGTCGGTGGTCGGCCAGCTGATCGCGCTCTACGAGCACATCACCTTCACCCAGGGCGTGGTCTGGGGCATCGACAGCTTCGACCAGTGGGGTGTCGAGCTGGGCAAGCAGCTGGCCCAGCAGGTCACGCCGGCGGTGGGCGGCGACGAGGAGGCCCTGGCCAAGCAGGACGCCTCCACCCAGTCCCTCATCCGCTACTACCGGGAGCACCGGGCCTGAGCGGGCGCGCCCCGATCTTCGACGCGACGGACTCCGGGGCAGCTGGAGCGAGACCGGTCGCCGAGGAGCTCGTCGTGCCGCTGACGGAGCAGGACCGGCGCCACCTGACGCAGGCGGTCGACCTGGCGGAGGCCGCGCTCGAGGCGGGCGACGAACCGTTCGGCTCGGTGCTCGTCGACGCGCAGGGTGACGTGCTGCAGACCGCGGTGAACGAGGTCGTGCACCGCAACGAGACGCACCACCCCGAGCTGACGCTCGCGCAGTGGGCGGGTGACCACCTCGACGCGGACGCGCGGGCGGCGGCGACGGTCTACACCTCGGGCGAGCACTGCCCGATGTGCTCGGCCGCGCACGCCTGGGTCGGTCTCGGCCGGATCGTCTACGCCTCCTCGTCGGCCCAGACGGCTCGGTGGGTCGCCGAGCTCGGCGGTTCGTCCTCCCCGGTCGCACCGCTGCCGATCACGACCGTGGCTCCGGGGATCCCGGTCGAGGGACCCGACGAGGAGCTGGGCACGCGCGTCCGCGAGCTGCACCGCCGTTTCCGCCAGGGCTGAGCGGGTCGACCAGGAACGTCCCCTGAGCCTGTCGAAGGGCCCCGAAGGCACCCGTGCGAGTGCACAGGAACGTTCCCTGAGCTTGTCGAAAGGGCCTCGCAGGGGTTGACGTCCCGGCACCCGTGACCGGCGGAGCACCAGGTCACCGCAGCGCGACCCTCCCCTGCACCCCGACCACCGTGTCCCCACCGACCCAGAGGTCGTCGCCGACCCGGTCGACGTACGCCCGCCCGCGCCGACCGAGCACGGTGCCCTGGGCGGCGACGTAGCTCTGCGGGGTGCGTCCGGTCGAGGTGAGCCACTGGCCGAGGGCGGCGTTCAGGCTGCCGGTGACCGGGTCCTCGCTCGGGCCGGGCAGGAAGAAGGCGCGGACCTCGTACGCGGCCTCGCCGCCGGCCGGGTGCGGGCCTGCCACGCCGACGTCGGGAAACCTCGTCATGAGGTGACCGTCGGGCTGGAGCGCGAGCACGGTCTCGGCGCTGTCGAGCAGCACCATCACCCAGCCGGGACCGTTGTCGCCCCACTGCGCGTCGACGACCTTCTCCGGGTCGACGCGGAGCGCGGAGACGATCTCGGCGAGGTCGTGCGTGTCGACCGGTCCGCCCCGCAGCAGGGGTGGTGCGGCGAAGGCGAGGCGCTCGCCGTCACGGCGTACGCGGACGAGCCCGGCACCGCACTCCTGCACGAGGACGTCCCGGTCGGCCGGCACGCCGCCCGCCTCCAGCCAGGCCCGCGCCGAACCCAGGGTCGGGTGCCCGGCGAAGGGCAGCTCGCGGGTGGTGGTGAAGATCCGGAGGCGGTAGTCCGCCGCGGGGTCGGTCGGGCGGACCAGGAACGTCGTCTCCGAGAGGTTCGTCCACGCGGCGAACCGCTGCAGGGCGGCGTCGTCGAGACCGTCGGCGTCGTGGACGACCGCAACCGGGTTCCCGTAGCCGAGCTCGCTCGTGAACACGTCGACCTGGGTGAACCGCCGGTCCATGGGACGCCTCCTGCTGTCTGCTCGATCTCGATGAATCTGCGCGGGTTGCAACACGCGCAGACGCACCAATATCGAGCAGACGCTGCAGGGGCGGGTGCCCGGGGCTAACCGGGCCGCCGCGGCTAGAGGTCCGGGCCCTGGGAGCGGAGCTTGTCGACCTCTTCCATCGCCGTACGCAGGTCGGCCAGCCAGCTCTCCGTGTGCTCGCCGACCAGCTTCACCGCCCAGGAGAGCGCCTCGGAGCGCGACCGCGCGACGCCGGCGTCGACGAGGGTGTCGAGCACCCGCCGTTCCGGTTGACGCAGCCGCGTCATCACGGGGACGGAGACGTTGGTGAACAACGCCGAGGTGTCCCCGAGCCGTACGCCCCACGAGACCTTGCGCCCGTAGCGGGCCTGCGCCTCGTCGGCGATGGTCATCCGCGCCTCGCGCGTCTCGGCGCGGAAGCGGCTGATCCGCCCCTGCGCCGCCGCGTCGTCGGCGGCCTCGTCGGCCAGCGTGCCCACGACGGTGAGCTCCTCGCGGTCGACGGTGACGACGACCGTGCTGAACCACCCGTCCGGCAGCCGCCCCTCGAACCACGACTGCGCGTCGTCGGCGGGCGGGAGGTCGACGTTCTGCCAGCCGCCCGGCCGTGCTCCGCGTCCGCGTCGACGGCCGCCCTCGTCCTCGGTGCGGTGTCCTTCAGCTTCGTGCCACATACTTGCTCCTTTACCTTGCTTACATGATTACACCGGAGCAGGACGTGCGAAAGGACGTTCGACGTGAGCGAACGGGAGGACTCAGCCCTGCAGGGCGCGGTCGACCGACGTCGCGCGCTCGTTGAGCACCGGGTCGCGCTGCGTGACGAGGTCGATCACGGTCTTGACGCAGGCGAGCTGGTCGCGCAGGGCACCCCTGCGCCAGGCCTGTGTACCGCGGAAGCTCTCGTCCCCCACGCCGACGGCGTCCAGGCCGAGCGCCCGGCAGGTCGCCACGGCGCGCGGCAGGTGGTAGCCCTGCGTCACCACCGTGAGTCGACTCACCCCGAAGATGCGCTGAGCCCGGGAGCAGGAGTCGTAGGTGTCGAAGCCCGCGTAGTCGGCCACCACGTGGTGCGCCGGCACGCCCGCGTCGACCAGGTAGCGGCGCATGGCGTCCGGCTCGTCGTACTCGCGCGCCCCGTTGTCGCCCGAGACGAGGAGGACCTTGACCAGCCCTGCGTCGTAGAGGCGCTTGGCCAGGTCGAGGCGACCGGCCAGGAACGGCGACGGCGTGCCGCTGGGATAGACCTGCGCGCCCAGCACGAGGGCCACGGGTGTGGCCGGCACGCTCGGGAGGTCGCGGTCCGCGTACGTGTGCCCCGAGGCCGTCGCCCGTACCCACCCGACCGAGCCCAGCACGGTCGCGCCCGCCAGGAGACCCAGGCCGACCAGCGCGAACGCCCCCCGACGCACCCAGCTCGACCGCCTCGACCTCATGCCGCCAGCCTGTCACGGGTCGGCCGTCCCCGGCCTGCTCCGGGCGGGGCGGGGAGGATGGGCGCATGCCCGAGGGAGACACGGTCTGGCTGGCCTGCCGCCAGCTGAACGCAGCGCTCGCCGGACGGGTGCTGACCCGCTGCGAGCTGCGGGTCCCGCAGCTCGCGACGACGGACTTCACCGGGGTCGAGGTCCTCCAGGTCGCGTCCCGCGGCAAGCACCAGCTGACCCGGTTCGCGAACGGCTGGACGCTGCACACCCACCTCCGCATGGACGGCGGCTGGCGGGTCTACCCGACCGGGAAGAAGTGGACCGGCGGACCGGCCTGGCAGATCCGCGTCCTGATGGTGAACGCCGAGGCCGCTGCCGTCGGCTACCGGCTGCCGGTGACCGAGATGGTGCGGACCGACGCCGAGGACACGGTCGTGGGCCACATCGGCCCGGACCTGCTCGGCGACGACTGGGACGCAGCCGAGGCTCTGCGCCGGCTGCGCGCCGACCCCACCCGTCCGGTCGGCGAGGCGCTGCTCGACCAGCGGAACCTGGCGGGCATCGGGACGCTCTACCGGGCCGAGATCCTCTTCCTGCAGGGCGTCCATCCGCGTACGGCGGTCGCCGACGTGACGGACCTCGTACGCGTCGTCGGGCGGGCGAAGCAGCTGCTCGAGGCGAACAAGCTGACCCACGACCAGATCACGACCGGCAACCGCCGGCTCGGCGCGCACTGGGTCTTCGAGCGCCCCGGCCAGGACTGCCGCCGGTGCGGGACCCGGATCGAGACCGAGGAGTTCGGCCCCGCCGGCGTCGAGCGGCGCAGCTACTGGTGCCCGCACTGCCAGCCGCTGCGCGGCCGCAACGCCCCCTGAGCCGGGGAACGTCCCCTGAGCTTGTCGAAGGGCCCGAACGGGTCGACGTCGTCGTGGAGCGGGAGAGGGACGCTGACCTCTTCGAGGCCCTTGGACAGGCTCAGGGAGCGTCCTCGGGCTGGCCAGGTCCAGGAAGGAACGTCCCCTGAGCTTGTCGAAGGGCCCGGGACGGGTTGACGCGCTCCTGCTGCCGGGGTCACTGGCCCAATCTGGTCAGGGTGCGCTCGGTGTCGTCGTAGAGGGCGAGCACGGCGTCGAGGAAGCCTTCGACGAGGTCCTGCTGCTCGGGCGTGTAGCCCGCGATCAGGGCGTCGATCGCCCTCGTCTGCGGCGAGATGAGCTTCCAGACCTGGTCCGAGCTGGCCTCCGCGGCCGTGACCACGAGCTTGCGGCCGTCGTCGGGGTGTCGCTGCCGGGTGATGTGGCCCGCGTCCTCGAGCCGGTTGAGCACGAGGGACATCGCGGCCGTCGAGGTGCCGAGCCGCGTCGCCAGGGCGGACGGGGTGGTCGGCCCGAGGGCGATCAGGTGGTCCATCACCTCGAGGCCGCTGACGTCGGTCCGGAGCGCGGTCGCCAGCTTCTTCTCGAGGTGGCGCTGGCGGATGCCCAGCTGCTGGATCCGGGCTCGGAGGTCGTGGTCGCGCAGCGGCGAACCGTCGAGCCGTTCCCGTGCGCGGTCCTCTGGGGAGGGCGACGTCGCGTCGTCGTGGGGAAGTCTGCCGGCGTCGACCACTCGGCGAGGTTACCAGACATATTGCTAACTCTGTTGGTAATCAACGGCTATGGTCATCTGCATGACACGAGTACTCATCAGCGGCGCGAGCATCGCCGGGCCGGCGCTGGCCTTCTGGCTCCGACGGTCCGGTTGGGACCCGGTGGTGGTGGAGCGGGCGCCGGAGCTGCGCACGGGCGGGCAGAACATCGACATCCGCGGCGCCGCCCGCGAGGTGATCCGTCGGATGGGGCTCGATGCCGCGGTCGCCGCGGCGACGACCGGTGAAGAGGGCACCGAGTTCGTGGGCCGGCATGGTCAGGTGGTCGCCTCCTTCCCCGCCGGCACCACGGACTCGGGCGGCGTGACGGGCGAGCGCGAGATCCTGCGCGGTGACCTCTCGCGGACCATCGTCGACGAGACGCTCGCGGGTGACCGGCCGGTCGAGTACCGCTACGGGGACCGGGTCGTGGGGCTGACCGAGCGGGACGAGCAGGTGCTCGTGAGGTTCGAGCACGGACCTGACGAGACCTTCGACCTCGTGGTCGCGGCCGACGGGATCGGTTCCTCGACGCGCGACCTGGTCTTCGGTGACGAGGTCAGGATCCGTTCGCTCGACCTGCAAGTCACCTACGGCACCATCCCGCGCGACGACTCCGACAAGCCGCTGTGGCGCTGGTACAACGCGCCCGGCGGTCGCAGCATCACGCTGCGGCCCGATCCGCACGGGACGACGCGGGCGACCCTGACCCGGCTGACCGACGCGGGGACGCGGGCCGGGGTGCAGGACCGGTCGTCCGAGGCGCTCCTCGCCCGCCTGCGTGCCGACTTCGGCGACGCCGGCTGGGAGACGGAGCGGGTGCTGCGGGGGTTCGAGCAGGCCGACGACCTCTACTCGGAGTCGGTCGGACAGGTCTTCGCGCCGATCTGGGCGCGGGGCCGGGTGGCGCTGCTCGGCGACGCGGCCTGGTGCGCCGCACCCGTGAGCGGGATGGGGACGAGCCTGTCGCTCGTCGGCGCGTACGTGCTGGCCGGCGAGCTGGTGCGCCACGACGACCACGGGGCCGCCTTCGCCGCCTACGAGCGCGTCATGCGGCCCTACGTCGACCAGGCACAGAAGCTGCCGCCGGGTACGCCGCGCCTGGCCAACCCGAGGACGCGGGTCGGGATCGCCGCGTTCCAGACCGGGCTGCGCGTCGCGGCGGCGCTGCCGTCGTGGGTGGGCGAGAAGGTCTTCGCGCCGCCGGCCGAGGCGATCGACCTGCCGCGGTACGCGACGGCGAGCTGACGCGTCGCCCCGTCTCGCCCGACCCGCTCCTGAAATCCGTCCCCTCGATCGTGCGCGACCTCCTGCGCTGAGCCTGGGTCAGGTGAGTGCAGCGATCGAGGTGTCGGATCTCAGGGGCGGTCAGCGGATGACTGCCCAGCCCCGTCGAACGCTCCCGCCCGGCGGGCGACGACGACGGCAGCTGCGGCGCTCCAGGCCTGCGGCCGGCAGGCGGCCGGGTAGGGGACCGGGGCGCCCTCGCCGCTCCACAGCTCGGGGAGGCGGTGGTCGAAGGCCACGGCGGCCGCGAGCAGACCCTCGACCAGGCCCTCCGCCGCGTCGGCGAGCCCGGCCCGGGTCAGCCCGTCGATCACGATCGCGGTGTCGTGCGGCCAGACCGAGCCGCAGTGGTAGCTGAGCGGGGCGTACGCGGCGTCGCGGGTGGACATGGTCCGCAGCCCGAAGCCGGAGTCG
>Ga0210040_10005120_pt1 | contig 16795 bp, 12 predicted proteins | sample CryGeyCG12114_NA_FD_185462 | JGI IMG/M metagenome (GOLD analysis project Ga0210040, IMG submission 185462) | Groundwater microbial communities from aquifer - Crystal Geyser CG19_WC_8/21/14_NA (SPAdes) (version 2) | ecosystem: Environmental > Aquatic > Deep subsurface > Groundwater | place: USA... | reverse complement strand
CGCTGTAGCTGGCGCCCGCCGTCAGCGTGAGGTTGGCGCCCACCCGCCAGTCGATCGTCGCGCTCGCCTGGTACATGTCGGCGTCGCGCGGCTGGGTCGCGGTCTGGCGGGGATTGTCGTATAGCGGGTTGCCGCCTGCCAGCAGCGGGCGGAAGCGGACCGGGAAGGCCAGCGCCGGCTGCCCCGTCTGGCAATCCGCCGCCGCACCGAAGCGGGTGCAATAATCCGCCAGCGCCGGGGCATAGGCCGGGATCACGAACAGCCCCTGGCCCCCGAACGCCGCATTGGACGACGGCGCCACCGTGGGCAGGAAGCTGGGCGAGGTGAACAGCCGGGTCTCCAGCCGGCCGTACAGGCCGGTCAGCCGCAGTTCGGCCGAGCCGCCCAGATCGACGGCTATATCCGCGAACAGCTGATATCGCTCTTCCGGCTCGACCAAGTTGGTGAAGCCCAGGTAATTGGTCATGCACAGATCGGACGTGGAGCCAGGCAGGGAGCGGAAGCCGCCCAGCCCTTCGCAGCCCTCATCCGCGGTGAAGGCCAGCCCGCCTGCGCTGCCGTTCCAGTCGAAATTGCCGGGATTGCCGCCGCCCGACCAGCCGCCCTGCGGATTCTCGGCATAGGGGCGCAGGATGGCCGGCCGCTCCGCCGTCGCAAGTTCGCTGCGGCGTTGGTATCCCGCCGAAAGGAAGGCCCGCACCGGCCCTGCCGCCCCGCCCCAGCTGAGCGCCGCGTTCCAGTCGCCGTCGGACCCGTCGATCACGCGGTAAGCGCCGCTCGCCAGCAGCCCCTGCTGGTCGGTCCGGGTGATGAAGTTGACCACGCCGGCAATGGCGTCGGAGCCGTAAGTGGCCGCCGCGCCGTCCTTCAGAATCTCGATTCGCTCCAGTGCATCCGCCGGAAGCAGGTTGATGTCGACATAGGGCACGTTGCCCGATCCGCTCGGCGCCAGCCGCCGGCCGTTCAGCAGCACCAGCGTGCGCTGCGGGCCCAGGCCGCGCAGATTGATGCTGGCGCTGCCCTCCGCAAACTGGCTGCGGCCGTCAAACTGGCTTGAATCGCCCAGCACGCCGCTCGACACCGGAAGCATGCGGGTCAGGTCCAGCATGGAAGGCGCACCCATGGCGGCCAGATCGTCGGCTCCGATCACCACCACGGGGGCGACCTCGTCAGCCGTCCCGCCGCCGATCAGCGTGCCGGTGACTATGATCGAAGCTTCCTCCTGCGTCTGCCCGCCCGCGGCGTCCTGCGCGCGCGCGCCGCCAGCCGCCCCGATCATCAAGGCGAGCAGCGATCCCGCTGCAAAAAACCGACGCGCCCTCATTTCGCTTTTTCCCCTGCTGCCCGGAGCCGCATCGCACCGGCAAACCCCGATCGCTGACTAGCTATCCGGCTTGTCGATTATGGCCAGTGTCTGCCAGAAAGCCGGGTGGTGGGTGTCGTCACCGCCATCCACGAACCGCGGAGCGCCAAAGCCCGCGTCGCGCGCAAAACGCCGGATCCAGTCGCGATGCAGGAATGCATCGAGCTGCGCCGGCCGCTCGCCCTGTCCCAGCCGCTCGACGTTGGCCCGCCAGACACGGTCGTGCAGCGGCTCTTCCAGTTCCAGGAAGGAGAACACCATGCGGCCACCCGGCTTCAGCGCACGGAATGCGTCGCGCAGATAGTGGAAGGACTCGGTTGGATACAGATGCGTGAAGACGGACCAGTGGAACACCATGTCCAGCGCCCCATCCGGCGCGGCAATGGTCGGCTCGCAATGCAGCACGGTACGGTATCCAGGGCACTGCGCGGCCAGTTCGGCCAGCAGTTCCTCCACCACGTCGGCCCCGGTATACTCGCCGGTCCAGCCGTGCCGGCGCAGCGCCTGCGCCGTCCGCCCGCAGCCGCAGCCTAGGTCGTATACGGCCATTCCGTCGGCCAAGCCATGATGGCGCAGCACTGCGACATGGCCATCGCCGATCGCGTCGAACAACTCGATGCTTTCCGCCCCGATGATCTGCGCCAGCGCCAGCCGGCGCTGCCCCGGCATCCGGCGCAGATGGTTGCGCACCATCCGGCGGTAATCCTGCACGGAATGGCTGGGCCGCGGCCGTGGCGCCAAGTAGTGTAGCATTCGCAGCATCGGACATCCCCGTGACCCGCTGTGCGCGCTAGACCATGGTAGCAGGGCGCGGCAAGCCGCGTCCCGGTCGCCTCCATCCCACACAATTGCCTTTCGACCGTGTTGCCCTTACAGGTCAGGTCAAGTCCGCCCCGGTCCAGCAGCGTCCGGGGCGCAGTTGTTTTACCGCGCCGCATCAGCGCGCGCCAGCAGGAAGCACCCCCATGTCGCGCCGTCGCCAGATCTACGAAGGCAAGGCCAAGATCCTTTACGAAGGACCGGAGCCGGGCACCATCATCCAGTACTTCAAGGACGATGCGACCGCCTTCAACGCGCAGAAGAAGGGCACGATCAACGGCAAGGGGGTGATCAACAACCGCATCTCCGAACATGTCTTCCTGCGCCTGTCGCATATCGGCATCCCGACCCACTTCATCCGTCGGCTGAACATGCGCGAACAGCTGGTGCGCCAGGTGGAGATCATCCCGCTGGAAGTGGTGGTGCGCAACGTCGCCGCAGGCTCCATCTCCAAGCGGCTGGGTCTGGAGGAGGGCGAGCCCCTGCCCCATACCCTGATCGAATATTACCTGAAGTCGGACGAATTGCAGGACCCGATGGTCGCCGAAGAGCACATCGCGTGCTTCGGGTGGGCCTCGAACGAGGAGATGCAGGACATCTCCTCCATGGCGATCCGCATCAACGATTTCATGAGCGGCATGTTTGCCGCAATCGACATCCGCCTGGTCGACTTCAAGCTGGAGTTCGGCCGGATCTGGGATGGCGACTATTCGCGGGTGATCTTGGCGGACGAGATAAGCCCGGACAATTGCCGGCTGTGGGACATGAACAGCGGTGAGAAGCTGGACAAGGACCGCTTCCGCCGCGACCTCGGCGGAGAAGAAGAGGCCTATCAGGAAGTCGCCCGCCGGCTTGGCCTGCTGCAGGGAGAGGACGGGCCGGGCGAGGTGTTCGACCTCTCCGCCCATCGCTCCAAGCTGCGGACCGCGCCCAAGCCCAAGAAGTAGGCAGGAGGCACGCACGCGGGCGGCGGCTCCAACGCCCGTTTGTCTGCCAGAAAACACAGCGATCAGCCGTTAAGATCGCGTTAGTATCTTCTTGGCACAGCAGGGTATTTCACCCCTGCCGCGTTAATTGCTTTTGCACCCTTGTGTGCCATCATCCTCCTCCGCGCCGATCCGGAGGGGGTGGTCTTGTACTGGCTGTATTACTGCATCAGGGACGACCACGATCTGCGGCTGGTCGTGCTGGCAGGCCTGCTGTGTCTCGGCACGTCGCTGGCGACCGTCCTGCTGCTGCGCAACGCGCAATCGGCCAAGCCGATCAACCGGGCACGTTGGGTCGCCACCGCGGCGATCGCGACCGGGATCGGGGTATGGGCAACGCATTTCGTGGCGATGCTCGGCTATGATCCGGGAATAGTCGCCGGCTACGCCATGCCGCTGACCGCATTGTCGCTGGCGATCGTGCTGGCGTCGGCCGGCGGCGCCTTCACGCTCGCGCTGGCCCGTCCGGGCGTGGCGGGAACGGCGATGGCGGCGGCGCTGCTCGGCGGCGGAATCGCCGCGATGCACTACACCGGCATGATGGCGGTGCAGTTCCCCGGCTTCTTCCGCTTCGATCCCGCCGGAGTTGCGGCCTCCATCGCCTTCGCCACCCTGCCGTTGGCTCCTGCGCTGTATCTGACGGTCACCCGCCGAAGCGAGGCGAGCGCGCTCGGCGCCGGGACGCTGCTGGTGGCGGCGATCCTGCTGCTCCATTTCACCGGCATGGCATCGCTGACCGTCGTTCCCAACGGGACCGCCACCGGCACGTCCATGTTGCTGTCGCCGATGAATCTCGGCACGCTGGTCGGCGTGGTCGCGAGCGGCCTGCTTGCGCTGCTGGGCACGGCGGCGCATTCTGCCGCCCGCGCACGCCGCACGATCGACGCGCGCGATCGCGAATTCGCCGCACTTGTGCACGGGGTGAAGGACTGCGCGATCTACATGGTCGACGCGGCGGGTTACGTCATCACCTGGAATTCGGGCGCGCAGAATCTGAAGGGCTATACAGAAGAGGAAGCGATCGGCTTGCCGATCGCCCACTTCTACACCGATGAGGATCTGGCCTGCGGCGCGCCGGAGGCCGCCCTTGCCGCGGCCGCCGCCAATGGAACGCACCGCACCGAAGGCTGGCGCCGCGGCAAGGATGGCAGCCGCTTTTGGGCGCATGTCCTGATCGAGGCGCTGCACGACGCCGAGGGCAAGTTCATCGGTTATGCCAAGATCACCCGCGACATGACCCAGTTCAAGCTGGACCAGGAACGCCTTAGCGCCCTTACCGGCAATCTCGATGCAGCGCTTGCCAACATGCACCAGGGCCTGTGTCTGTTCGATGCCGAAGGACGGCTGATCCTGACGAACAACCGCCTCGCGCAGATCTATGGCTTGGCCCCAGGCGCGTTCCACGCCGGCATGAGCTTTGATGACGTGGTCGCCTGCAGTCTCCAGGCCCTGGATGCAGAGGGCGCCACACCGGCCCTGATCGCGGATCGGGTACAGCGGAACCGGACCTGCATGGAGCAGCCCGGCGGCGGCACCCTGCTGGCGCCGCAGACCGATGGCCGCACCCTGTTCATCGCCCATCACCCGATGGCGGGGGGCGGCTTCGTCACCACTGTGGAAGACATCACCGAACGCCGTCTGGCCGAACAGCGGATCGAGCACATGGCGCTGCACGACGCGCTGACCGGCCTGCCCAACCGTGCTCATTTCAACGAGATGCTCGATATTGCCCTGCTGTCGGCCGCACGCGACGCAACGCGCGTGGCGGTGATCGGGGTCGATCTCGATCGCTTCAAGGAGATCAACGACCATCACGGCCACGCCGCCGGCGATCTGGTGCTGCGCGAACTGGGCACCCGCTTCAAAGAAATGCTGGAAGAGGGCGAGTTCTTCGCGCGGTTCGGCGGGGATGAGTTCTCCGCCTTCAAGAGCTACAGCACCGAGGCCGACCTTACGGAATTCGTCCTGCGGATCGAGGCAGCACTCGCGGCGCCGGTCGCGCAAGGCAATCTGACGATCATCCCGGGCGGCAGCCTGGGCATCGCGGTGTTCCCCACCGACAGCACCACACGCGAACAGCTGGTCAACAATGCCGACCTGGCGATGTATCGGGCCAAGGGCACGCTCGGCCAGAGCACCTGCTTCTACGAACCCGGCATGGACGAGACCGCGCGCGCGCGCCGCCACATGGCTAACGAACTGCGCGAGGCCGTGGCGCGCCACGAGATGCTTCTGGTCTACCAGGTGCAACGCGCCATCCCGGACAACACCATCATCGGCTACGAAGCGCTGCTGCGCTGGCATCATCCGGAGCTCGGCTGGATCAGCCCGGCCGAATTCATCCCCGTGGCAGAAGAAAGTGGCGACATCGTGCGGATCGGCGAATGGGTGCTGCGCACCGCCTGCATGGAAGCGGCGACCTGGCCGCAGCCGTGGCGCGTCGCTGTCAACCTTTCGGCAGTGCAGCTGATGCATGTCGACCTGCCCGGCCTGGTCACGCAGGTGCTGCTCGAAAGCGGGCTGCCGGCATCGCGGCTGGAACTGGAGATCACCGAAAGCGCCGTGATCGGTGACAAGCTGCGCGCGCTCCACGTGCTGCGCCAGATCAAGGCCTTGGGCGTCGCGATTGCCATCGACGATTTCGGCACCGGCTATTCCAGCCTCGACACGCTGAATTCGTTTCCCTTCGACAAGATCAAGATCGACCGCTCCTTCCTGATCGAAAGCTCCGGCAGCGAACGCGCGCGGGCGATCATCCGGGCGGTGCTGGCGCTGGGCAAGAGCCTGGACGTGCCGGTGCTGGCCGAGGGTCTGGAAAGCGCGGACCAGCTCGACCTCCTGCGGGCGGAAGGTTGCGACGAGGCGCAGGGCTTCTTTTTCGGTCGTCCCGGCGCTCTGGATGCGGAGGAGATCGCGCGGCTGGCCGGCGCGGTGCAATAGAACGCACCGTGCCTGCCGGCCATTGCCGGTTCACCCGCAAGGCGCCAAGACAGCGGCAATGCTTCGCCTGCTTGCCGCCCTCTTCCTCGCTCTGCTCTCTGGCCCGGTTGTGGCACAGCAGGCCGCCCCGCAGACACCCGGCTGGCCGTTTGCTGCCAGCGACCTGCCGCCTGATCCGGACTGGCGTTTCGGCACCCTGCCCAACGGTTTGCGCTACCTGATCCGCGCCAACGCGACGCCCGCGGCGCAAGGTTCCGTGCAGCTCTGGATCGGCAGCGGCGCGCTGGACGAGCATGATGCCGAGCAAGGCCTAGCTCACTTCATCGAGCACATGGCCTTCAACGGCTCCACCCATGTGCCCGAGGGGGAGATGGTCCGCCTGCTGGAGCGCGAGGGGCTCGCCTTCGGCGCGGACACCAATGCTTCGACCGGCTACGAGGCCACGATCTATCGGCTCGACCTGCCGCGCAACGATCCCGCCCTGCTCGGCACCGCGCTGATGCTGATGCGCGAGACCGCAAGCGAGCTGCTGTTCGACCCTGAAGCGATCGACCGTGAGCGCGGCGTGGTGCTGTCCGAGATGCGGGTGCGCGACACCTATGCCTGGCGCGACAACCTCGACAATCTGCAGTTTCTCTATCCCGGTGCGCGCTTCGCCCACCGATTGCCGATCGGCACGGCACAGGTGCTGCGCAGCGCATCCGCCGCCACTTTGCGCGGCCTTTGGCAACGGCTCTACCGCCCGGACAATGCCGCGCTGGTGGTGGTGGGCGATTTCGACCCGGACGCGGTCGAGACGGCGGTCCGTGATCGTTTCGCCGACTGGCAGGCCGCGCCTGCTCCGGCTGCACCCTCCGCCGGGCCGGTGCCGACCGCGCTGGCGGGCCTGACCGACATCCATCTCGACCCGGCTCTGCCCGAACGGGTCACCGTCGCGCGTCACGGCCCGTGGCTCGACGGACCAGATACGGTCGCCCGCCGCCAGAGGGCCCTGCTGCGGCAGGTCGGCTATGCCATCGTCAATCGGCGGCTGCAGCGCCTCGCTCGGCTGGATGATCCCCCTTTGAAGGGCGCTGGATTCGGCACAGGCGACGTGTTCCGGGCCGGGCGCACCACCCGTCTGATCGTCGATGCAGCCGATGGCGAATGGCCCCGCGCGCTCGCCGCCGCCCAGGCAGAGTACCGCCGGGCATTGGCCTACGGCTTTTCGCCCGGGGAAGTTGCCGAGCAGGTGGCGCAGCTGCGCACCGCGCAGGAGAACGCGGCCGCCGGCGCCGCCACGCGCACGAACGCGGCTTTCGTGGCCGCCGCACTCGACCTGCTGAACGATGACCGCATCCCGACCACCCCGGCGAGCAGCCTGGCCCGATTCGAAGCCTTCGCGCCCGGCATCACGCCCGAGGCTGTCCTCGCCGCAATGCAGGAGGAAGCGGTGCCGCTCACCGATCCGCTGATCCGCTTTCAGGGCCGCACCGAGCCGGTGGGCGGCGCCGCAGCCCTGCGGGCCGCGTGGGACGAGGGCATGTCCGGCCCGATCGCCAGAGCCGACATCGCCGCCGTAGAGGCATGGGCCTACCAGGATTTCGGCACGCCGGGCACGGTGACGGCCGACAGCACGGTGCCGCAACTCGGCATCCGCACCCTCACCTTCGCCAACGGCCTGCGGCTCAACCTCAAGCGCACCGACCTCGCGGCGGACCGCATCGCGGTGCAGCTGAACATAGATGGTGGGCAGTTGCTCGACACGGTGGACGATCCGCTCGCCACCGCCATGACCAGCGTGCTCCCGGTGGGCGGGCTCGGCCGGCACCCGGCTGACGAGCTGCAGACCATCCTTTCCGGCCGCTCGGTCGATTTTGCGATCGGCGCTGCGGAGGAGACGTTCCGCTTGGCCGCAAACACCACCCCGCGCGACCTGGAACTGCAATTGCAGCTCATGGCCGCCGCCATCAGCGATCCCGGCTACCGCCCGCAGGGCGAGGCGCAATATCGCCGCAACATGGCAGATGCCTTCGCCGCGCTGGATGCGACACCCGAAGCCGCCCTCGCCAACAATCTGGGTGCGATCACCAGCGGCGGCGACCCCCGCTTCTCGCTGCAGCCGAAGGACGCGTATCTTGCGCTCACCTTCGCCCAGCTGCGTGCCGCGATTGCGGACCGCCTCGCCAACGGGGCGCTGGAACTGGCCCTGGTCGGCGATTTTGAGGAGGAGCGGGCCATCGCCCTTGTCGCGGCAACGCTCGGGGCGCTGCCGGCCCGGGAAAGCGACTTCCGCCCCTATTCCGACAATCGCTCCCGCAGCTTCACCGACGATCGCAGCCCGCGCACCCTGACCCATGCCGGCCCGGCCGACCAGGCGATCCTGCGCCTGTCCTGGCCAACCACCGATGACAGCGATCAGCGCGAGGTGCTGCGCCTGGAACTGCTCGAACGCATCATGCGGCTGGAGCTGACCGATTCCCTGCGCGAGGCACTGGGGCAAACCTATTCGCCCCGCGCCGGTGCGGTGCAGTCCGGTACCTATCCGGGATATGGCGAGTTCGCGATCTCCGCCGCCATTGCCACCGATCAGCTCGACGCGACCCGAGCGGCCATGCGGGCTACGATTGCCCGACTGGCGGCCATGCCGGTGGACGCGGACGAGTTGCTGCGTGCCCGCCAGCCGCTGCTCGAAGCCTACGCCAACGCGCTGAAGGGCAATGCCGGGTGGATGGCGCTGGCCGACCGCGCACAATCCGAACCGGAAGACCTCGCCCGCTTCCAGGCCGCGCCGGCGCTGATTGCCGCCATCACCCCCGAGGAGATCCGCGTGACCGCCGCCCGCTACCTCGATCCGGCGCAGGCGCTGGAGATCGCCGTGCTGCCGCGGTCGGCGGATGAGCCGGCCTCTTAGTTACGGCAGACGGCCGGCCTCCTCTCCTCTTGTGTCACTTTGCAAGCCCCGCCATAGGCACGCCCATCGTCTATCTCAGCCATGAAAGGCTTCGGCCATGAAGGTCCGCGTCCATGTCAGCCTGAAGCCCGGCGTGCTCGATCCGCAGGGCCGCGCCGTCCACCACGCGCTGGAAGGATTGGGCTTTGCCGGGGTGCAGGATGTGCGCGTTGGTCGCCTGATCGAGCTGGACGTCGCCGACGACACGACCGATGCCGCGCTGGACGAGATGTGCCGTCGTCTTCTCGCCAACATGGTTATCGAGAATTACCGTATCGAGAAGGCGGAGCAGGTCTGATGGCCTTTCGCGCCGCGGTCATCACCTTTCCCGGCTCCAATTGCGACCGCGACATGGCGGTCGCGCTGGAGAAGGTGGCCGGGACCGCGCCGTTGCGCGTCTGGCATGGCGATGCAGCGCTGCCCGACCGGCTCGACCTGATCGCCCTGCCCGGCGGCTTTTCCTACGGCGACTATTTGCGCAGCGGCGCGATGGCCGCGCAAAGCCCGGTGATGCGCGCGGTGGTGGAGGCAGCGGGCCGCGGCGTACCGGTTCTGGGCGTGTGCAACGGCTTCCAGGTGCTGACGGAGGCCGGGCTGCTGCCCGGCGCGCTGATGCGCAATGCCGGCCAGACCTTCATCTGCCGCACCGTGCCGCTGGTGGTGGAAAACGCACAATCTCTGTTCACCGCCGGCTATGCTGCCGGCCAGCAGATCCGCATCCCGGTGGCGCATCATGACGGCAACTATTTCGCCGATGCGGATACGCTGGACCGGCTGGAGGGCGAAGGCCGGGTCGCGTTCCGCTATGTGGACACCTGCAACGGATCGCAGCGCGACATCGCCGGGGTGCTGAACATGGCGGGCAACGTGCTGGGCATGATGCCGCACCCGGAACGCGCGGTGGAGGACGATCACGGCGGCACCGATGGCCGCGCCTTGTTCGAGGCCGCGGTGCGCCAACTGGCCTGAGCTAGAAGCTTTCTTCGTACACCCGGCTGATGTCACCGGTCCACGGGCCGTTGAACTTGTCGAGCAGCCGCTGCGCCGGCACCTTGCCGCTGGCGACGATCTCCTCCAGCGGCTCCAGGAAGCCCGCCTCGCTGTCCCCGCTGGCGTTCAGGCGGCGGCGCGCGGTCAGGCCGGCACGCGCGATCGGCAGCACCTCCCTGGCGAGATCGCCCAGGCGGCGACCGCCCGGTACGGGCGCATCCAGCGCCAGCTTCGGCACGGCCGTGCGCAGCGCCTCGCGCTCCTCCATGGACCAGCCCTTCACCAGATCCCACGCGGCATCCAGCGCCGCATCGTCGTATAGCAGCCCGACCCAGAAGGCCGGCAGCGCGCAGATCCGGTTCCAGGGTCCGCCATCGGCGCCGCGCATTTCCAGGAAGCTCTTCATCCGCACTTCGGGGAAGGCGGTGGACAGGTGATCCCACCAGTCGCTCGCCGTCGGCTTCTCGCCCGGCAGCGCCGGCAGTCGGCCATCCAGGAAATCGCGGAAACTCTGCCCGGCGGCATCGATGTAGCGCCCGTCGCGAAACACAAAATACATCGGCACGTCGAGCATGTAGTCGACGTAGCGCTCGTAACCGAAATCCTCGTCGAACACGAACGGGATCATGCCGGTCCGCTGCGGATCGGTGTCCGACCAGATGTGGCTGCGATAGGACAGGAAGCCGTTCGGCTTGCCTTCGGTGAAGGGCGAGTTGGCGAACAGTGCCGTCGCCAGCGGCTGCAACGCCAGGCTGGTGCGGAACTTCTTGGCCATGTCCGCCTCCGATCCGTAGTCCAGATTGACCTGGATCGTGCAGGTGCGCAGCATCATGTCCAAGCCCATGGTGCCCACGCGCGGCATATGCCGCAGCATGATGGCGTAGCGGCCCTTGGGCATGATCGGCAGCTCGTCCCGCCGCTTGTCGGGCCACATGCCCAGGCCCAGGAAACCGGTGCCAGTTTCCTTGCCGATGGCCTTGACCTGATCCAGGTGGCGGCCCGTCTCGGCGCAGGTCTGGTGCAGGGTCTCCAGCGGCGCGCCCGACAGTTCCAGCTGACCGGCAGGCTCCAGGCTGACGGCGCCATCCGGCCCGCCCATGGCAATGACGTTGCCGTCTTCCTCGATCGGCTGCCAGCCGAAACGCTCCAGCGCCAGCAGCAGGTCGCGGATGCCGCCATCCTCGTCATAGGATGGCGCGGCATTCGTGGCGGTGCGATAGACGAGCTTCTCGTGCTCCGTCCCGATACGCCATGCCTCGCGCGGCTTTTCGCCCTGCTGCATCGGCGCGATCAGATCGTCGCGGGTTTCGATGGGCGGTTCGGCCAGCGCGGTCGCCGTGCGGGTGCTCATTCGCCGCCGTTAGAAGCAAGTCGCACCCTGCGCCAGCGCAATTTCACCAGTCGCCGGCAGCCCCCATCCACAGCGCCATCGCCGCGATGGCGGCGGTTTCGCCGCGCAGGATGCGTGGGCCCAGCGTGATCGGGCGTGCCATGGGCAGGTCGCGGACTGCGGCGCGCTCGGCATCGTCCCACCCTCCTTCCGGGCCCACCAGCAGCGCCGCGGGCCCGGCATGGCCGGCAAAACTCGCCCGAGCCGGTTCGCCGCCCTGCTCGTCCGCGAAGAACAGGACGCGATCCTGAGGCCAGTCACGCAGCAGCGCCTCCAACCGCGTCACCTCCGCAAGCTGGGGCAGCGCGGTGCGGGCGCACTGCTCCGCCGCCTCGACGATGTGGGCCCGCGCACGATCGGGGTTGAGCCGGTCGGCGACGCAGCGGCGGGCCAGCACAGGCGCGATCCGCCGCACGCCCAGCTCCGTCGCCTTCTCCAGCACCAGATCGAAGCGGTCCTTCTTCAGCAGTGCCGGGCACAGCCACAGATCGGGCACCTCCTCCCGCACGCGCAGCTGTTGGCGCACTTGGAGAACCATTGCCTTCTTGCCTGCCTCGGTCACTGTGCACGCCCATTCTCCGGTCGCATCGTCGCACAGCACCACGGCGTCGCCGGCGCCGACCCGCATCACCCGCAGCAGATAGTGTGCCTGCGCCTCGCCGATCCGCAGCTCGGCCCCCTCCGACAGAGGTTCGGGGACGAACAGGCGCGGCGCGCTGCGGGGTGGCCATGCAGGGGTAGCGGGCATGACTAGGCACTAGCGGCAGCGGGGATTAGGAGACAAGCCATGCCGGAAACCCCCGCCCCTACCTTCACCCCCGACGCTCAGCACCGCGGCCTCGTGGCCCGCCTGCCCCGGGCCTTGCGCGACCTGGCGCTGCTTGCCCGGTTCGACCGGCCGATCGGCTGGTGGCTGCTGTTCTGGCCCTGCGCCTGGGGCGTCTGGCTGGCCGGCGCGGGGCTGCAATGGCAGCTGGTCCTGTGGCTGCTGCTGGGTGCGATCGCAATGCGCGGCGCCGGCTGCGTGTACAACGACATCGTCGATGCCGACCTGGACCGGCAGGTGGCGCGCACCGCGTCGCGTCCGATCGCCAGCCGGCGGGTGAGCAAGAAGGCCGCGTGGCTCTGGCTGCTGGCGCTGTGCGCCATCGGGTTGGTGGTGTTGGTGCAGCTACGGTGGCAGGCGCAAATGGTGGCGCTGGGCAGCCTGGCGCTGGTCGCCGCCTATCCCTTCATGAAGCGAATCACCAGTTGGCCGCAGGCGTGGCTGGGCCTGGTCTTCACCTGGGGTGCGCCGGTGGGCTGGGTGGCGCTGCGCGGCGACCGGCTGGAAGTGCTGGCGGCGCTGTACGCCGGGTGCATCTTCTGGTGCATCGGCTACGACACGATCTACGCTTTGCAGGACCGGGAGGATGATGCGCTGGTCGGCATTCGATCCAGCGCGCTGACCTTGGGCCCGCGGGTTCGCCGGGGCGTGTGGGTCTGCTACGCGCTGGCGGTGGCCGGCTGGGGGGCTGCGTTCTGGCTGCTGCGGGGTGACTGGCTGGCGGTGCTGGCAATCGTGCCCGCCGCAGCACACCTTGCCTGGCAGGCGGCGACACTCGACCCGGCGGATGAGACGAACCCGCTCGTCCGCTTCCGCTCCAACCGCATGCTGGGCCTGCTGGTGGCGCTTGGCTGCCTGGTGGTCGGCAACGCCTGAGCGATCAGCGCCAGGCGGTGATCCGCCCGCTATCGTCCATGATGTAGAGCACCCCGTTTGCCACGATGGGCGGCAGCGAGACCGGGGCGTCCAGCTCCGTGAATTGGGTCGCCTCTCCGGTCGTGGGCTCCACCGACTGCACCACCCCGCGCGAGCTGGCAATCCACAGCTTCCCGCCGGCGAGCACCGGCCCCGTCCAGAAGATCGGTCCCTCGCGGTCCTCTTCATCGCGCCAGCGGGCCAGCTGAGTGATCCATTTCACCCTGCCGCTGTCGCGCGCAATGGCAAGCAGCCGCGAATCGTCGGTCAGGGTGAATAACCACTCCCCCGCCACGGTCGGCGTGGATATCCCCGCCAGGTTCAGTTCCCAGATGCGCTGGCCGGTCAGCAATTCGTAAGCGGCCATGCGTCCGCCCTGGCCCAGCGCGTAGACGCGGCCCTGGTCGATGATCGGGTCGGCATCGACATCGGTCAGCGTGCCGACTTGTGTAGAAATGGAGGTGCGCGCCAGCGCATCCGACCACAGATTGCGCCCGTTTTCGTAACGATAGGCGACCAGCTCGCCGCTCGAATAGCCGGCGATGACCGTCCCCTGCCCGGCGGCCGGGGCCGCGACGCCGAACACGCCCGACTGGCCGCTGGCGGCGACGTCCTGCCAGATCGGAGAACCATCCGCCTGGCTCAGCGCGTGGATCTGATTGTCCTGAGTCATCACATAGACGGCGTTGAACGCAATGGTCGGTGCGCCGCGCAGCGGGCCGGCCGGGCGCCGGCGCCAGATCTCCTCGCCCGTCTGGGCATTCAGCGCGATCACGTCTCCCGCGCCGTTGGTGGCGTAGACGCGCCCGTCAAAGAAGCTCGCACCGCCGCCAAAGGCCACGCCCTGCAGCTCGCGCGTCACTTCGATCCGGTTGGTCCAGCGGGGCGTACCGGTTGCCGCGTCGAACGCGTGCACCACGCCGTCGGTGTCGACCACGAACAGCATGCCCGCGCCGACCACCGGGCTGGAGGCGAGCCGACGGCGGCTGCTGGATCCGGCGATCTCAACGCTCCAGGCGCGGGCCGGCACGGCGGACAGCGCCGCATGGCCGGCTGCCTTCGCCGCATTGCCGCCGTTCTGCGCCCATTCGGCATTCGGCTGCTGCGGGGGCAGAACCAGCGGGACAGTGGCCAAGGTCGGATCAGCTTCCACCACCTGCGCGATGCGCGACAGGATCGGTGTCCGATTCCCGACAGTGGGCGTGCCAGGCTTGTCGTCGCCGCCGCCGAAGATGCTGCAGGCGGCCAGCAACGATAGCAGCGGCAGGGCCAGGATGGTGCGGGTACGGGTGCGGGTGGTCATGCGTCTATCCTCAGCGGGCAGCCGGCGCAGCGGCAGCGGCGGGGCCGTTGCGCATGGCTGCCAGCGTTGCGTTCACATCGTCCACCGCGTCATAGCCGAGCAGCCCGGCAAGCTGCCGGGTGCGCGCGCGCAGGGTTGCGGGTACGGCCTCGTCCCTGGCGATCTGCGCCAGCAGCGGCCCGGCCAGTTCCGGCTTGTTCTGCTTCAGATAGGCCATCGCCACCAGTTCGCCCGCACTGCCGAACCACGGATTTCCTGGTACGGCCAGCGGCTTCAGCCGGTCGACAATCGCCTGTGGCTGGGCGCTTTCGAACTCCGCGGCAGAAAGCCGCACCGCGGCAAGATCGCGATAAGGGCGCGGCGCATCGGCGTCATCCGCAATGCGGCGGAAAACGGCGATGGCGTCGCCGCGCCGCTGCTGGCGCAGCGCGATGCCAGACTGCGCGATGCTGGCGGAAAGGGCAGCTGCCCCGTCGCCACTCTCGACGATCGGCGCCAGCTTCTCGGCTGCGCTGTCGGCGGAGCCGCCCTGCAGCTCGTCAAAGGCGGTAACCAGCGCTTCGGAGCGCGTCTCCATCGCACCGTCCTGGTGCGATTGCCACCACAGCCATCCGCCCAGCGCCAGCAGCAGGACCAGCACCGCGGCACCGATCGGCAGGGCATAATTGCGCACGGCGTGATCCATGCGATCCTTGCGGACAGCCTCGTCCACCTCGCGCATCAGCACGTCCTGCTCGGCCTGGCCGCGCCGCGCCTTGCGGTCGGAATCACTGGTGGGGGTCAGGGCCAAGGTCGGTTCGATCTGCTGCTGTTGACGGGAATGGGATGGGCGCGCTGTTTAGCGGATGGCCGGGGCAATTCAATTCCCGGAGTGAACCCTCGGTGAAGCAGTGTGCTCCGGTCCGGAACCGGACAGGATCATTTGCCCATCAGGCTGCGGTACAACGCGCGGTACCGCTCGATCATTTTCGCCTCGTCATGCTCCGCCCGCGCCAGCGCGCGATTGGCTGTGCCGATCCGGCCGCGGCCGGCATCGTCGCCCGCCAGTTGAAGGACAGCTTTGGTCAGCCCGTGTGCGTCGGCCGGCAGGACGGGCCCGTTCTCGCTCGCCAGCAATCCGCGCGCGGCGCCACGGGGCACAAGGATGGGCAGACCAGCGGCCATCGCCTCCAGCAGCGTGACCTCCGGCAGCGAACCGGTGGCGGCGAACAGGTCGAATAGCGGCAGCACGCGGGCATGGTGCGCGCTTCCGGCGAAATGCACCCGGTGGTCGTTGCCGGTCACCGCCGCCTCGGCCAGCACGGCATCACGATCGACACCCTGCCCGGCAATGACCAGCTGCCATGCCTGCGGCAGGCCAGCCATGGCGGACAGCAGCGGCGCCAGGTCGCCGCCATCCGCGACGGTTCCCAGCCAGCGCTCGTCGCGGCGCTTCACGATGCCGGGGACGCCGTCCCGCTTGGCACGGGCTGCGGCGAGCGGCGCGGTGTCGATGCCGGTCGGGATCATCCGCACCCGCCCGCGCGGCTGCTGCCAGTCGCCCAGCGCCAGCCGTTCCGCGGCGTGATCGGGCACGATGATCGCCGCGGTGCGGCCCAGAGCGATCCGTCGGCGCAGGCCGCCCGCATTGCCGCCGCTGCCTTCGTGATGCACCAGCGGCGCCAGCTTGTAGACATCGGCAAACAGCGTGTGCGCCAGCACGGCGTCCAGCGCACCGCTGCCCCAGGTGCAGATGAGGTCGTGCCCGGCCATTGCCGCGGCCAGCTTCTTCAGCCGGGCCGGCCACGCGCGACCGGCCAGCGCCGGCAGGTCGGCCCTTGTGACCCGCGCCGCCCGAACCGGCGCGCGCGCTTCCGCGGCCTCCGCTGCCAGCACCTGCGCGACCTCGCCAGCCAGCGCGCGCACCAGCCGCTCGCGCCGCAGGGGCAGCGCATCGACGCCATCGGCCGACCAGTGCAGGATCGTGCCGGTCATCGCACCTGCCCTAGCATCGCGGCGATGGCCTCTTGTGCCTCCGGTTCCTCCAAAGTCGGCGCGTGTCCGGTGCGTGGTACGGTGACGGTGGCGAGGCTCGGCAGCTCGCGTTCCATCCGCGTCAGCGTGGCGGGGGAGAGAATGTCCGACAGCTCCCCCCGGATCGCCAGCACCGGCCGGCCGGCGAGTGCGTGCAACATGGCCCACATGTCGGGCGGCGCCGGCGCGTCCGGGCCGATCGGTGCGGCATCGAAAGGCTCGGCGATCTTCATGTCGTAATCGAACGCGATGCGGCCGCCGGCACCCACCGCCATCAGCCGCTTGGCAAGGCACAGCCATTCCGAAATGCCGTAATCC
>Ga0210040_10005118_pt1 | contig 16797 bp, 14 predicted proteins | sample CryGeyCG12114_NA_FD_185462 | JGI IMG/M metagenome (GOLD analysis project Ga0210040, IMG submission 185462) | Groundwater microbial communities from aquifer - Crystal Geyser CG19_WC_8/21/14_NA (SPAdes) (version 2) | ecosystem: Environmental > Aquatic > Deep subsurface > Groundwater | place: USA... | reverse complement strand
CGGCAACCTCTGCCGGTGCGCGGCCTACGTCAACATCGTGCCGGCCGTGCAGCAGGCCGGCGGGGTGCAGGCGTGAAGCCGTTCGCGTTCGCCCGCCCGGCCGACGTCGCCGCGGCGGTGCGGGACGTCGCCGCCGAGCCGAACTCCGTCTTCCTGGCCGGCGGCACCAACCTGGTCGACCACCTGAAGCTGGGCGTCGCGACGCCGGAGCTGGTCGTCGACGTCCGGCAGCTCACCTCCCGGGAGATCACCGACTCACCCGACGGCGGGCTGCGGCTGGGCGCGGCCACCACCAACAGCCAGGTGGCCGCCGACCCGCGGGTGCGGGAGCGCTGGCCGGTGCTCGCCCAGGCGCTGCTGTCCGGCGCGACCGGCCAGCTGCGCAACGCCGCCACCACCGGCGGCAACCCGCTGCAGCGCACCCGGTGCGTGTACTTCTCCGACGTCACGACGCCGTGCAACAAGCGCGAGCCGGGTTCGGGCTGCTCCGCCGTGGGCGGCTACACCCGCTACCACGCGATCCTCGGGACGCCGTCCGCGCTGCCCGACCCCACCGCACCGGACACCTGCATCGCCACCCACCCCTCGGACATGGCGGTCGCGCTGGCCGCCCTGGACGCCCAGGTGCAGGTGCTGGGTCCGGACGGCGAGCGCACCGTCCCGTTCGTCGAGCTGCACCGGCTGGTCGGTGCCGACCCGTCCCGGGACACGGTGCTGGCGCACGGCGAGCTGATCACCGCGATCGACCTGCCCGCGCTGCCGGCCGGCGCCCGGTCGGCCTACCGCAAGGTCCGCGACCGGGCCTCCTACGCCTTCGCGCTGGTCTCGGTGGCCGCCGTGGTCGCCGACGGGGAGGTGCGGATCGCCCTCGGCGGCGTGGCGCACAAGCCGTGGCGGGCCTCCCGGGCGGAGGAGATCCTGCGCGGGCAGGAGCTCACCGAGCACGCCGTCGCAGCCGCCATGGCCGCCGAGCTGGCGACCGCCCAGCCGCAGCCGGGCATCGACGCCGGCAACGGCTTCAAGATCCCACTCGCCGGCCGCACGGTCGTGGCCACCCTGCGCGACCTCACCTCGGAGGCATCCTCATGACCGGTCTGCTGGAGCCCCGGGCCATCGGGCAGTCGCCCGTCCGCCGGGACGGCGAGCTGAAGGTCCGCGGCACCGCGGTGTACGCCATGGAGACCCCGGTGGAGAACCCGGCGTACTGCCACCCGGTGCAGGCGACCGTCGCCCGCGGCCGGGTCACCGCGGTGGACACCGCGGCCGCCGAGGCGCTGGACGGCGTGCTGGCGGTGCTCACCCCGTTCAACGCCGAGCGGCTGGCCGACACCTCCGACGGCGAGTTCGCCGTGCTGCAGGAGCCCGACGTGGCCTTCCGCGGGCAGCTGATCGGCGTGGTGGTCGCGGAGACCTCGGAGCTGGCCCGGCAGGCGGCCGACGCGGTCCGGGTCAGCTACGCCGAGCAGCCGCACGACTCGGTGCTCTCCGCCGACCGGGACGACCTGTACAAGCCCGACCAGGTCAACCCGTCCTTCGAGACCGACACCGCCGAGGGCGACGTCGCCGCCGCGATGGCCACGGCGGAGGTGACGCTCGAGCACACCTACGAGACCGCGATGTACCACAACAACCCGCTGGAGCCGCACGCCACGACCGCCCTGTGGGACCCGGCGGGGGCGGGCTTCCTGACCCTGTGGGACTCCACCCAGGGCGTGCACCCCGACCGGGCCGCCGTGTGCCAGGTGTTCGGCCTGGACGAGGACCAGGTGCGGGTGGTCTGCCCCTACGTGGGCGGCGGCTTCGGCTCCAAGGGCCAGCCGCACGCGCACGTCATGCTGGCCACCATGGCCGCCCGGGCGCTGCCCGGTCGCCCGGTGAAGCTGGCCATGACCCGGCAGCAGATGTTCTTCCTCACCGGCTACCGCACCCCGACCATCCAGCGGGTGCAGCTGGCCGCCGACCACCGCGGCCGGCTCTCCGCGATCGCGCTGGACGTGGTGGAGCAGACGAGCAAGGTCAAGGAGTTCGCGGAGCAGACCGGCGTGCCGACCCGGATGATGTACGCCTCGCCGAGCCGGCGCACCACCCACCGGCTGGCGGCGCTGGACGTGCCGGTCAACTCCTGGATGCGGGCCCCCGGCGAGTGCCCGGGCATGTTCGGCCCGGAGGTCGCCCTGGACGAGCTCGCCGAGACCCTCGGCATCGACCCGGTCGAGCTGCGGATCGTCAACGAGCCCGAGGTCGACCCGGAGACCGGGAAGCCGTGGTCCAGCCGGCACCTGGTGGAGTGCCTGCGCGAGGGCGCGCAGCGGTTCGGCTGGAGCTCCCGCGGTGCCCGTGGGCACCGGGACGGCGACTGGCTGGTGGGCCTGGGCGTCGCCTCGTCGGTCTACCCGACCATGCGCCAGGCCCAGTCGACGGCGAACGTCCGGTTCGAGAACGGCCGGTACGTGGCCGAGATCGGCGCCGCCGACCTGGGTACCGGGGCGTGGACGATCCTGCCGCAGATCGCCGCCGACGCCCTCGGGGTCGACCTCGCCGACGTCGACGTCCGGCTCGGCGACACCCGGTACCCGACCGCCTCGGTGGCCGGTGGCTCGTCGGGCACCAACACCTGGGGGTCGGCGATCACCGTGGCCGCCCGGGCCTTCCGGGAGAAGTTCGGCGCCGATCCGCGCGAGGGCGACGAGACCTCCGGCGACGTCGACCAGGCCGACCAGGACGACGAGCACGCGGCCTACGCCTTCGGTGCCCAGTTCGTCGAGGCGCGGGTGAACGCCGACACCGGCGAGATCCGGGTGCCGCGGCTGATCGGCGTCTTCGGGGTGGGGCGGGTGATCAACCCGCGGACGGCGCGGTCGCAGCTGATCGGCGGGATGACCATGGGCCTGTCCATGGCGCTGCACGAGAACAGCGCCTTCGACACCCGGCTCGGTCAGGTCGCCAACCACGACCTCGCGGAGTACCACATCACCGTCAACGCCGACGTGGGGGAGATCGAGGCGCACTGGCTGGACGAGCACGACCCCTACGTCAACGCGATGGGCAGCAAGGGCATCGGCGAGATCGGCATCACCGGCACCGCGGCGGCCGTGGTCAACGCGGTGCACCACGCCACCGGCGTCCGGGTGCGGTCGTTGCCGGTCACCCTGGACAAGCTGCTGCCCGGCCTCGGCTGACCGGTGCGCCGGGCCGCTGCCCGACCGGGGCAGCGGCCCGGGTCAGCCGGTCCGGCAGCCGGCCGGGGGCAGCCGTGGCGCTGCGGTGGATGGACAACCAGCCGGCCATGGCCCGCCGATCCCGGGCGGTCCTCGCTGCCGGGGTCAGACGATGCGGTGCAGGACCGGCGCGAGCCCCGGACCGCCCTGGCGGGGCACCCGGAACCGGTGCGCGACCCGGGCGCCGGTGGCGTCCGGGTCGAGCACGCTCTCGACCGCCCACATGGTCACCTCCAGCCCGTCGGAGGTGAACTCGGCGACGTTGAAACCGTGGGTGTTCGACTCGAACAGCGCCAGGTGCGGGTTGGCCGTGGCCAGCAGGCGGACCAGGTGCTCGGCTCCGGGCAGCCCGGCGTCGTCCAGCGGCAGGTGCAGCAGCTGGGCGATCTCGTTGCGGAGCAGCTCCACCAGGTTGGCCGCCGACACCGAGGTGGACATGAAGCAGGTGCCCAGCAGGTCGCCGCGAGGCGGGTCGGCCGGTATCCGCCCGGCAGCGACCGCGGCCAGGTCCAGCGGCGGCTCGGCGTCGTAGTCCGCCCGGGACCAGCCGGCGACCGAGGAGTGCAGGTCACCGGTCAGGGTGACCAGGTCGGTGACGCCGGCGGCCAGCAGCCGGCGCGCGATCGCCGTACGCTCGGCCTGGTACCCGTCCCACTGGTCGAGGCTGACGTGGACCCCGTGGACGGCCGCCGGCAGCCGATCGGTGACCGCGTCGGGAAGGGCGTCGAGCAGCTCCGCCAGGTGGCTGGACCGCAGCTTCAGCTGCAGCAGCATCGTCTCGTTGGCCCACACCTTCCACGTCGAGGTGGAGCCGCTCACGTGGTCGGTGAACCACTCGCGCTGCTGCGCCCCGAGCATCGTCCGGTCTGCCGTCCCGACGTCGGCGCACGGCGCGACGAGGTACTTCTCCCGGGTCCGCTCGCCGCACGCGTGCCCGTCCCGGTGCAGCCGCTCGTCGGTGAAGAAGACGTGCGCCAGGGTTCCGAAGTGCACCTCCCGCCACAGCCGGACCTGCTCGGTGGCCGGCAGGTCGGGGTCGTAGCGGACGCTCGCGTCGGGGGCGGTGCCGCTGGTCAGGTGGCAGGCGGTGGGCAGGAACTCGGCCCACGCCCGGTTCGCAGCGGAGCGTCGTTCCGGGTCGGCGGGCGGGTCGGCCGTGCCCGAGGCGTGATCGCCCCAGCCGTCGTTGGTGAACTCGTGGTCGTCCCAGGTGACCAGGAACGTGTGCTGCTCGTGGCAGCGCTGCAGGTGCGGGTCGGTCTTGTAGGTGCGGTAGAGGGCGCGGTAGTCCGCCAGGGTGTGCGCGGTGTCGGCCCCGCTGGGCAGCTCGAGGGAGCGGACGCTGCCCTGGAAGTGCGCGCCGGTGGTCTCGTAGACGTAGTCGCCCAGGTGCAGCACGTAGTCGACGTCGGTCTCGGCCAGTGCGCCGAGGGCGGTGAAGTAGCCGTTGGTCCAGTCCTGGCAGGAGGTGTAGCCCAGTCGGAGCCGCTCCGGGGACTGGTCGGCGGCCGGCAGCGTGCGCAGCCGGCCGGTCCGGCTGTGCACGCCACCGGCGGTGAACCGGTACCAGTACCGGGTGGCCGGTTCCAGCGCCGGGTCGTCCACGAACACCTTGACGGTGCCGTCCCGCGACTCGTCGGTGCTCGTCGTCCCGGACACCAGGACGTCGGCGAGCTCGGGGTCCCGGGCCACGACCCAGCAGACCTCCCGCGGGCCCGACGGGCCCAGGGCGGAGAGCGCGACCCGGGTCCACAGCAACGCGCCGTGCGGGGACGGGTCGCCGCTGGCCACCGACTGCGGGAACACCTGCTCAGGCGCGGCGGATGCGGGACGGGCGGAGCCCGGTGCTCGCGGTGTGCCGTCAGCGGAGGGCACGGCTCTCCCGGAGTTCGTGCGGGGCAGGCAGCCCCGACGCGTGAGCAGGGCTCGGCTCGCCCCGCCGCCCACCGTAGGCGGGCCGGGTCCGACCGCGGGGTGCGGCCCCCGGCACAGCCGGCCCCGGTGTGCCTCCGCCGGGCCGGGGTAGGGGTCGAACCGCCCCAGCAACGGGCGGCAGCTCCTCCGGAAGGTCGTCCATGCCCTGCTCCGCCGTCCTGGCCCGTCGACGCGCCGTCCCCGCCCTGCTGCTCTGCCTGATCGCGCTGCTCGGGACCGGGTGCACCGTCGCGACCGTGCGGCCCGGCGGGTCGTCGTCCTCGAGCTCGGCGATCCCGGGTGCGGCCAGCACCGGGCCGGGCGGTGAGGTGACCGTGCCGCTGGAGGTCCTCCAGCAGGGTGGGGCCACGCTGGTGATCGTGCCGGTGCAGATCGGCGGCGAGGGCCCCTACCCCTTCATCCTGGACACCGGGGCGTCGACGTCGGCGATCAGCAGCGTCCTGGCCGACCAGCTGGGGCTGGCGCCCACCGGCCAGACCGCCCAGGTGAGCGGGGTGACCGCCACCCAGCAGGTGCAGCTGGTCGCGGTGCCGCAGTGGGCGGTGGGGGGCACCGCGCTGGACCCCGGCCCGGTCGGTGCGTTGGACTTCCCGACCTCGCAGCAGTCGGACTCGGGGGAGACCACGCAGCTGGCCGGCCTGCTCGGGTCGGACCAGCTGAGCCGGTTCGGCAGCGTGACGCTGGACTACGCGGGGCAGGAGCTGCGCTTCACGCCGTGACCGCCTGCCGGCGCGGCCGGGCGGGCGACCGGGGCCCGGACGTGTCCGGGGCGCAGCTCCCGGGCAGTGCACGCGGGTGAGCAACCACCGAGCAGGAGAGCAGCAGGTGCGCAGCCAGGTCGTCGTGGTCACCGGGGCCAGCGGGGGGATCGGTCGGGCGACCGCGGTCGCCTTCGCCCGGCGCGGGGACCGGGTGGCGCTGCTGGCGCGCGGGGAGGCGGGCCTGGCCGCCGCCGCCGAGGACGTCCGGGCTGCCGGCGGGACGCCGCTGGTGGTGCCGGTGGACGTCGCCGACGCCGACGCCGTGGAGGCCGCGGCCGACCGGGTGGAGGCCGAGCTCGGGCCGATCGACGTCTGGTGCAACGTGGCGTTCAGCACCGTCTTCGGCAGGTTCGAGGACATCAGCGCCGCGGAGTTCGGCCGGGTCACGGCGGTCAGCTACCTGGGCTTCGTGCACGGCACGATGGCGGCGCTGCGCCGGATGAAGCCCCGGGACCGCGGGGTCATCGTGCAGGCGGAGTCGGCGCTGGGCCGGCGCGGCATCCCGCTGCAGAGCGCCTACTGCGGTGCCAAGCACGGCATCAAGGGGTTCACCGAGGCCCTGCACACCGAACTGCTGATCGACCGCAGCAACGTGTCGGTGACGATGGTCTACATCCCGGGCGTGAACACCCCGCAGTTCCAGTGGGTGCTCAACAAGCTGCCCAGGCGACCCCAGCCGGTGGCGCCGATCTACGCCCCGGAGCTGATCGCCGACTGCCTGGTGCACGCCGCCGAGCACCCGCGCCGGCGCGCCTGGTGGGTGGGCATCCCGACGGTCTACACGATCATGGGCAACCTGGTCTGGCCGCAGTTCCTGGACCGGTACCTGCAGCGCACCGGGGTCTCCGGCCAGCAGACCGACGTCCCGGCCTCGGCCGACCCGGAGGTCAACCTCTGGGAGCCCGCGGACGGCGAGCGCGACTACGGCGCGGACGGCGTGTTCGGCGACCGGGCCTGGCACCGCGATCCGCAGATCTGGGCCAGCCGGCACCACGGCGCGGTCGCCGCGTCGGTGGGCGCCGGGCTGCTCGCCGGAGCGGCGGCCCTGGTGCGCCGGCGATGAGGCGGACGACCACCACCCGGCGCGTGTCCGCGGTCTTCGCCTGCTGGGGTGCGGCGCAGCTGGCCGCACCCGGCGGTTGTGCGCGCACGCTCACCCCCGGTGCGCCGGTGCCCCCGACCAGGCTCGTCCGGGTGCTGGGCGCCCGGCTGGTGCTGCAGCACGCCCTGGTGCTGGCCCGGCCCACCCGCGGGATCGTGCTCGCCGGTGCCGCCGTCGACGTGCTGCACGCGGCGAGCATGGTCCCGGCCGCGCTGCGGTGGCGCGAGTACCGCCGTCCGGCGGCGGTCAGCGCGGGCAGTGCGCTGACCTCGGCGCTGGCGCAGGTCGCCACCGCCCCGGCGGCGCCCCGGCACTGACCCCGGCGGTCAGCCGGCGACCAGCGCGGTCACCGCGCCGGCGCCGAGCCCGACCGCCAGCACCCCGACGGTGCCGCAGACCGCGGCGGCCCGGGCCCACGGCGCGGTGCCCGGCCCGGGGTCCGGGGCGCCGGGCCGGAACGCCGCGACCAGCCAGCGCAGGTAGTAGGCCAGGCTGACCACGGTGTTCAGCGCGGCGACCACCACCAGCCAGGCCAGGCCGCCGTCCCAGGCCGCGGTGAAGACGGTCAGCTTGCCCAGGAACACCGCGGTCGGTGGCGTGCCGACCAGGCTGAGCAGGCTGACCACCAGGGCGGTGGCCAGCGCGGGGTGCCGCCGGGCCAGCCCGGCCGAGTCGGCGAGGCTGCGGACGCCGGGCCGGGCGGCCAGCACGGCGAACGCGGTGAGGTTGCTGACCGCGTAGCCGGCCAGGTAGGTCAGCAGCGCGGGCACGGCCCCGGCCCCGGCGCCGACCACGGCCACCGGCATCAGCAGGTAGCCGACCTGGCTGACCGTCGACCAGCCGAGCAGCCGGCGGACGTCGGACTGCGCCAGCGCGGCCAGGTTGCCCAGCGTCATCGTGGCCGCGGCCAGCACCCCCACCAGCAGCGGCCAGGGCAGCGAGCCGGGCAGCACCTCGACCAGCCGGGCGGCGGCGACCAGCGCGCCCACCTTGGGCACGGTGGTGAGGAAGGCCGCGGCCGGCGTCCCGGCGCCCTCGGTGGCGTCGGGCACCCAGAAGTGCAGCGGCACGCCGCCGGCCTCGAACAGCAGCCCGGCGAGCACCCCGACCGCCCCGACGGCGACCGCGGCCGCCGGTGCACCCGCGAGCCCGGCGGCGAGCCCCGGGTAGGCCGTGCTGCCGGCGATCCCGTAGAGCACCGTCGTGCCCAGCATCAGCGCGATGCCGGCCAGCGCGCCGAGCAGGTAGGTCTTCAGCGCGGCCTCGGCGGCACCGGCCGTGCGGGGCATCCCGACCAGCGCGTACAGCGGGATGCCGGCCAGCAGGAACCCCACCGTGAGCACCAGCAGGTCGTCGGTGGCCGCCAGCACCACCGCACCCAGCGCGCCCAGCAGCAGCAGCGCGTAGGTCTCGCTCTCCCGGGCCCGCCCGGCGAGGTCGTCGGCGCCGAGTCCGATCACCAGCATGGTCGCGGCGACCACGACCAGCCGCGCGATGCCGGTGGGGGTGTCCACCACGAAGGCGCCGAAGACGGTGCGCGCCGGGTCGTCCAGGGCGAGCGCGGCGGCGGTCGCGGCCAGCAGCAGGGCGGCCACCGCCAGCAGCCGAGCGATCCACTGGCGCTGCCGGGGGAGGAACGAGCCGGCCAGCAGGGTGACCACCGCCCCGCCGAACAGGCAGAGCTCGGGCAGCAGCGCCAGCGGCTCCTCCCGGATCACCGGCTGACCAGCTCGACGACCGCCGAGCTCGCCGGGGCGATCAGGTCCAGCAGCAGCCAGGGCAGCACGCCGACGGCCAGCGACAGCACCAGCAGCCCGGCGACCGGCAGCCACTCGGCGGCGCGCACGTCCCCGAAGCCGACCGAGCGGGGCCCCGCGGACCCGGCCACCAGCTGCTGCAGCGCCCGCAGGAGGAGCGCGGCGGTCAGCAGGATCCCCGGCAGCGCGAGCGCGGCCCAGGCGGTGGCGCCGATGCTGCCGGCGAAGATCTGGAACTCCGCCACGAACCCGCTGAACGCGGGGATGCCCAGCGAGGCGAACGCCGCCACCGCGAACAGGCCGGACCAGCGTGGTGCGGTGCCGGCGAGGCCGCCGAAGTCGCGCATCGCGTAACTGCCGGTGCGGTCGTGCAGCACGCCGGCCAGCAGGAACAGGGCGCCGGTGACCAGGCCGTGGCTGACCATCTGGGTCACCGCCCCGGTGACGGCGAGCTCGCGGGCGGCGGTGCCGCTCCCGCTGAGCCCGGCCGCGCCGACCGCGAGGACCACGTACCCCATGTGGTTGATCGAGGTGTAGGCGATCATCCGCTTGAGGTCGGTCTGGGCCAGGGCCACCAGGGCGCCGTAGAGCACCGAGGCGATGCCCACCGCGACTACTACCCAGGAGAAGGCCCGCCAGGCGTCCGGCAGCGCCGGCATGGCGATCCGGACGAACCCGTAGGTGCCCATCTTGAGCAGCACCGCGGCCAGCACCGCCGAGCCGATCGCCGAGGCGTCGGTGTGCGCCGGCGGCAGCCAGGTGTGGAACGGGATCGTCGGGGTCTTCACCGCCAGCCCGACCAGCAGTGCGGCGAGCACGAAGCCCCCGGCGACCGGGTGCCCGGCCAGCGGGGCGGCCGCGACCAGCTCGGGGAGGTCGAAGGTGTGCGGGTCGGCGGCCAGGTACAGCCCGATGAAGCCCAGCAGCAGGGCGAGCGAGCCGAGGAAGGTGTAGAGGAAGAACTGCAGCGCCGAACGCCCGGCGTCCCGGCCGTGCCCCCAGCCGGCGATCGCGGCGTACATCCCCACGATCGACAGGTCGAAGAAGAGGAAGAACACGATGAGGTCCTGCGCGACGAACAGGCCCAGGCAGGTGGTCTGCAGCGCCAGGAACAGCGCGGCCAGCTGCCGGGGACGCCGGTCCTCCCGCCACCCGTAGACCGAGCAGGCGCAGAACACCACCGCGGTCAGCGCCACCAGCGGCAGGGACAGCCCGTCGACGCCGACGTGGTAGCTGCTGCCCACCGACGGGATCCAGCGGACCCGCTCCTCGAAGGCGAGCCCGCCGCCGGCCGGCGTCCGGTACCGGGCGACCAGGGCGACCACCAGGGCCAGGTCGGCGACGGTGACGCCCACCCAGCCGATCCGGGCGACCCGGTCGGGCACCGGGAGCACCGCGAGCAGCGCTGCCGCGAGCAGCGGCAGGAAGACGGTGGAACTGAGCACGGGTTACCTCGCCGCCAGCAGGAGGGCCACCGCGGCGGCGAGCACCACGGCGGCCTGGACGTAGTACTGGTGCAGCTGGCCGGTCTGCGTCCGGCGGGCGAGTGCACCGAGCCGCCGGGTGCCGGCGGCCAGCGAGCGCACCAGCCGATCGGGGCCGGCCAGGTCGGTCCGGCCCGCGGCCCAGGCCAGCCGCAGCGACGACCGGCCGGCGCCGGTGACGCCGCGGGCCAGCACCCGGTCGTCGAACCGGGCCAGCAGCCCGGCGGCCCGGACGACCCGGCCGGTGCCGGCCACGGCGCGGGCGAGCACCCGGTCGTCGAACCTGGCCAGCAGCTCGGCGGCCCGCAGCACCGGGGCGGTGACGAGGACCTCGGTGATCCGGGCCAGCCCCAGCCACCCCGCCGGCGCCCGTCCGGGCAGGGCCGGCCAGGTGCGCCCGGCCAGGGCGAGCACCACCAGGGCGAGGACGGCGGAGCCGGCCAGCTCTGCTGCCGAGGGGGTCGGGCCGGCGTCCCCGAGGGCCCGGCGCAGCGTGCCGCCGACCGGGGGGAGCGCCAGCAGGCCGAGCACCGCCGCACCGGCGGCCAGCACCACCAGCGGCACCTGCTGCAGGACGCCGACCCGGCGGGTCCCCGGCTCCTCGGTGTCGTAGCCGGCGTCGGCGTCTGCGGGCAGCTGGCGCCACACCAGCCAGAGCACCTTGCCGGCGTAGCCGGCCGACAGCGCCGCCGCCGCCAGCCCCACCAGGTACAGCGGCAGCGACTGCGCCCGGGCGCCGGCCAGCACGGCGTCCTTGGTGGCCCACAGCGACAGCGGGACGACGCCGGCCAGCGCCAGCGCACCGATGCCCGCGCACACCCCGACCAGCGGCCAGCGCCGGGCTGCGCCGCGCAGCGCGGGCAGCTGCTTGGTGCCCAGCGCGGTCAGCCACGCCCCGGCCGCGAGGAACAGCAGCGCCTTGGTCGCGGCGTGCGCGATGAGGTGGGCGGTGCCGCCGGCGACCGCGCCGACCCCGGCACCCAGCACGACGAAGCCCAGCTGCGCCGCGGTCGAGGCGGCCAGCAGCTGCTTCAGGTCGCGCTGGGCGATCGCGACCGCGCCCAGCAGCAGCGCGGTGAGCGCCCCGGCCCAGGCGGCCACCGGACCGGCCCACCCCGTGGCGGCGAGCAGGGGCTGGGTGCGCAGCAGCAGGTAGCCGCCCATGGCCACCATGGCGGCCGAGTGCAGCAGCGCGCTCACCGGGCCGGGCCCCTGCATCGCCGCCGACAGCCAGCCGGAGAACGGCAGCTGGGCGGCCTTGCCCAGCGCCGCCACGAGCACACCGGCGGTGGCCACGTCCCGCCACGGCGCGGGCAGCCCCGGCAGGTCTGCCAGCGCCAGCCCGGAGCCGCCGGCCAGTGCGGCACCGGCAGCCAGGTAGAGGCCGAGGTCGGCGGTGCGGGTGGTCAGGAAGGCGGTCAGCCCGGCACCCACCCGGTGCCCCTGCTGCCAGCGGAAGCCGATCAGCGCGTAGGACGTCGCACCCATCACCTCCCAGCCGAAAAGCAGCGACAGCAGGCTGGTGGCGGTCACCGTGACCACCACGGCCGCGGCGAACAGCAGCACCAGCCCGGTGAACCGGGCGCGCGCACCCCGGACGTCCCCGGCGGAGAAGACCAGCACCAGCAGGGTCACGGCGGCGACCGTGGGCAGCACCACGGCGGCCAGGGCGTCCACCCCCAGCCCGAAGGGAGCACCGGGGAGGAACGGCGCCCCGGTCGCCGGGCGGCCGGCCGCGACGGCGATCGACAGCGCCAGCACCAGCGCCGCCGTCCCGGCGCCGACCGCGGGCGCGACCCGGTCGGCCCGCCGGCCCAGCACGCACAGCAGCGTGCCGACCGCGGCCGGCACGGCCGCGATCGCCCAGAGCAGACCGGTCACTGCGCGAGGTCCGTGGCCGTGTCGGTCAGATCCGACTGCCGCGACCGGTGCAGCAGGGTGGCCACGGCGAACCCCATGGCCATCTCCACGGTCATCGCGGTCAGCACCACCAGCACGAGCACCTGCCCGTCCGGTGCGGGGGAGAGGAACCACCAGAAGCCGGCGACGGCCAGCAGGACCCCGTTCAGCATCAGCTCCAGGCCCATCATCACCATCACCACGACCTGCTGGGAGAGCGCGCCGTAGAGACCGGTGCACAGCAGCGCCGCGGCCACCAGCAGCACCGTCTGCAGGGTCACCGCCGGGCCCTGCCGTCCAGGTCGTTGCCGCGCAGGTCGTCGCCGAGCCGGTCGTAGCGGCCGCGCGGCAGCGCCAGCACCAGGGCGGCGACGATCGTGGCGAACAGCACCGGCGAGACGGTCATCATCACCAGCATCTTCGAGCCCATCACCGCCTCGCCGAGGGAGCGGACCAGGTCCGGTGCCGGGGCGCCGCGGCGGGTCGGCCAGGGCACCAGCAGCGCGCCGGCGGCCAGCACCGCGAACGTGCCGATCGAGACCGTCAGCGCGGCGCGCTTGCCGTGCACCATGCTCATCGGCATGAGCGCTGGGTTCATCCCCATGAACATGATCATGTAGATGCCCATGACCGCCATCTCCATCACCATCATCAGCACGGTGACGATGCCGAGGTACTGCAGGTCCAGCAGCAGCAGGGTCAGCCCGACGGCGATGAACGACGCGGCCAGCGCGTAGGTCGCCCGGGCCATCGAGTCGACCCGGAAGACGGCGACGCCGGCGGCCACCGCGACCACGGCGAGCACCCAGAACACGATCCCGCTGAGCACGGTCACCCCCTCCTCACGCCCGGACCACGACGACGACCGACACGACCAGCAGCTGCAGCAGGGTCAGCGGCAGCACCACCAGCCAGGCCGGGACGGCCAGCCGCTCGGGCCGGACCACCGGCAGCCGGCGCCGCAGCACGACGAACGCCGCGAGCAGCACGGCGGTCTTGACCAGCACCCACAGCCAGGCCGGGAGCAGCGGGCCCTGCCCGCCGCCGAGGAAGGCGGTCACGGTGAACGCGGCCCCGGCGGTGAGCAGCGCGTACCGGCCGGCCTGCACCAGCCACCGGTCGACGCCGGCGGCCTCGGCGAGCACGCCGCCGGCCGAGCCGCTGCCCAGCGGAGCAGCGAACGGCCCCCACACCGAGAAGGCGAGAACAGCCGCGCAGCAGACGGCGAAGGCGACCGGCATCCAGACGACGAACCAAAGCCCCTGCTGCGCGGCCACCACATCACCCAGCCGCAGGCTGCCCGCGGCCACCGCCGGGGCGGTCAGCGCGAACATCAGCGGCAGCTCGTAGCACAGCGCCTGGGCCAGGAACCGGTAGCCGCCGACCAGCGGGTGCACGCTGTTGGGCCCCCAGCCGGCCAGCCACACCGCGGCCCAGAGCAGCACGTCGACGGCGTTGAACCAGACGACGCCCACGGCCAGGTCGGCGACCGTCCACCGGCCGAACGGGATCACCGCGGCCATCAGCAGCGCGGCGGTGAGCAGCCCGGCGATCCCCAGCCGGCGCAACGGGGTGTCCGCGGCCAGCGTCGCGCGCCGCCGCTGGTTCAGCAGCCGCGCGGTCTCCGCCAGCGGGGTGAGCAGTCCACCGCCCAGCGTTCGCCCGGCGGACCGCGCGGCCAGCGCGCCGTCCAGGCTCGCCGCCGCGGTGGCGACGCCGAGCAGCAGCAGCCCGGCCACCGGCACCCAGCCCGGCGGCACCTGCACGACGGTCACGGTGCTGCTCCCGCCGGGACCGCGGTCCGGTCGGCGGTGTCCAGGTCGAGGCTGGCGACCACCAGCCGCACGGCGGCGAGGTCCAGCCCGGTGACCAGCTCGGCCACCTCGTCCAGGGTGGTCGACCGCGGCCGCTCGGTGCCGGCCAACCAGTGCCCGAGCCGGTCGAGGGCATCCCCCTCGGGCAGCGGGCCGAGCCCGCGCAGTGACCAGCGCAGCAGCCGCGAGCGGCGGATCCGCCCGGCCCAGCGTTCGGCGTCGCCCGGCAGGGCGCCGCCCTCGATCGCGGCGTCCCGCAGCCGGGCCGCGGCGGTCGCGCCGTCGGCCCAGCCGGCCAGCGCCAGCAGGGTGGCGACCGCGTCCCACCGGCCCGCCGGGGTGCCGTGCAGCGATCCGGGGGGAGCCGACCCGTCGGCGGGCTCGAGCACCTCCGCCCGGGCCGCGACCACCAGGTCGCCCTGCAGGGTGGTGTGCAGCAGCAGCCCGGCTGGCCAGTGCGGCAGCACCGGGCCGAGCGGGACGTGCAGCACGTCCAGGTCGAGGGCGTCGGGATCGGCGAGCTGGTCGTCGTCCCCGGCCCCGGCGAGCGGGATCCCGCCGGGCATCGGCATGTCCGTGCCGCCCATGTCCATGTCCATGTCGTCGGAGTCCGAGTCGGGGTCGGGGTCGTCGGAGCCCGTGTCGTCGGAGTCCGTGCCGGGGTCGGGGTCATCTGGCGGACCGGGGTCGTCGAAGGCCGGTGGCTCCTCGTCCCGTTGCCCGGCGGAGCGGTCGTCGTCCGGGGCCGGCTCCTCGACCGGATCGGTGGCCAGCACGCCCGTCGACGGCTCCCCGGTGCGGGACTGCGCGTCGCGCCGCTGGGCCGGGGCGTCGGCCAGCTCGGCCGCCGCGCCGTCCAGGGCGGCTGCCACGGTGGCCACCTCGTGCACGTCGACCCGCGCGCGCGGCCCGGGGAGCTGCGCCCAGGCGAGGCCGACCGCAGCGGCGAACCTCGGCCCCGGCCGCCCGCAGACCGCCAGCACGTCGGCGTCCGCGGGGGAGTCCGCCGGCCGCCAGCCGCGGGCCCGCACCTCCCGCTCCAGCGCGCAGCGCACGGCGGCCCAGCCGGGGACCTCGGTGACCAGCACAGCCGTGCGGCGGGCGGCCAGCCGCGCGGTCACGCCCACCGCAGCGCGCCCTCGCGCCAGGCCCACAGCACCCCGACCAGCAGCACGCCCAGCAGCACGAACATCTCGATGACCGCCGACGCGCCCACCGAGGCCACCACCGTGGCCCACGGGTACATGTAGAGCATCTCCACGTCGAAGGCCAGGAACAGCAGGGTCATCGGGTAGTAGCGCGCCTCGAACCGGGACAGCGCGTGCTCGGCCGGCCGCCAGCCGGACAGGAAGGCGGTCACCGGCAGCGGTCGGGGTTCCACGGCGGCGCGGCGGTGCACGAGGTGGACGACCAGCACCGCGGAGACGGCGAACCCGAGCATCGTGGCGAGCCCGAGCAGGGCCGACATGCTCCTCCTCCTGGGCCGTCGCGCGGCCGTCGTCGACCGGCTGGCCGCCTACCCGGCTCGTCCCGGGGGCAATCGTCCACCGCGTGTGACGGCCGTCGAGGCCGGGCTGACCTGCCGATCCGGCCGGTTCCGGGGCGCACGACCGGGTAGGGGCCTGTCGATCCCTGAACGACGTGCGCCGAGACGAGGCGCGTTCACGTCTGCGCGAGGAGCACCCGTGGCCCTGAACTACCCCACCCAGCCCGGTGACATCGACCACCTGATCGCCGACGACCACGCCGTCGTCGAGCGGCAGTTCCAGCACCTGGAGGCCGGCCGCGGCAACCGCCGGGTGCTGGTCGACCAGATCACCGCGGAGCTGGCGATGCACAGCTACTCCGAGGAGGTCGTGCTCTACCCGATCTGGCCGGAGATCGGCATGACCGACGAGCACGACGACGCCGAGCACGAGCACCAGGAGATCAAGGAGCTGCTCGCCACGCTGGGCCGCACCGAGCCCGGCCAGCCGGAGTTCGAGGAGGCGGTCACGAAGCTGATCGCGGTCACCCGGCACCACGTGGACGACGAGGAGAACGAGGAGCTGCCGGAGTTCCGGGCCAAGGCCGGTGCGCAGCGGATGGCCGAGCTCGGCGAGGCGTTCCTCACCAACAAGCGCCGGGCGCCCACCCGGCCGCACCCGAAGGCACCCAGCGAGGGGCTCGCGGAGAAGGTCGCCGGCACCCTCGCCAAGCCGCTGGACATGGTGCGCGACCTCGCGTCGGGTCAGCAGAAGGAGCTGGCCACCGACCCCAGCGGACTGCTGAACCCGGAGGCGCAGGCCATCCTGGACGCCTTCTCCTCCTTCGGTCCGCTCCCGTTCGAGACGCTCACCCCCGCGCAGGCGCGCAAGCAGCCCGGTCCGGACGCCGCGGTCAAGAAGGTGATGGCCGACCGCGGCATCGAGGGCCCCGAGCCGGTCGGTTCGGTGCAGGACCTGGAGATCCCCGACGGTGCCGGTGGAACGCAGACGCTGCGGGTCTACACCCCGGCGAACCCGGGCGTGGGCCCGCTGCCGGTGGTCATGTGGGTGCACGGCGGTGGCTGGGTGCTGTTCGACATCGACACCTACGACGCCTCCTGCCGGGGGTTGTGCAACAAGACCGGCGCCATCGTGGTCAGCCCGGACTACCGGCGGGCACCGGAGGCGGTGTTCCCCGCCTCGCACGACGATGTCCTCACCGCCTACCGCTGGCTGGTGCTCAACGCCGCCCAGATGGGCGGTGACCCGGCGCGCATGGTGATCGGCGGGGAGTCCGTCGGCGGCACCATGGCCGCGGCGACGTGCCTGCAGCTGGCCGAGGCCGGCGAGCCGATGCCCCG
>Ga0210040_10005117_pt1 | contig 16799 bp, 9 predicted proteins | sample CryGeyCG12114_NA_FD_185462 | JGI IMG/M metagenome (GOLD analysis project Ga0210040, IMG submission 185462) | Groundwater microbial communities from aquifer - Crystal Geyser CG19_WC_8/21/14_NA (SPAdes) (version 2) | ecosystem: Environmental > Aquatic > Deep subsurface > Groundwater | place: USA... | reverse complement strand
CAGCAGATCCGAAGCCGGCTAGCAATGAAGTAGTTTTTTCTGCTGTTCCTTTGATAGCAGATTCAGTCTTCTGGTACCTGAAAAGTAGCGAAATGTTAGAATAATCATTTCTGACATAAGTCTTAAGTTAGTTTGTTATCCCAACCTATTCGAGTTTTCATCTGTTTAAGTAAACATCACAATAAAAGTTAGGCGAAAAATTAACTGTACCATTCAATTTTGAAATAATTGCGTTCTAAATCTAATCTTTAGCTACGTACAATGAATATTTTGCTAAATTTTTAAAATCTGAATCTGATCTGAAATAAAACACTGCCTTTTGCAAAAACATTAGAGACAAAAAAGGCTGCTCAGTCACGCAAACACCATTTTTGCGTCAATAGTGCAAAAAAGCTTTGTTCAAAGAGCTCTTTTTACCGTACCCTTACGTGAGCTAATGCTAGCTGTTGCAGCAAAAATAAACGTTCATTTCAGATCTCCTGAGCACACAAACAGATCTACCATTTGAAACACGGTCGTTAATGTAATTTATAACTGAGCAAACCGTAGATACCAATAAAGCACATCAGTAGAACTGAAGCGCACTCAAAGTCTGTGTCAGAATACATTACCTCCTACTTTGTATTTGCATTAGTAACTAATGTGGCTGTCTTTAGATCTGACAGAATTTAAAACTATTTATCTCAACAAAATATAGAGCTCCACCTCCAAAATCAATGTCGTCCATATATATCCAGCCAAATAAAATAAAACAGCAATTATTTGACTCAAAACAGAACTGCAAATAAAACAGAAAAAAGCCGCAGCACGTCACTTCTATCATTTCCAGTACTCATTTACAATACACATAGCCCCTACACTATTATTCATTTGCCCCTAGAGATGTGCGCCGTCGAATCACGTCGTCGTCGACGCGGTTTTTTGGCCAAAATTTCAAGCTGTCGCCGTCGATAATTTTCATCGACGCGTCGAAGCGCGGACGCGTCGATGCGCCGTCGATAAGAAACCACCGCTGTGGAAGTCTTAAATACAAAATTTACAAAGTACTGTTTAAAATTCGTAAATCTCGGCCAAAAAATGACATTTTTCAAAGTAAAAATTTCAAAAATTTCTCGGCCAAATTTTTTTGCCAGATTGTAAACAATTTTATTTTTGACTGTCAAATTTTTCCTAAATTTCGCGCTTTTTTTTTGAAAAATTCTATGGTTAAAAGTAAATTTGATGGTTTTCTGCCGCCGTCGAAAATGATCGACGTCGACGACGGCGTCGCCGCCGTCGGTTATAAATTACCCTCTACGCCGCCGTTGTTGATTCTTAATCGACGCACACCTATAGCCCCACTGTTCTATCTTCTGTATTAACAGATTTATGAGCTGCAAGAATAGAGAAAGTCTCGAGAAAGCAGCTTTCTACCTAATCATATAAATCCCACTGTAGTACACTAAATTTACAACGACAGACTTACGCATCTTTGGCAGCATCCATAGTTAAATAGAGAGATATGACTCACAGGGAGCTTTCTGATTATGTAATAATGCTGGTTTGGAATTGGTAGCTACTACTACTATAGAATACTTTCACTGAATCCTGATAATTTCCCGTATGACAAACACACCACCCAGAGTAGGGCAAGTTATACACTCACTGAGGAGCTTTACAAAGCTACTGCGTTTCAGTACAATGATGATATGGCTTCACACAAGCTAAGAATCACAGGATACTAACACAATACTAAACATCCATTCATTGAATTTGTATATGTATGGCTTCTTATTTGTAATTCAATACGCACTCAATTGTGACGACACAAATGACAATGCTGGATACTTAACTGATGTTGAAAATGAAAAAATTCAGCGTAAACTTGTTGATAAGAGATATGAAAAATAGATATGCTTAAGAGAAGAAAAATTGTGATTGCATGCTTGCACGTTGAGAACAGAAGTAACGAACCGCACTTTCACTCACTCGGCTCTGAAGAAAATCTAGGTGAGGTAAATATACTACTGTTACTACTAACTAAGGCTCACACACACAAATAACGTGTGGGATAGGAAACGTTAGGGTGGGCCCGCTTTTCCTCTGCATTCTACCACACTATTGTGAGATCCAAAAGAGGAACAAACGTTCACACGCTAAAATTTTGGGGGAAACGACAAGCACAACCACGCCAGCGTGGGTCTATTGATTTTCAAAGAACTTATACCATTACTACTCTGTGTGTGTGTGTGTGAGCGTCTATTTCTCCAGGAGCCTACGTTTCAAGGCTGGTCCACTTCTGCCTCACTTGCTCTCTGTATGCATGTGAGTATGCTTTTTATCTCTTTACACTTGGATTACGTCTGTTGAATTCGGTACGTGGAGACAGTGCTGTTCCTTTAAATCTACCAATGTCTACGGATGGGCTTCCGTTTGTTTTCACTCTCACAGGTCTCAACCTACCCCTAAATTCATATCCTAGCGGTGCCTATACGTGTGCAATGCAAGGACTGATGAATGAATGCTATGAGTTTCATTCTTATGAGCTGACAAGTAAGTTTGCTGCTGGAATAGGAAACTTAATAAGATTAGTTTTATCATTCCATCTTCTCATACTTCATCTCACAAAGTATTAAAAAATGTCTACTTTTAGTTTGCAGAAGACTACATTCCAAAAGAAAGAATAATATTGCATTATAAAATCATGAGAGGAAGGTAAAAATCATACACCATACGAAAGCAATGTAATAAGCATAAAATAATAACTTACAGTGGTGCACTTGTTACTGCCGATGACACAGAGGAAATGGTCTCTTCTATGTTCTTAACACTTCATACATAAAAGAATCGTGTCCAGAGAAATAAGTGAGCCAACAGGGCGTGAGAGGAAGGAGTACGAATGGAATACATTGCACGATCCATCCAAGAAAAATAATAATAAAAAATAAACAATAGCTAAATTGCCAAAAACTAATCATTACGGGTAGTTAGTTGAGCATCCAACCAACTGAAATAATAAACTTATCTACAGCAAATAACAACATCAATACTAACAGAATCATTTATATGTTTTTCTAAGCGGATAAAAATTACTAAAAACGCTGTTTTAAGTATTAAGCACAAAACTACAATACCACTAATGTAGTAACAAGCAACAAAGCTTGTCAGAGTCAATTCTATCTTCCCTTGCCTCTGAAATTATTTTTTTATACACAATAACAACACATGAAAATTTCAGAAGGATGCTCAGCTCAGATTGACAAAGTTATTCACACAGTAGCTACTTATAGGATGAACTCAGCTGCGATAAAAGTAAGTATAAAGCAGGACTTACGCATTAGATTCCCTAACATTTTTGATTCCTTGGTTCATGTCGGCAGAAAATTCAGTCCATGCAGTAACACCTAGCTTCCTTTTCAACTCATGAGCTCTCTTCATTTTTGAATGGAGTACCTGATTAAAATATACCCATGTTTAATGTGAAATATTATAACTTAACTAACGATGAATAATTTAGAGCAAAATTTGAAGCTTCTCAGTCACTTTAATAAGCCCATCAAAACTTTATGACTGTTACTTAATTACCTGTCTAAGAGTTTGAATTTCATCATCAAGTTGATTGAGCTCTCCTTGCCACTCCGCCCTGGCGGCTTCTAATTCCTCAGGTGTCATGTTCATATCAATAGGAGATCCGATGCTGTTCATTGAGCTGGACTGACTCATGGTGTCCCCGATCAGGTTAGAATTAGGCTCTGAAATACAGATAAATCATGAAACCACTCAATAACAAGTTGATATAATCCCTAGAGAGCAGGAACATATTAAAGCGGTAATGGTCCAATAAACAATGATAGCATGTGGAGTTTGATAATAAAACTGTTTTTAGCACCTTCGCCCAATGTCAAAAAAGTTTTGTAGTGCAGAGATGGGCTCACTTTAGCCATGTAAGGCTTATCTAAATTGTGATAAGAAACTTTAATATTCGATCCTAGCTTTGATCGACGTTTCCCTACAACACCACTAACACTAGATGCAACTTTACGAGCTGTATTTTTTACAGCTGCAAACTTTGTTGACGCTCCGGAAGCAAGATTACTACCAGACGATCCGCTACTACTACTAATTGAAGGTTTTAAACTAGATATTTTAGCACCGCTGCCATGTTCCAATTCTACCGACACGTTTTCTGTTTCAGGAACGCTATCAGTGTCAAAGTCATTAGTGTCTAGATGAGAAGTGGAACTTGAAACATCAAAAAATTCTAGTTCCGAGTCTGAACTGCTATTATTATTTTCCTCGTCTGTTGTGGACACACTCAGCTCAAAGTCTTCTAATGTGAACTCATGATCTAAACTGGTTACATCAGGGTCCAGATTTTCAGATATGTTTAAGCTGCCAACAAGATCAGGCAGCGGGTCTTCCATGTACTCATCTTTAGTTTCTAATGACAGTGAGTCGATGTCTCCTATTTTATCTTTATTATCCTCGTTAGTTTCTCCAGTAGATTGTGAGCTATTTTGCTCATTAGCATTGGCGACTGATGAAGATGAGGCAACTTGGGCCTCGCCACTTGCAGTTTTGTCCATGACCAGTGGCAGTGTAATTAAGTTGAAGTGGTATATGGTTTGTAGTACAGAAATCCAATTCCGAGTATTAATATTTTGAGTCGCTCTCACGTTTCAGCTTATTTCTATCATTCTATATGCATACATTATGCATGTCTGTTGCCAGTAAAAAACTTTGTAACATTTGCTGTCACATTTCACTTCGTAACTTACTAAAAGTATCACCGATCACGCAAATGTCACAGTCTAAATTCCTAACAAAACAATTGGCCACTATAGTGTGAGTAACTTTCGAATAAACATAGCAACATCTTTAAATTTTTCCAGTTGAAATATTAGTGCTATTATCTATCTAGATAAGATAAACTTTATTCAACTTCAATATGTTATGCACAGTATGCCTTCATTACAAACTTACAGTAGCACGAATTGCAAAAATATGGGTAAAACGTTGAACTGTAAAGTAGACTGATTTTTGAGTCTAGTAGCACGATCACAACAAAAAGCACGAGAAAAAATAGCGTGAATCAAGATACCGTATACCGTATGTACGAATCAACCGTGCAGAGTTTTATAAGTCTGACTAAACTAAAGGCTATTGTTGCATTTCCTAGTAGTAGGCAACAAACAGTATAGTAGGTACATATCCAATCTAAAGTACATTGGCATCTGAAGAGTTGACAGTACAGATAATTGCAATTGCAATGCATAACAGCGGAGCGTACACTACAAACAACGTAGACTACATTGCGGCTGTGGGAAACCCCCTCTCCTCCACATAACAGGACTTTCAACCCCATACGCCTTTAGCTAAAAACATTTGATGATGCCACATTGTCTAACGAGAGCCACAGCCAAGACTTTTAGCAAGAGTGTCTGAAAAGTGCGGTAATTGCTCCATAACATAATCGTTGAAGCAAGAGAAATGCAACTGTTCTTTCTAAATGCATTTTACGAAATGCGAGTAGATCTGTATCATCTGTGTATAGCTAGCTTACTACACTTAAGGTAGTCTCTGCACTCCACAATCTGTTAACAGTGTACGGGAATTAAATTTGAAGAAAATATAAGAAAGATAACCAATAATAGCCTTAATGATTTTGGGAGAGTTTATGCAAATGAGTGAGTACTATTCTGATTTGAAGGGTATTGTAATGATGAAAACGTTTAGAAAACTATCTTTCATTAACTTCATACACAGACATTTGAAAATAGCCTACGATATGTAGTCTAATATAAAATCGATGAAATAACTACGCAGCGAAATTCCTTTATCACACTTTACAGTACAAAGATACGGATGGGATGGAATCGTAATAATAGCAAATTATTCTCGTCTCTTTCATCAGGAAAAGTTTTCGAGTACACTTGAGACTTTCTCTGTAGCTACTTCGAACTTAATGCATTTGTAGCACGTAGACAACGTTATGGAACTGGTACTTGGAACTGGAATACAATTTTGGTAGCTATAGCTAGCTAGTTACTTTCAAGTATTTAAACTCTGGAACAATATGCGATGAAAATGCTACGAGGCGTAGTACGAGCACTTGAGTTGTTAACTATTTTTGCATATAATTGTAACCATTCTTCACCGATATGAGAAATTGTGAAATCCAACAACTAGAGTGAGTTTGTAGCAATAGCAAACTAAATAACTGTTTACTGTTTAATGAATTTTCACTTTTACTGTATAATTTCACCTACTGGAGCATTTGAAACAATTGGAAGACACTATTGTAATGATCATAGAATTTTTGACCTTAGATAAATAGGAGCTACTGAACTTAACTCCACATGCCAACACTAATGGAGATATAAAATCAGAACATACCTTGAGAAGATTGAAGGCTCATTGTAAATTATATCACTTAGTTAGTTTCCACAAAAACACGCACAAAAGGATGGATTAGGAAGATCGGAAGGAATACAATTTCCAGGGTAGACGTTTCTTATCCTGCAAATCATGGAGAAATTAATTAGTACATACATACGAAAACAGCTACAATTACTTAATTACGCTAACATGATTTATACTTTAACTATTAAAGTGCTACGCACAATAGACTCCGTATCCGGTAAGGAACGTTTGGTTTTGACAACTGAAAGAAAGTAGATAGTTTCTTTCGAAGGCTTTTTTACGGACAAAAAAAATCTGTAAAAGTGGACAAAACGGGAATAGAAACAATATTGAAGAGTATTTCTAGGGGAGACTACAGCAAGAATTCATCGTCACGCAACAATAAACTGGTCAATTTTATCTAACTGAATGGGTAACACAAACACAACTAAATTGCTCTCCATGTGAGGCACACCCACGCACTACAAATTACTCTTTAATTGATGATTTATATTTGATAGCAACCATCTGAGGGGACTCAAGCGACTTTTTATCTTGGTTGTACTTATTTAATCACTAAAGTTAAAGTTAACGAACCTAAAAAATTATGGCCAAACGATTCAACTCTCTTTTTGTGCCAATATGCTGGAGATTCACTCACAAAGTATTATGAAAAATTGGAGCGTAATTACAATTGCATTTATTCACAAAATCGCAATTCGAATTTAATTAATTCAATATTGATGAATTTCAATGACGATGAGTCAATACGAATTTTGTTGTTGTGTGTCCAGTTTGGTATTCCGACTTTCTGACAGTAGCTGACTGCTGAACTTCAACCAACAGGTACAATTTAACGTTAGTACCACTTTCTATGCTTGAATCGATGATTATGAGATCCTATGTAGTCAAATGCACGAAACTTGTTTTGTAAGTAATGTAAGTAAGTTCATCTGAACGAGGTCAACAAGACTTTATTTTGGTTTTCGGAAATTACTGTTAGTAATTAGTTAATTATAAATTAAAACTTTACTATTTCTGACCGCATAAGAATAGATAGCATAGAGAGAGAGATTGAATTCGTCGTCTTCTCCTGCCCGTAAGTAGCTATACTATTCAGTCAGTTGAAATAGCTTGTTTTGTTACTTGCGTTACTTGATTTTTTTTGCTTAAAGTTTTAAAACACGCTTGTGTGTCCTCTTTCCTTTCAGTTCACCTTTCAGTTTCCTGTATTATAAATGTCGGTATTTCGAAAATCAGGATTAGTGTTCAAGCCTGGTGGCGTTGTTTACAACATTGTCCAACAATTGAAGCAACTTGATTTGCGGCCAGTTAATAAAGTTAACTACAAGTTTGATCCTTTTCATCCTAACGCTAAAGAATTCCGGGACTTGATATTTCATCTTTCTAGCCCTAAAGTTCGGGACACAAATATCTCGTGCACATTCAAAACTGAAGTCGTGAGTGACCTTTCGCAACCTGAGCTTAAGTGTCTATTATGTAAGCAATATCTTAACTTCAAGCTTTATTTACTGCACTAATAGGGAGAAAAAAATAAATTAACTGAGTGATTTTTAAACTTTTCAGCTAACGGCAAAACTCTACATTTCAAGGCCGGAAACTTAACCACCTTAGAAATCCTCCAAGTACTCAACAAGGTCGTTTTGCCACTTGTACCACCACCTGACGACGCTGCACTTTTTGCTCCCAAAACTAAAAGTGCAAAAAGGAGAAAGTAACGAGATCCATTCGTTAGTTACAAGCAGCTCATCTCGACTGATTAAAAGTAACCAGATATTTTAATTTCGTTGACCATGGTGAAAAAGAAAGACGCTAATGCCGCTTTACAAGCCGTGCATAATATTTATAATACATTTCCTTCTTTCACTGATATCTTTGATGAGGAATCGTGGTACATATTTGCTTTTTGTCTTACCACAGCTGCTATTATTGTAGCTTTCGTAGCCTCAAGGTTTATTGTGCTGAAAGAGCTCCATTAGATCGGGGCATGGCGGTTTCTCCCTAAATTTATACTTTGAATTTGAATCATGAAGGTTAGTTAGTCAAGTCATCATAGTTTTTTTATTGAGCACAGCAATTAGGGTATGAGGTATTAATAATTTTGAACCACATTAATCTGAAATTTAATTAACAAAAGCAAGATGAATAGGAATATCTAGTCTGTGGGTGGATTACTCTTGTAAACATCATTATAAAGTATCAAGTATCATGGAAAGCTAAAAGCAGTGGATGGAAAAATGTTGAGTTTCTCTGAGCCTGGTCAAGCTAGCTATTGTCTTGTCATTGTCGTGATCCCAGTCATTGAATAAATGAGACATGCTTTGAATCAAACATAACATGCAAATTTTTTTCTTCCAGTGCAATCTGTACTCAAATTATTTATTTACGCTGTGGAGGCTGCTTTACGTCTTTGAAGAAAAAGCTTTTTGTTTATTAATTCAACAGTCTTCTTCGTAACAGTTTTTTACGTTTCTTCCCTTTACTAGTTTTGGTAAAAACAATCGGTTTCGGACTCTGAATCCAATATCAAATATGCACCCATGAAATCCTTGATATGATGGGAGGTCATGGGGCAATCCCTCAAACCTGAAGGAGTCGTGACCACCAACAAAAATGCCAAGATTCCCATTTAATTGCTCACGGTATCCTGGTGTTTTGCCTGTAATATTGTGCATTCCGTCAACTTTTAACCAAGCCTGGCGTCCTGATCTTCCAGCATACAAAGTGTGCTATACGGAACGAATCATAGGATTTTTTAAATTAATGAGCAAAATAACACTTCAGAATAACATAATGCATTACACTTAATGTATATTTAACTAACAATATTAAGTCTCGGGTCTACTCGACTGGGCGTAAAAATCCTTTGAGTTCCCGATCCCATATTCCATGTCAACATTATAAAGCCTTGAACAAATGTCACTGACATGAAATCTACTGTTGGATCAATATTCTTCACACTTGTAGGGTTGCTGCTGCCATCTGGTACTTGTCTTTTGCTAAACATCGCTGTTGGTCGCACAACCGCTCCAGAATAAAGCATAATAGAAACTTGAGACATATTGCTCGGAACGAAATGAAATTTAAGCTGAACCCAATTAGAGAAATTGGGGACAGGATCATACAGAGCATATGAAGAGTAGTCATAATCAAAGAAAGGTCGAAAGGCAGGCCTTGTAATGTTAATTGTAAATTGGCACAATGCTCCCGTAAATCCCAAAGGGCAAAGGCATCCGTGCAGTGCTGGCAGTGTTGTATCATTGTATGGCAATTTTTGCAAACTCTTCTCTACTAACATGCTTTTAACAGAGCGCTTAGTCAATTGATGATGGAAATCGTAAATTTGGGGCTCTAAACGGGCTACACATGTGGCCCCATTTTGGCAGGGATTTGAGTCGCACAATTTCTTTTGGCAGCGTGGCCCTTGCAATCTAGAAAGCAATCCACATGAAAATATACGATTATTAATACAATGAAAAATCCATTGCATTTTGAACCGTTTTACTCACCCTGTTGGACACACGCATTTCCAGAACGGAAATCTATGAGTAGAAACACATTTGGATGCCGTTGAACATGGGCTGGAAACGCAACCTACTGATTCACACTCTGTCATGTCTTTTCCATTTATGGCATCGTCATACATATCCTTTAGCTTTTGATTAATCTATCAAAAAATATTTGTTATACAATGCTTTTGTATTTTGTCTCCTTACAATGCAACTTGCTCTCGTAATAACTAACTGTAATGTACCTTTAGCTCATACATGCATCCTTTGAATCCTGGAAGAATGCTAGACAACGCATTATTGTCTGCAGCCCTACTTTCTTCTTGTGCTTGCACGCCTCCAAAGAACACAACCTGAAGCCTTTGTTGTTGAACCACTGATTTGTTGGTCACAATCTGTTCTCCGCTCATAACATAGCTATTGTTCACGCTGACTCGACCCGTACACCGCCATTCATCCTCTCCATTCAATACCATTTCCAATTTAAATTCCAAAGTGAACTTGTACCCATCATCCACTTGACTTCTTGTCTCTACAAACTCCATGGACTGGGACCCACATGAAAAGTGCAAACTAAGCTGTCCTTTTTGTAAGAAAATTAATGCGTACATTTTATCCACGGCAGTGTACATAATGATCCCTTCCGGAACCACAGTAGCCATCTCAGTTTCAATATGGACTCTATTCACCAATTCCTCGGGTACAGTATGAGAAATGAATGAATCTCCTTGGAACGCAAGAGTTTCTAATTTCTTCCTCTCCATCTCACATCTGGGCCCGATGAATTTAAACCCGCATATGCATATGGGCTCGATGGAGTTGGAAATGCAGTCCGCATCATTTAGACAATAATCTTTACATGGGTCTGTATAATTGGCAGTGATTGTGGCATTGTCTACATCAATATCTGTTGTGCTTATAGAATCCTCTGTGGTGAAATTTAAATCCATACTTGCAGAAGGCTCTAGCATTACAGTAGACGATAAAGTAGGCAGAAGTGCACTGCCATCAACTAAAGTAGAATGCTCTAGATCTGACGGCATTGTACTGGTAGGAATACCCATGTTTTCTGTGGGAGCTTTTGTAGCCGTAATCAAAGGTGGCGTTGTAATTCCAGCAGTAGTAGTTGTAGCATCGGGTGAATCTGTTATTGTCACATTTAGTGAATCCCAATCAAAATCTGCAGAGCTACTACTGATTCCCATGCTTTCAGTGCTCGAAATCCATTCTTGCTCCATTCCAGAAGAAGGGAGCGATCCTATTGCCTCGGAAGTAGTAATGATAACGGTAGTTTCTGGTACATATGGCTCCGATGTTTCCAGTGGGAAGTATGTAGTATAAAGCATACTGCTGCTAGTAGTTGCAAATGTTTGTGTAGCATCAATAACCTCTTCACTCATCCCATAAGTTATTGTACTCATGTCATCATAAAAGTCAGTGGAAAGTACTGCTATTGTGCTGTCAATACTTGTTGTACCTAGTGGGATAGTAGTACTTATGAGTCCATCCAATTCATCATACAAGCTATCACTTTCTCCATGAGTTTGGCCCTGAATTGAGGTGCTACCAGAACCTAAATTGCTGAGACTGTCTGTACTGTAGAAGTCTTCAGAATACTGCATACTAGAGTCATGAGGTAAGCTCGTTGTAGTGAAATCAGTGGGGGAAATAGAGAATTCTGTGGAAAGTGATTCTCCTCCTGGATCGTATGGAGAGCTAAACTGAGAACCGGGGTATGTGCTTAAATCGATGATTTCACTGGTGCTTGTAGGAGAAATTGTATCGTTTTTATCCGTTTGAGTAGAATTCACAGAATCACATTCTGTGGCATTCAGTTCATTGCATTCGCATGTGGCACCATAATAGCCTGGTGGGCAAGAACAAAAGAATTCTCCAACGCCGTCTATGCATGTACCACCGTTGAAGCATCTGAAAGGGAAATGAGATTTTTTATCATTATGGGTGGTAGTGACATTAATTGCACGGGTATTTGGTGCTTTGTTTTGATAGAGTCATTAGATAGGGTTGTAGGCAAATACGGGATGGGGCATGGAGTACCAGGGTATGGGTGGTACCTACATACATAGTTACAAAACGAGTGGATAGAAAGCTTTACCTGTGTTAGCTAAGCTATTTACTTTTGCTGTTCTAAGTTTGTCGAGTGAGAACTACTTTTCACCCATTTTTATGTGCATAATGGAATGAGTTTGGTTTCAGGTTGGATTGAGTAAATCTTATGGTGTCATAATGGATAAATGGGAACGATTTGCGGATACCAATTATGGTTTGTGAAATGATAATGGACTCTAGATTCGCATTATGTGATTACGCATTTAATGACTTGGTTTAATGGTTGCATGCATGGAGGCTAGATGAACTTTCCTAACTAACTAACATACGAATGGGATAATAGAATGAGCTTTTGGTACAAATGGAGCATTTATGACTACCTGGGAAGTGGATCACAATCGTCATATTTGGATTCACAACGATCCCCATGATAATCAGGCACACAGTAGCAAGTTGGTTGTCCATCTTCATTTAAGCAGAATGCTCCATTGAGGCAAGGATTTTCCTCACAGATTTGTAATTTTGTCTCACATAGTTTTCCAGTGTAACCTGTTGTGCATTACATATTTTGTAGAAGTATATGCATTTTTAAACTTAGCATGCAAAAGAAAACTTACCGAAAGGACATGCACACTTAAATCCTTCATTTATATTTTGAATACATATTCCGCCATTTTGACAAGGGTGAGTGTCACATATGTTCGTCCCGCACACTTGCCCTGTCCAGCCCGGTTTACATTTGCAATGAAAATTGTCTCCGACTCCATCTACACACTCTCCACCATTGAGACAGGCATTGGATGTGGTATTACAAATGGAAATGTCAACTTCACAATGTTCTCCTGTCATTTATTTAATGAACATTCAGATTGACGATGCGACTTGCGATATAAAAATGTATGAAAAACTACCTGAAAATCCAGGCAAACAAGAACACATGAGGTTATCCCCATCTTCATTGGCAGTGCATGTTCCATTGTTTCCACAAGGAATTCGATTGTCGCAGTCAAAAAGGCTCAGCTCACAATGCACACCTATAACAATAAATATATTTTATTTCCCCGCCATTAAAATTCACTGATTTTTCACCTTTATTAGATACTCACCACGGTTTAAAAGCACAATTACTATTAGTATGATGATAAGAGGCATGCACTTGAGTTCCATTTTTACCAGTGCAGACTAACCAACCCGTTTGGAAACTTTCTTTTCCATATTTTTGCTCCGTGTTAGATTAGATAGCATGGAAGCAAAAATGTCAATGCTCTGAACTATTTGGCTTCTCTTACTATTGTTTACACTGGGGTCTATGTCTGCCGTTCAGTACTATGAACCGGTATCATTCTGTATGCTTACAGCATGGGGTTTGGATTGCCTGGCTAAAGGAAAGTAGCAGGTTAAAGCAGCATTTCCATTATCCAATTGCTGAAGAGGGGTTGCCACTTTATTCTTGCGACACTGACAGCAAACCACTACCCTCAATGTGAATTCTTGTCTCCCGTATACATTTCGTGCATTCTATCTAGCCAGTTTGACTTATCGCTTAGCAACAGTGCTCAAACCAAAGACTGGAGATGCTATCATGCAGTGCTTTCAACTTACACCCTTCCGAGGGGTGAAAAATTGTAATCTATTATTTAATGTCTGATTTGCTGTTAGTTTTTTAGATTGAAACGAACGTGATTGGTATTGCAAACTTTTCTGAAGCTTGGTAGGATTGCGAAATGGGATATGTAATTACATTACATGGTATCCGTGAGCATTATAATTTTATTGCGAGAATGCAAGACAACCATTGCACACAGTGTTTGCTCTGCATTGTGAATCGATGGACAAGAATACTACTATTTTGTGGACTTTTGTTGAGTGAATAATTGATCAAACTGAACTGTAGTTTCTTTTTGAGACACAACCCTACTTTTATACTATTGCATGTTTTCTAGGAAATGCATGGTTAGCAGTATTGATGATAGATTGAAAAAATACCACACGTCATAAATAATTGAGCATAGAAACTTTTGTTCGGAGTTAGAGAAAGCTACCATTAGCTAAATATAGTTGACCGAGTTTTATTTTGCAATAATGCTACGAATTTGGGAAGGAAATGAACTAACTATTGATGAAAACTTTCCCCCACCTGTAAAATTATCTGGACAAGAACAGTTAAAAGACGCAATTCCATCAATACATTCACCCCCATTCATACAAGGTTCGGATCGACATTCATCCCAATTGATTTCACAGGAGTAGCCAGTGAACCCATTTCGGCAGTAGCATTGATGAGGACTGCAAAATATAAAAGTAACACGCATTTATTTTGAATTCCCTTTGAGACTAAAGAATTTTTTTTGTGCTTACGTGTCTAAATCATCAATACAAATCCCATGAGAACATGGATTTCTTAAGCAGGCAAATCCTGCTGTCGATATTTGGATTCTCGTAGTGTAAATAATGAAAACTAAAACTGTCAAGAAGAGTTGACATTTTTTTCCACTAAAGTACATACTCGCCCCAGACTTTGTTTGAACACACCCCTAAAGATTAACATTAAAGTAACAGTTGCACCACATTTAAACAAAGAGCTCATGAAAGCACCACCAAAATCATTTTTCACTCACTTTACCTCCCTATGTATGTAAACTTATCACATTTTTGAAACACTGACTGTGTCCAGCTTTCCAACACACGGAGGGTTGCAATGCAAAAAAAAATCTTGCGCACGTGTGAACACTAAAACGATATTATTTGCTGAAGACATGTTTGCGCGTTCTCTGCACGTACAACCCAGCGACAGTTCCTCAGGATTTCTCAACTGTTTGCTCGTCAAACGTTTTTGTTCTTCTTTTGTAGAACTTGTGCGGAAGCAACTGTCAGTTGGGCTACTAATTGGTGAACATTTTATGAGCCGTGATTACTTTTATGCTTAGCTAACTTACCAACTAACTTGTGTATTGAAAATTTTAACTCTGGCTTTTAGTTACCAAGTCCGACATTGTAGAAAAAGTCAAAGAAAGTTTTTTCACCAACAACTTGAAGTCTGTCTTGAAAATAGATTGAATTTATGAATACGCAAGACGAAAGGAAAGTAACAGTTGAGCCCGGGTTTTGATACTTATCTTGGTCTCCATAGCTATTATGACAAAACATTGAGGAAATGGGTCATTCGTTTAGTTATTGTCTGCCAGTTTGCATGCGACGCGTGGAAAAAACCATGCGTGTATTTGACTTGCAAACTCTATAAATGCATGTGGACATGCATGCATGTCTAGTTTGATTGACTTTGATTACGAAAGTGAGTAGCTGTTGTTCTGTCTTGTAGGTAGTTTGAACTGGCTACATCGATTCATGACGGCACATGTTTGACACGTTTTGTTTCCTATGCCCTTTGTTTTCCTGGATCTTATCCTTTCTCCTATTTATTAACCTATGATAGAGTTGGGTGTAATTGAGATTCTTTTTAGTCATGTTGCATGCTCCAAACTATGATTCTACCAATAAAGGTCTACAACGAAATTTGTCTACGCGAATTTGGTCTACTGAATTTGGTCTACAAAAATAATGTCTACTGAAATATCGTCTACATTGATTTTTTTTACAAGCAAATTCGTCTACAGTGAAAAAACGTCTACAATCAATAATGTCTACAGCAAAAATGCCTAACAGTTAAAAACGTCTACTTTAAACATTGCATTTTTGTTAACGTAAATACGGGGTACAAACATTATAAAAAATGTCATTGAAAAAAAAGCAACTTCTAGGTCTTGATGTGTGAGAAAAACGATTATGTGCATCGAAACCTTTCGTAGAATCCGAATTTTCTTCGATTAGGGTATGATGCGTGACGTCTAAAAATAACGTTGAGTTATAGAATTAAATAAGAAAAGGTTTTTCTTGGTTAAAAAACGTAAAATACGATTGTGAATTTCAAAAACTGAAAAATCCTATCTTTATTTGATTTGGGTATTATGCGGGTAAAAATGACATTCAGTTGGAATAAAAAAGATTGACTTCTAGGCTGGAAAAAGCGTGTTAAACAATTCGAAATGTCAAAAATTGAAAAACTGATTTATCCGTGATGTTTTCAAGCTTTGTTGTGAGCATTCCTGTTTGTAGACCTTTTTTTAGTGTAGACGTTTTTTGACGTAGACATTTTTTTTGTAGACCTTATTGCTGTAGACGTTTTTAGGCGTAGACCTTATTCTGTTGTAGACCTTTTTTGCTGTAGACGTTTTTTGACGTAGAAATTTTTTTTGTAGACTATATTGTTGTAGACATTTTTCAGCGTAGACTAAATTTTGTAGACTATTTCAGGTGGCACCTTTTAAGATAGATAAAAAGTGAATATTTTGTCGATTTTTTTTTTAATTTTTTTTTTTTAATTTGTGGATTGAATTATTATTGAACATACATACGAATGAGATTATAACGCTGTATACGCTCGAATTTTGTTACACCAAAATTACTTTTAGATTGCTTTAGCATTAAACAGCATTTGAGTACTTATGTTTGTCTTATTGACTCGATATGGACTTTTCGTAGGTTTTTATTGCAAACAAGGTGATGCTGTCTCATGCTACTAAATGATGACTCTAGAGCTGCCCATATATTGTTTCGAGCACTGCGATGACCAAAAGTCATTTTGTCTCAACTATCCTACCCACTGTACTATTTGTGGGGAAGAAATAAAAAAGAATAACCTGAAACTATTGCCATTCAAGTAATACTTTTGGCATGTTTTATTGTAGCTTATGAAGTAGGAGGGGATTTTTACTAGCTTCTTGTTTGTTTAGAGTTCCATCACCCTTCAAGGATGCAAAA
>Ga0210040_10005116_pt1 | contig 16800 bp, 12 predicted proteins | sample CryGeyCG12114_NA_FD_185462 | JGI IMG/M metagenome (GOLD analysis project Ga0210040, IMG submission 185462) | Groundwater microbial communities from aquifer - Crystal Geyser CG19_WC_8/21/14_NA (SPAdes) (version 2) | ecosystem: Environmental > Aquatic > Deep subsurface > Groundwater | place: USA... | reverse complement strand
CATCGCGATCGCCTCAAAAATAAAATAAATTGACGGATTCCTCTACAAAAGTGGGGATTTGAACATCTCCCCAAACACCGTAAGCCGTCCAAACTGGAAAAATTAATGAAGTCAAACAGAAATTCGTAAGAATTTACGGTATAAATTGGTTTAAGCTCCGTAGAGGCGATTTTGACGAGCGACACATCAAATGAACCGGCTTGACGAGCTGGTTCAGAATATATAACTCTCATGGAGGGCAAACGCATATTTAACTGACAATTAACGACTTAATTGCGTTATTAACATACAGCATTGGTGCATAATTTATGGTTGCTATGGATAGTCCCATGGTATAATGAATATATTAGTCCGAGCAGAGTTGAAACGGAGGGAATGCAATGCTATGGGACATGCATTTGTGTGTATTCGACGTCCGTTCGAGTTTTGAGAATAGAGTAAGCCCATAGTCAAATTGGTGACAAATCAGAAATTCATTTCTGAGGTTTCAGGTTGAATCACATTCTTAATGTATTTCCAAGTAGAAGGCGAACGTGCCGCGCTGGGCGCGTAGCGCCCATAATAGCGCGGCTTGTGAGACCTGTGATTCCAATCAAAACGAGAACTGCGACGCGAAAAGGCTCCGCCCGATATGTAGGAGCTCCGCCCATACCTGAGGATAATTTCTAATCTGGCCGAGGGGGGTGTGGGGGGAGTGGGGGAGGCTTTTCGAGCACAGGCCCGAGTGCAGAAGGAAACTGGGAAGGCCTTGGGTTCGGTAATCGCCGAAGGCGATTTCCGGCGGGCCTTTCCAGATTCCTTCAAACGAGGGGTTGTGTGAAGCAAAAGTCTCTTCAGCGTCCCCCCTCGATCCGTTTTACTGACTCCAGAACTATAGCAACCAATATTTACATTCATTATTCATGTACTCTGCAGTGTTAAATTTTTATTATAGTCGTTAATTGACAGTTAAATATGCGTTTGCCCCCAATAAAGGTTATATATTCTGAATCAGCTCGTCGAGCCCTTTCATTTGATGTGTCGCTCGTCAAAATCGCTTCTACGGAGCTTAAACCAATTTTTTCCGAATTTACTTTCGCTAAGGTTTCCGCCCTATAGTTGCTGCGTGCAAGTTTTTTTTTATTTACGGTGTTTTACCTGCTCAATCAAGCTATAAACCCTGATAATAATTGAAAGCTTTACAAAGTAAGCATACAACTAACAGACTAACTAATATCGAATGAATCTAATTGACCGAATAGTTTTTTTAATAAGTTAAAACTTCCCTTTGAAACGGAAATCGAAAAGTTTCTGCTTTGTACTTGCTCGTGTGAATGCACTACTTTTTCCAGTCGCATATAGCTAAAGCAGAGTGGTAGAGTCATAGAGAACGGCAGGATTTTCTACCGTTCTACTTATACGGGCAACGCGTACATATACGTTACACAGTGTACACATAGCTAAAAACACGATACGAACAGATAGCACATACACATGTACGTTTGAATTATTTGTGGCCAATAAGCTGAGGCCAAGTCATTCACCGCAATGACAGCTTGCAGAAGGTTGTCGAATTAAGTAGACGTGTGTCCGGCTCCGCTTCAGCAGATTATTTCCGAAATTATCGGTAAGTTATTGATTTGATATGCATTAATTAATATTAAATTCTAATATTGATCGACTGCAAGAAGAAGTCAGAATCATGCTCTCGAGGCTTGGCGAATCATTGTTTGCTGTCAATTTCAAATCGTTTTCCGTTTTCTTAAAAACGAAAAGCTAAATTTCTCTGTTCTCTTTAGCTCTCTTCTGTCTATCGTTGTGCAATGACGATTAATTTTTTCACTGGTTTGCAGATTTAATTGGTAAGCCGTCTCTACTGAAATCAGAAAAATAAGGATTTGGATTAGAAATTGTTTTCTTCTGCAATCATGAGGGGAAGTATTTTAAGTTTTGTATTTCTACTTGCGACGCATTTGAGTCTATCAAATGCAGATCATGTGTTGGAATTAACTGACAATGACTTCAAGAACAAACTTGCGGCATTGGATAACGCCCTAGTCATGTTTTATGCTCCATGTAAGTTGTAATCGGTTATTTAGTTACAAAGCGAAGAAGAAACAGTTGTTTAAAATATTTTGTCCTGTTTTTTTAGGGTGTGGACATTGTAAAAAATTGAAACCCGAATTTGAGAAAGCAGCATCTTTGGTAAAAGACGATGATCCCCCGATCAATTTAGCCAAGGTATTTGAAAAACGTTTCTTAATACGAGTAGCTTAATAGTTATATGGTAATTTGATAATGCTATTAAAAACCAATTGAAGCAAAAATAAATACTGCATGCTACATGCGATGCGTTATCTCCCCTCTGTTCCTATGCTCCCTCTCCCAGTGAAAGAAATTCATATTTGCCATTGGTGTATTTTTTCAGGTCGATTGTACTGAAGCAGGCAAGGAAACTTGCTCTGAATTCTCAGTAAGTGGTTACCCAACATTAAAAATTTTCAAGAATGGAGAATTGAGCTCCGATTACAATGGACCTCGAGAAGCAAGTAAGAGTTGTCTCAATCTGTTATTTTTGAACTGTAATTATAAATTATTAGAGGATTATTAGTGATATTGTAAACCAGATTACGCAGTTTTTAGTTGAGCTGCATGGCGCATTATTCTATATTTATTATCACCAAAATGTATTCATGTTCATTCATCGATTCTTGTTGCTAATATATTCTATATACCTTGCTAATAGATGGAATTGTCAAATTCATGAGAAGTCAAGTAGGACCATCCTCAAAAGACATCAAGAGTGTGGCTGACTTTGAAACATTTATTTCTAAAGATGACGTAGCTATCATTGGATTCTTTGTAAGTTGATTTCATTCGTAAATTTTTTCATGGACAAAATTTGTTGCTTTGCGAGTCTGCAAATCTAAGCAAAAGCAAAGAATCAAATTATTTATTTTATAACCTTTACAGCTATTTATGCCTATGCTATAATACTGTTTTTATTTTATTTTGTACGCTTGCGGTCTACTCAGGCTAAGGATTCAAAACTTGAAAAAACATTCGTCAAAGTTGCTGAAAAGATGAGGGAAAAATCCCGATTCGGTCATGTCTCAAATGCGGAAGTCTTGAAAAAAGCTGCACAGAAAGAAGACACAATGGTGCTCTACCGACCAAAAATACTCGCTAATAAATTTGAATCAGATGTTCTTGTCTATGATGGCGCTATCGACAAAGAGGAAATGCAAAAATGGGTTGCTAAAAACTAGTAAGATATTTCTACATTTAAAGAGCACTTCATGTTTTATGGAAAATTAAGATTTTTTAAAATGAATTATTTTTTTTCCAGTTATGGATTAGTGGGTATTAGAACACAAGACAGTTCCAAGGACTTCCAACACCCGTTGGTCATTGCCTATTTCAATGTTGATTACAAGAAGAATCCTAAAGGTACAAAATCTTCTTTAAATTACCACCTGATTCTTTCTTTTTCTAATTATTTGTGCAGTTTTATATTCGACGTTCGACGAGATATTGTAAATAATCGTATTTTCATGCTTGCTTACTAACTCAGGCACCAATTACTGGAGGAATAGGATTTTGAAAGTTGCTCAAAACTACAAAGATGACTTTACTTTTGCCATCAGTAATAAAGATGAGTTTCAATATGAAATGAATGAGTATGGAATCGATTTCACTCCTACCGATAAACCTATCGTAACTGGAAAGGATGCCTCTGGACAAAAATTCATTATGGAAGGAGAATTCTCGTAAGAGCTTAGAGAACTAAAACTACTTAGCAATAAAATGTGCATTATGAATTGTATTGACATAAATTTATATCTTGTCTTTTAGTGTGGAGAATTTCTCAGAATTTGTGAAGAAACTTAAGGCTGGAGAATTGGAGGCATTTATCAAATCAGAACCTATTCCAGAAAATAACGAGGGTGGTGTAACCATCGCGGTAGCAAAGAACTTTAATGAAGTGGTTCTCAATAAAGAAAAGGACGTATTCATCGAATTTTATGCTCCATGGTGTGGTAGGTTTCTTTTGGTGATTTTTTTAATTGGTATTTGTAAGTCCGCTAAACTCTGTAGTAACGTATCCTTGTTTTCATCAATATCGTAAAAAAATATTAGGTATATAAATATACATGCAATATTCCATGATCATCTTTTTCGCACAGGACATTGTAAAAAATTGGCTCCTCTCTATGACGCCTTGGGAGAAAAGGTAAATTTTTCATCGCCGCATATTTAATATTGTATATCAAATATGCAGCTATATATTATATTTAATTAAATTATAATAAAAAAGGATTGTGTTGTCCTTTTGTTTGTAACTTGGTCGATTGTAAGTGAAAGATGTATTTTTTTGCAGCTTAAAGACGAAGACGTTTCTATCGTGAAAATTGATGCCACTGCAAATGATATTCCCCCAATATTCCAAGTTAGAGGTTATCCAACTTTAATGTGGGTACCAAAGGGCGACAAGAGCAACCCTGTTAGATATGAGGGAGAACGTGAGGTTGATGCTATGATTAAGTATATCGCCGAACATGCTTCTTCAGAATTGAAAGGATACGATAGGAAGGGGAACCCTAAGAAGACCGAGTTATAAGGTGTAATAGTTAATCTGTTGTCTGCTCCATTAAGTCTGAACGAGTTGTTGTTAAATCCTAAAATTACCGGTTTGTCTGTACTGGTTATTTAATAGTTTTCTTAGGGTGTATGCATTATGTTGATTTTAATTTGGCCATGTTATGATGATGAGCGAGAAAATATTGCAAGATTAAATAGGGTTGTTTAAGTTTAAAGTTCTTTCTTACTACGAATTAAATCTGTCTATTAGTTTCTCATTTATGAATCTTACAAGGTGGAGGGCTTAATTTTTTTCGTTCTTTATAAATGGCTATACTGCTAATGACATTTCTTTATTTTCCGTCTGTCTATCCTAATCAAAATTGATTGCAGCTTGTTTTTCTGTAGCTTTTCGTTTTTATGTTGTTTATTGTATTCGTGTTGTACCAATGTACGCCATGAGGGGTTTGAATAAAAACGTTCCAAAAGTACCAGGTTGTTAAACTTTTTGGCCTTTATTATCGCGCTTTTCCTTGAGTAGAAATCGTGGGCAACTGACAATTCACTCTCGATTATTAAGATAACCACTGTCACCAACTTTAGGAACCCATATGAAGCCAATTTCTAGCGCTTTATTAATTATTACGAATTATTGACTTTATTACAAGAAAAAATATCTACTTATAAGTCAAAATAATCGAAGATTATGATCTTCAATCAATAAACAATATAATACGCAGCAGTAGCACACAGTATAATTCCAAGAGATAAAATCGTGGCTCGTGGCATTATTCCTCAAAGATGAAAACGTTATCACAAGGCAAACGTATGTACAAATACAAAACTTAATAACTAAGCTTCATTTTCCGTATAAAAAAGCATTGTATAATAGGTCACACATTTTAAAATACGAATGTGTTCAGTTGTTCAGCAATGCTTTTAATCATGCATCGAAATTTCGAATCCCTTCAACTACGGCAAACCTCAGAGGATACTATTCACTTCGTTTTGGACTGGTGTCTTCCCCATGACTGGACAAGTCTTCTTTTATGAAAGGTTTACGCACATCAGCGGAAAGGATTGGTGGCATGGTCCGAGGTTTCGGCTGCGCAAAAGAAAACCATTAGAGTTAAACTACTGTACTACTGTCCGTTTCATCTGAATCTGAATCAAGAAAGAGAGAGTAACTTTTTTTCGATGCGTCATGGCAAGATCTTTTTAGTACCCAAGACCCAAAAGCTACACAAATTCAAATTTGAAAGAAACAGAAAATGCCTCACTTGAGTCCACGGTTTTTTTCCAAACTTAACTATATGCTCCCTACAAAAACGACAACATAGCCAGTTTGTTTTAACTTCCTTTCCCTTCTACAATTTTGTTTATGACATTCTAGAAACTTGCCATGCGTCAAAATTTTTGGGTAATTAAATTAAATTAAATTTTGGAGGTTTTAAATTTTGCTCGTAAATTTGAGGCTGGCTAAAGGCCAGTGGGCCCGACTAGTTGCTATTGTCACTGAAAAATAAATACATTGAAACACCGGACCTTTCCAGTTTGCTTGGCCATTTGGTAATCCCCCGAGTCAAAATATTTTTGTCCTTTTGCCAGTCGTTTCTGGAGAAAGGCCGAATGTCCAGCCATTGGTTTCGCTACTTGTGGAAAGCGAGCCTGTAACTTAGCTTCCTCTTGTTTTTCAACTTCCTAAATGAGAACAAACATAAAAGGAGAATTAAGGTTGTGGTGTAATAATAACTCGGTGACCCCAACTTTATTCCAAGTAATTCATTATAATTTCAGTTTTCGGTTTAACCACCCAACTTTTTAATCTCCCCAACTGACATAATGACAAAGGGGTTGAATTTAAAACATAACTCACATGTGGGTTATCCATTACTTTTTCTGTTTCAGCAGCTGGAGTGGACATTACAAATGGAAGCAAATGTTATAAAAATATAGTAAGAATGAATACAGAAAAATGAAAGAAATTATTAAACTTGACGTTGCAGATATAAGATATTGTCTTGGAATAACTCAAATTGTTTAAATACACAAAAGATTCTTCCAACTCAACACTGCGTTTAAAAAAAATCAAGTATACTTCTTCCGAGAGTGATCTATATAATAGAATTTAATTTGCTTTTGGAATCATAATTATTTATTTATTATTTTTATTTTGAAAGTTCTACTGTCCTTCTTGATTTATCGCATCTGCTTATATGCTTCACACACACACGCACGCATACTTCTCTATATACTACACGACAGAGACGTTGAAATGGATCCTAAGGGTTTAGTAAGTAAGTACGTTGTCTATAGGTTGAGTTGAGGATGCGAGCATATAGTAGCGCATATGTATCTAGAGACTACAAAAACACAAACAACTGAAATTACTGAAAGCTTTCGCGCAATTCTGGACTACAAGAGCGGAAAACGATAGTATTTAAAAAGTGACAAACTGGCATAGTTTAAATCTTGTAATTTCAAAATCTTGTAACTTTCAGTTTCTGGTGAAACTTCATCCCAGCACAACTTGCTTACTGACTACTGACACAGTGCCTTCAACATGTATGTCATCTCAATGGAGTAAAGTGTGTGAAATGAACGCCGCTGATGACAAAACGTCAATTGCAGATTCTAGGATCACTCCTTGTTCATTAGAGAAAACTTTACAGGATGAAATAGATGAGCTTTTAAACGTTCATGAAACTGCTCCCAGTGTCACTACTACGGCGCCAGCAATTTCCTCAACTATAAACACTGCATCAACAGAATTTGGAAGCTCTATGAATGTGACATCGGTTTCAAGTGTAATTCCTCCCTCCCAGTCTACAGAGATAACTACATTAGAAGATGAAACGCTTAGACATATTGCAATGGGGTCGTCAACACTGGAAAATACTCCTCCATCCTCAATAAATGCTGTGGAAGAAACTCCACTCCTCAACGACGATATTAAAAATGGTACTGTTTCGACCTCAGATAGTGATATAATTGAGGGAGATAGCAATTCCAAGGGTTCCAATGAAGAAAAGTCAGATGACGATATTTTGGAAATCACGGTTATTGATAAAAAGTCAAACAATGATGAAATACGTCATTCTTTAAAGCAGGCAAGCCGCATGTTTGGAACCACTTTTTTCCCGTCTGCAGCTTCACATATTTAAAACTTTTATTTCGAACTGTCATGCCCTCGTATATTATTATGTTTTTCAAGCTACGATGCAGATGCATATGAAGACTTTTTTTTACTTTGGTGCACTTTAACACCCTAAAATACGCTGATATACTCGCAGTAATAGCCTATATACGGCAGTCACTTGATTTGCATGCAAAATTATTGTTCGTAATTATAAGTATACTTGAACATTGATCAATGGCTTAAACAGTGTGGTTTATATACAGAGGGAGCGAAATAAACTGGATGAATTAAAGTTTATGAGTGATTTTAATCCACAACAGTCTAGCAGGCAACAATTCAAGCGAAGGTACATTTTCTGCTCATACACTAAACAAAAACCATGTTGTATTTACTGCATGCGATTGCATTAAAGTTACTTAGCAAAGCAAATTCATAGTAATCTGTTTTGTAAAGAAAACGATACTGTCCGGAGGAAGGGAGACTTCTAAAATATGCGGACGAGTTTGATGATTGTGATTGCCTGGTGAAAAATTGTGTGGGATGTCATTACCCTTGTAGATCATGCGGGGATACCAAATGTGGTGCCACGTGCAGGTATGTGAAAGTTTTTAGAAAACTTTTAGCGACTCTTGGCCATTGTGTATACATTTTCCAAAAATACAGGATTGGAAGGCCCTGGATTTATGACACAGTCCAAGTGGAAGGAAAGAACATTACCATAAATAATATAAGAAGCTCGTAGTCCTATTTATAGTGTAATTTTAAAATTATAAAAGTTATAGTTTGCTTTCGCAATTGCAACCATACAAAGAATGAAAAGATTGTTTTGTTTTTAGCCTGTTGAAACCATAAGGGATAAACTATATTATACTAGACTATTTTATTTAGCATAACTTTAACTTTTAACATAATTTAGCATGTTCATTCTGTTTAAAAATAGCATGTTGTTGTTGTTTTGCTGTTTAAGAATCGTTACAAAGTTACATATATACAGTCCGCAAGACTTAGCAAATCAATGATTGGCTTGCTGTGGTAAATATGCATATGATTTTCAAAGACGACTTCAAATCATTCCATAATAATTACTAGTTGAAAGGTAATTAATTCATTGGGAATTGAAAACAAGAAATAAAAGCAATAAAGATATTTGCAAACTGGAATATGCAAAAGTGGCAAAATCGGATAGCTTCTCCGGTGTTTTTGTTCCATCTGTAATAAAGAAAATTGACATAAATTGTATACGGACGTTATGCTTTAATACCGCAGAAATTTAGAGCATATTTTATTTATGACTACTCTTTCATTTTTTCCAAGTTATTTCCAGGAACAACACCAACAATATAAGACAAAAGATTTTGAATTATGCACTTTAAAACTAACAAATTACCAAAATCTATTACTCGCCCTAGAACTGAGAATCTAGACTATGAAATTGCCTACCAGCCTACCTTACCTTCACACACATTGTGCACTAAAATCTGTATTGTAGTACACATTGAACACTTTGAGTACTAATGACTGCTGATGCTGATCACAAATCCACAAAATGTCAAATACTGTGAGCGATGGCATTTAATAATTACTAACTAGATAATAATAGAATAATTCTTCTATTTTAGTAACTTATTGAATAATGAACATAAAGTACTATTTCTTGATTGAAAGCCTTACACAAAAAACAAAAGAAAAGCTTTTATAACTAAGAAGATTCCATCCTTTCATTCATCTTCTACATTAGAGAAGTATAGACACTCCAAACTATAATCTGAACATATACTGTACATGTATACTAAAAAACTGCAGCGTTTTATTAAACGTTTCTACTTATTTGCAATTATTATTATATTGGAGCCATTCAGCCCTGTTCACAAACTATCAAATTTATTTTCATGCTAGTGGACAAAATCCGTCCACCTCAGTCTAAAATGTATGAAAAGAAAACAATGAGTCATAATAAAATTGATCATTGCTAAATAGCACTAGTACAAGCATTACGGCATTATACCCCTATATTGAAGTTTTCAACAGTTAGTTGTATTGAAGCGCTGCTCATAACCCTCTCAAATCAATCAATCATAAGCCTCAGTAGAATCACAAATTCCAAAATGCTCAGTATCCAGTGCTATTCTTGTTTCACACGCATCCTTTGACATCTCACACCAATTGTTGTAAGTCCTCCCGTTTGTTGAACAAATGGGACCAGCAAGCTGCTGTTTTCTGTAGTGTCGGCACCACCTAGGATGTTTACAGGTCACACATCTCGGCAGATCATGATTCAACTTGTCAGTCAAACATGTTTGACCTCTCGCGCACTGAATAGTTTTGCAGGTCGCATTTTCTAAATTCAAACACAAGTTTAAATCTTTGTACCACCCTTTATACCATAGGCTTGAGGTATATTTCATCCCTTACTTTTACACGGACCCCTATACGCAGTAGGTATTGCTTTCCCTTGGTCACACGCAGCTTGACGTAGATGGCACATGCTTTTGTATGTAATTTCATCTGAGCCACAAATCTGACTTGAGTTTGGCCATCTTTGTACGTGCCCAGAACAACCCTTTAGGTTGCATTTGACGCAGTGAGGAATCATATTTTGATCCATGAGACATTTTTTCCCATCAGCACACTTGAGTTTACTGCATGAATCTATTGATAGGTAAAATAGGTTGCTCATTACTCATTGGAATTGGAGTTAAGTTCCTTTTTAATTGTAGTTGCTTGTATTAGAGTTATTTGCTTACATTGGCATGATCCATAGTAAGCAATAGACAAGGAAACTCTTTGTCGACATGATTTTGTCATCATTCGACATGTTGACTTGTAAGTACGCCCATCAGAACCACAAATTGGTCCACGTTTATGAGTACCGGCTAAGGCAAGCTGTCTCAAAATTTTGCAGTTTGGGGAACAAGCACATTTTGGCAATCCATTTCGGATAATGCACGCTTTACCTGCACTGCATTTGATGTTCTTGCAAGTCTCTGATAAAAACGATGCATTTTTAATTACAATAGTTTTAGATGAATTAATAATATTTAAAATCATGAATAAGCTTGTTCACACTCAAATTTATGGAGCATGTAAGTTTTGACACCTACTTTTACACGAAGTGCAAGAAAGTCCTCCTTGGACATGCATGTAAAATACAGTTCGCGGAGTTAGTTCCTCTTCACTCCATGCTGCAGAAGGCGAATTAGCCAGAATTTTATTACAACATTCGTCTTCAGTCGTCTCTAATTGCATCATGTTAGTGCAGCGGCCATCTTTGTTGACATTCAACCAACATGTCCCTCCTTAATAGTCAATAATAAACAACAGCAGTTATTTAAAGTATGTTATTTGAAAAGGTAAGCAAACAGTTATCAAAACTAAGGACAGCACTAGCTAACAAAAATTGTAAACTGGCATTGCAATATTGGGTAAATACGTAATGTGTGAATATGCCTATTTCCAGAAAGTGCGTAGAATGCTTTGCCTACATACTGTGAACGACGTGAACGTGAAGTATAAAAAGATGTTTTTGTATAAAAAAAATAAAGATTTGTATTAACTTCTTTGCCAGGGATCAGTTGTTCAGGAAAGTTTATCTTTTATGGGCGCAATAAATCTCGAATAGCTAAACAATATGGAGGAAATTATAATTTATGGTCGAGGGAAAGTTTACTTCCCTTCTCGCTATTAACTACTCGTACAAACATTATCTGGCTGAATCATAGTTCTAGTAATGGAGGTAATTAGAATTAGAGTGGATACCTCGTTCAAAACTAGTTGTAGTTAAGCTACGAATACGAGTACTATTTTTATAGAGGATTGCAGTGTATAAGCTATGCTAAAGTGTAATCCCGATTTCCGAGTACAAGTATTTGATAAGTGAAGTGAATACTCTATACTTCATAGTTCCGGCAATAATGGCTTATTTTTAGGTCCTAAATTCTGGTAGACTGCTTTTTAATTGCTCTCAAATGAAAGAGATGTATTATTACGAGACACTGAAAGTCGTTAGTTGATTGTATAGCGACCCCACTTATAATTCTCAATAAATGCCACTTTTGCACGCTGGGGCTGCCTGATACAGTAAGGGTGAAAACTGATAATCATGTTAAGATCACACATGAAATTTGACATTCAAATTTGGAATAAAAAGCAAAGCAAAAAATCTTAAGGAAATGCATATTGCATGCAAGCCTGATTAGCAAAAAAAAAATCTCCTTTGCCCTGGTTTATAATCAGGAAGCTAGTATGATGGGTAACGTTTTAAAGATACGTTTTCTATAATGTTATCGTCTATCATGTCAATCAAATATATCAGAACATAAAGTACCTTTTGCAAATGCATGAAAATATTAAAAATGGAAATCTTACCAAACACAACTGGACATGTCACGAGGGAAAAAACCCACAATGCAAATATGTATGAGGACGATGAGTCCATTTTCCCCAGAAATTATCCTTTTAAACACTTAATTGCTTCATTTATACTATTTCGACTAGAACAAAAAAATTCATAGCTCTTTACAAATAGCAGCACACAACTTTCTTGTCCAGATCCTTTGTTGACACCATATCAAAACAGTTGTTAGAACGTGCCATGCATCAAGTAACACGCCGGTTTGTTGTGGCAGAAATGATTCAGGTACAGATTGATCACCTTCACGCAAAATGAACTGTGTAACATCACCTTTTATAATACCTGCAGTTAGTTAGACACCAGTTTAGCAAGTGGAGTCAGCTATAGCTCTAACTCTAACTAACTCTGGTTTGTTCCACACTCTTTACCAAGTTTATATAAGACTTGAAGAACTCTTGTGCTTGTGCATGAGTGGAAATTGGTATTCCCACATCTAAAAGAGCTACTGTATGTACTATGCACAACTAACTAATGATACGGTGGTAAGAGGGTTCTGATCATAGAACCCAGCAATCAAGTTCGTATGTACATAATATTCTTTCTCTCAGCATGCTCACTTTCCCCAGTTGAGTTGCGACAATGCTGGATGCACAATGGGATAAAGTTTAACTTTTGGAGACAGTCAGCACAATGGAAAGGATGTAGCTAATATTAGAAGGAAAATCTTCTTTATATAAAAACAAAAATCGCACTTACGGTACTTGAAGTTGTGATTTACTTTCACTTTGCGACTTACACTTTTTCCACCCACGCACCGGTCATAATAAAAGAAAATGTAAAAAAAAATAGGAACACAAGTTTTTGTGTGCAGCAAAAAGTGATATAAGTCCCTTCTTGATCATACACAATAAATTTTGCAAAAATGTTATTCTTACGAGCGGAAAGAACATAGTTTCTCACTTCAGCACACTAGATTTCAACTTCTTACATTTCTATATAGGCTGGGTTCAAAAGTTGCTGTTCCTAACATTTTTTTGGGCTGAGCAAACTAATAACACAAGTTGCATACACCCCACATTATGCTCAAAAGTTGTTCTTCTGGTATTGTATAACCGCAGCCATTTCAGCAAGGACAGTGGACGCCGTGGGTTAGTGTACATGCATTTTTATGCAGTTAAGTGAGAAGATAATAAAAATGCATGCATGACTATAAGATATGCGTGCTAATAGAGTATAAAAGATTTTAGTTTCCATTTTCTTCACACATCATGGTCTGCTGTAGCCAGCTAAATTGAATGACATGTTCAAATCATTTGCACATTGCAAGGGGAAATTTGTACAACATGTCAATCATTTTCAGAAGCATTTTTTGTGCGATGATAAGTCCCAGTTGACGGGAGCAATAGGTCATGACAAGAAACGCTATGTTCATTTGTCCCCTCTTCCACTGAATGAAAAAACTCTCATCTTTGACTTAACCCAATAATGATGTAATTATTATGCTGGAATTGTTCATAGAAATCTACATACACTATTTATCTGAAGCTAAACCAATAATTTTATCCTGTCTCACTTACTGAAGGTAAATATACATGCAAACAAACAACCAACTGACAAACTGGCAAACATGCTGACAAATAAATAACAAAAAGATGGACTCAATCGCGTAAACATTTTCATCCTCACTTGTTTTACACACACAAAACTCATCAGCTGAAGAGAATGAATGAGAGGAGACCACAATACAGCGATGCATAATAAGTCGTACACAAAGTCATTCCGAATTATTCATCAGGAATGAGAAGGTATTAAAAAGATTGTACATTAGTAGTAGTACGGTATCTACTGTAATTGTTTTCCTAATGGCATGAAGCCAGGAATATTTTCATTCTTATGTTTTGTTCACAATGTCTACTATACTTGGGGTGCAAACGTAAACACACAAGTTTTTAATTCGCTTGATTTGAACAACAACACCAACTAGGTAACATCACTGGCGCCAATGGGAATTACACTGACTCTTGTTCACAGCCTGTAGACACATAAGTGACACCTTCACTCTTGTCTTATTCAAACCAAACCACAGACATATTATGAATCTCTAAACAACAGTATATTATAAACGCACATTCCATTCATTGCAGAGGTAATTAAACAGTCAGAAGGTCAATGGCGCATGTTTTTAAGGAATCATAGGGGTATATACCTTGGGGTAGCACTAGATATGTATTTGTAGTATAACCAACAAACTAACCAACTAAAACATACAACAGTCGTCAGCACAAAATATTATGGCGCTAGATAGTTAGTTCGTTAGTTGGTAAGTAGTTATAGTAAGAACTAACTGCTTATGATACAGTTTCCAATTATTATTTAAGCCTTATTCATCACTTTATCTCTTGAATCTCATCAGCATATAATAACATAATTGATATTTATGCGTCGTATATCAAGTGAAATAGTTAGTTACTTATAAGTTTTAAGGATAGCTTGCAAGTGTGGTGAGATAGCGATTAGCACGGGATAAATGAATATTACAGATATGCGTATGCCTGTATGACGTTTTGGGATATGATGGGTAATAAATCTATATTTGGATTTTTATATGAATGGGAGGGAATTACCTCCAGAATAAATTCATTGTTTTTGCAAATCCGATTTGGTTAAGTGCAAACAGCTAAGCAGAGGATTTTATTCATAGCTTGTTGAGATGCGTCTTTTACCAGCTTTCAACAGTTTTTGTGAAAAGTGTAAAAATAAATGCAATAAAAAGGTCATAGCAAAGTAAGTAGTGGAATAACCATTTCCATAAATGTTGATGCATTTTTACAGACTATTTTTAATAACCATGCGAAATCAATAGTTGCGACGCGTATGCATTAATACATTTGCATATCGTGTCCGAATCGTCTCGCTCTCTTGATGTCTCACATTAAATATTGATAGCTGCAATAATACTTTACTCGTTGTGATCTTTCTATTTCATCCAATAGAAGAGAAATATAAACATAAGATAAGAACTTCAAAGTGTCCAAAGGCTCAGTCAATAATTTTGCATGATATATCATCATCATCATCGTTTCTAAAGTTAGCTTGTACTAAAATATACGTGAAACTTTGGACTTAGGTTTCTAATAAATTACATCAATCGCTTAAAATCAATCGCCAGTGATTTATTTCTAATTAAGTGCTTACGAACACCTCAATATAACACGCCATCTCACCTTATAAGAATCCTGATGCACCAGAACCCAGTCCAGAACGGTTAGTCTTAACTTCCACTTTGATCTGAACAAAAAATGAATTACACGAGACAGTTAATCAAAAAATAACATACGCCCACAGCAAAACATATTTTCATTACATACTGACTAACACATGGAGTTTTTACCTAAAAATGATATACTTTATTCAGTGGATTCGGTATCATAACCACTTTAAAATTACAGCCCCTTTCCTCAAGAGGCAAAGCAGTCTAAGAAAAATATATCTCGTTGGATTATAATACAAAACTACGGTGAAAGCATAATAGTACACGCCACATAAAAAAATAAGGCGAATTTCTGTTATAGTGTGGAGTGCGAGTTTAGAAAGGAAAATGTGTGGGAGGACAAGACGCGACAAGACATTCACATTCTTTCATATTCAGTACTGATTCTAAAAAAAGCGTTTTCCTTTATGCTACATGGATGATGGAGCTGAACAGGCGGAGAAAATAAATGAAGGGTACTTCCGCCCAACTAACAAACTCGAAACAAAATGACAGATGAGCTGACAAAGCCAGTACACTTTGTCGCAACGATAACAAGCAACATGGTGCTTGCTTGCTGCGTACATCGACATCTATTTCAGTTAGACATAATACTTGTTAGAAAAACTGCATGCAAACACTAACACAAACAAAAATAAATTCTACACGCCTATATAGCAGCCCAGAAGTTCATTGTATCCATCTAATTTAATCCAAATCCTAATTTTTTACTCCGAGTTTCTGCCATACGCAATCGTTATTACATTGAAATCCACTATTGATCGAAATATTATGACTCACTGGACTACTTGCAATTTACTTTTCATGAACAATTAGAACCAATAAATCAGCACATGTTAAGAGATGTCAATTTTATCAGTCCAGCAAAGTAAATTTAAACTAAAAATGTATGAAATCAGCAAAAACTTTCGGAGCATTTGTAAAGTTTAAACTGGCTGTCCTATTTATTTGCTTTTTAAAAATGTGGCGTTTTTTCTATTTTTTTTTAATTTTGGCTTCAGGAATTAAAATAAGAAGATTTAAACCATTAAATGCAAAATGAGAAATTAAATAATTTTTCCGATGCACACTACATCGTACAACAGTCAACTCATTGTTTGAAGAATAACCGTGATCATATAAGAATAGAAGACATTCCAAGTCTATAAGCGATTTGTTTATCCGTTCGTTTGTGTCAAAATTGAATGGAATGGACGCATACTTTCCTGCACATCGATAGCATAGGACGGCACACAAAATTTAGTGCTGGACTTTTTTGATGGATTCCAATCAACTATACTATATAATGGTCACCATGCACGATAGACCGATGTCTCCAGTTAAGCAGTTGTTTTGAGATTCGGCATCTCCGGTTAGTTATACAAAGATTTGGTATCAATTCGTTTAGCCTACACCCACATAATAGGAGTCTTAATTGCTCTTTGCTTAACACGTGCAAATACATAGTGACATTACTCTCTCCTTGGTTGGAAAATAGAG
>Ga0210040_10005115_pt1 | contig 16819 bp, 13 predicted proteins | sample CryGeyCG12114_NA_FD_185462 | JGI IMG/M metagenome (GOLD analysis project Ga0210040, IMG submission 185462) | Groundwater microbial communities from aquifer - Crystal Geyser CG19_WC_8/21/14_NA (SPAdes) (version 2) | ecosystem: Environmental > Aquatic > Deep subsurface > Groundwater | place: USA... | reverse complement strand
TGGGTAGGACGGTGGCGGAATTGTTGGCGGGGTGTGGAGATGCGTTGGGAGTAGAGCAACTTAACGAATGAATTTGCTCAGTGTATGGCTGCACGAAAATCGTTAACTTTACCTATATGGACATCAACGCGCTTATTACCATTAATGCCGATATTTTGGGCGGGCAACCCGTTTTTGCAGGTACCCGCGTACCCGTAGAAACCTTATTTGACCATTTAGAAGCCGGTGTATCGTTAGATGATTTTATTGACGATTTTCCTACGGTCAGCAAGGAACAGGCAGTTGCGCTGCTCGCGTTAGCTAATAAATTACTGACATCCGGGAATATAGCTCAGTTGTATGCAGCTGTTGCTTGATGAAAATTCACCCAAACGCCTGAAACAGGATTTCCCGGAGCACGACGTATTTACGGTGCGTGATAAAGGCTGGAATGGCGTTAAAAATGGCGAATTGCTGAAGCTGATGGTTGCCGACGGTTTTCAGGCTTTCGTTACGTTCGACAAAAACCTACAATACCAGCAGAATTTCTCAAATCTATCTGCGCGACCATATCTTACCCATCGGTCCGGTTATTATTCAAGCTAAATAAGACTTTTCATTCAGAAGCAACGAGGCCCGGCAGTACGTACTGCCGGGCCTCGTTGCTTCTGAATGAAAAGTCTCCTACCCTACTGCCGAAGCCACGCCTACCGCCGGCGCAATCTTCTTCACCAGTCCTTGCAGCACCTTGCCGGGGCCGCACTCTACGAACTCCGTGGCGCCGTCCTCAGTCATGCGTTGCACACTTTGGGTCCAGCGGACGGGGGCGGTGAGCTGGCGCACCAGGTTCTGGCGAATTTCGTCGGGGTTGGTGTGGGGGGCAGCGTCTACGTTTTGGTAGATGGGGCAGATGCCGGGCGAGAAAGTCGTTTTCTCAATGGCCTCGGCCAGCGCAGCCTCCGCCGACTGCATCAGCGGGGAGTGGAAGGCGCCGCCTACCGGCAAGGGTAGGGCGCGCTTGGCGCCAGCAGCTTTCAGTTGCTCGCAGGCCAGCTCAATGCCGCGCACCGAACCGGAAATCACCAACTGACCGGGGCAGTTGAAGTTGGCGGCTACCACCACGTTGCCGGCATCGGTAATTTCCTGGCAGATACGCACGGTCGTATCATCGTCGAGGCCGAGGATGGCAGCCATGGTACCGGGCTGCTCCTGGCAGGCGGCCTGCATGGCTTGAGCCCGCTTGGCTACCAGGCGCAGGGCATCGGCAAACGTCAGCACCTTGGCAGCTACCAGCGCCGAAAACTCGCCCAGCGAGTGGCCCGCTACCATAGCAGGTTGCAAACCAGGCAGCACGGCGGCCTGCACCACGGAGTGCAGGAAGATGGCGGGCTGGGTAACGTCGGTGCGGCGCAGGTCCTCGTCGGAGCCCGAGAACATGCTATCCGTGAGCGAGAAACCCAGGATGTCGTTGGCCTGCGTCATGAGGGCTTTGGCCTCGTCGTGCTGCTCGTACAGGTCGCGGCCCATGCCGCTGAACTGGCTACCCTGGCCGGGGAAAATAACTGCCTTCATATTAGAAAGGTGGGATTTGGTTGTTAGTTGTCTCTGATTGTTCTTCCGAGCGTAGCGAGGAATCTGAATAAACACACTGTTGCTTACTCAGATTCCTCGCTACGCTCGGAAGGACAACCTATAGCTTATTTCACTGGCTGTACGGTTACCACGCCAGTTTGCTTGTCCACGTTGAAAGCGGCTTTGTTGGGCATACGGCCGGCCCAGTCGGTGCGGGGCACCAGCACCTGAAACTGTGCATCAGCGTCTACTACGCTGGCCGAATCAACCTGATACACGACGCGGTTGGGCAGCTCCTGCACGTAGTCCCGTACGGCCGTGCGGGCAGCGGCTTCGGTGCTGACAGATGCCGCTGCCATAGTAGCATCGGGCGCGGCCACCGAATCGGTAGCTAGGGCGTCGGAGTTGGTGGCGGGCATATCGGTACTAGTTTCGGGGCGTTGGCAGCTGCCCAGCGTGCACGCGAGGGCCAGCAGCAGGGCCGGAAAGGCTTTCATCATGCCACAAAGAAAAACAAAAGGCGCAGACCAAGCTGGTCTGCGCCTTGTACGCGGCCGGGTAGGCCGGCCTACCGATTGATCTGCACCCACCCTTTGTAGGTGCGCTTGGTGCGATTGAGGTCGTTGAACTCCACTTCGGCGAGGTAGAAATACACACCATCGGAGAGTTGCGGTCCGTTGCTACGTTCTTCGTCGTTGCCGCCCCCATCCCAGTTAATAAAGGGGTCCTGGTCGCCTTCGTATACCTTGGTACCCCAGCGGTTGTAGGCAGTGAAGTGCGTACGGCGCAGCGCACTCGTCACCTTCGGGCGGAAGGTGTCATTGACGCCGTCGCTGTTGGGCGTGAAGATGTTAGGTAGCAAAAACAGCTGACACTCGTCGTTGCAGGCTTCGTTGCTGAAGGCGCTCAGTTCCCCGTTGCTGCCCACCGCTCGCACCTGGTAGCAGCCCGATACGGTAGTTAGGCCCATGTGCACGTAACGGGGCTCGGCTACGGTAGCCAGCAGCTGGTAGTCCGTGGCTTCGGGGGCGCGATAATACACCTGGTAGGCCGTCACGGCCTGGTTGCAGTTGGCGGGCGAGCTGCCATCCAGCTGCCAGCGCAGGTAGTTGGCGTAGCGCTGGTTGGGCCCAATGACCGTGGTAGGCAACGCGTACAGATTGGCGGCCAGACTGTCGCAATTAGTAGTTTGCAGGGCCAGAACAGGCCGACAGGGCACCGGCGCAATGCACAGCTCCTGACTGCTATTCAACAGGGTAGGCAAATTGGGCGTGGTGTAGGCGCCGTTGGTTTGCACGTAGTAGCAATAGGTAGCACCCGGCACGAGGGGGTTGGCTGCCGTTCCACGGTCGGTGTAGGTGCCGCCGGTGGCCGTGCCCGCCACGGTAGTCAGCAGCGTGAAGGTAGTGCCGTTCGGTTCGCGGCGGAAGATGGTTGTAGGCTGCCGTGTATTGTCCCAGGGCACGTTGTACGTCCAGGTCAGCACGTTGCCGGCGGCGGCTTCATCGGCCCTACCCGCCAGGCGCACGCTGGAAGCCGGTACCGTAGTTTCGCGGATTTCGGCGGCGTTGGCGCTGGTATTATCGCGGCTAAAAAACTCCAGCTTATAGGTGAAGGCATTGCCAACGGTGTTGGGGCCGACGTCGACGAAGGTTGTATCGGCGAGTTGGGTAGCGGTAAATACTTGTTCGAAAGAAGGAGAGGTAGCCGCTACGTTTTGGCCCGGTGCCCGGTAGAGGCGGTAGCCCGACGGCGCTGCAAAGCCCGATTGGCTCCTGGGCTGCGTCCACTTCACCGTCAGCTGGCCGTTAGCGGCGGTGCGGTCTACCGTCACGTTGGTTATTACCGGACTGCTGCCGTCGAGGGTAACGCAGGCTTCGGCCGAAGCAATGCTCTCGCCGCCCTTGGGCAGCGGAAACACGGCGTAGATGCGGTAGCAATACGTTTTGCCTCTTTCCAGACCCTGGCCATTGTTATCATCCAAAAAGGAACTAAGCCCGGCACTGATAGCCCCAATCTGCGTGTAGCCCGCGGAAGCCGGAATACCAGTCTGGCAGTCACCGGGCACAAATCCCGACGGTTCTTCTTTCCTGAAAATTAGCATTTGGCTGGCCTGCGTGCACTGGTATCGGTCCCAGGTCAGCACCACCCGCGTGCTGGTACCCTGGCGCCGGGCTTGCAGTGTTTGGGGCGGCGGCCCAATCACGCGCACCCGCCACACCTTCTCGTCAATCAGGGGCGAGTTACCGCCGCCGGGCACGTCTTGGGCTTTGAAGGTGAATAGGTAGGGGTCGCGGCGCACATCCTCGCAGCTGGTCACCCACCGAAAGGCGCCGCGCGCCGTGGGCGGCCCCGTGGCCGTTTGCTGAAACGTGATGGGCGGAAACGTGCCGTAGGCAAACAGCTGCACCGGGTTGCGGTCGGGGTCGGTGGCCGTGATGGCGCCGTTGACCGTGGTGCCCGCCACCACGCAAATATCTTCCGGAATCGTTACCTCGGGGCGCAGGTTGGTGCTGGGGCCTACCACAATCTGCATATCCCGGATAACGGTGCCAATAAGCCGCGACCGGGCACCCGCCACGCGCCGCCATTCTTCCACCACAAAGGCAAAGTTATACTCGCCAATGCTCTGGCTACTGGGCGCGTTCCACACCACCAAGCCCGTATTGACATCCTGCCGGAAGTAGGCACGGTCGCCGGCTGGCGAGCCCAGGTAGGCTACCTGCCGGCCGTTGGTGTCGTATTTATCGGGGTATTGAAAGCCGAGCACAGTGCTCGTATCTACTATCCCACGCAGGCCCTCAATTGTAGCGGGGGTAGAAGCCCGCTTACTGGGCCGCAGCTTGAAGGCTAGCGAGTCGCCATCTGCATCGTATGCCCCTGGGCTATGCAAAAATACCTGATTGGCCGTGGCCTGATCGATAGCCGGTGCCGTTAGTACGGGGGAGCGATTGATACCCAGCGCCGGGTCAATGGTAATGCTGGTGCCCAGGTAGAATGCCTGCGTATCCGGGCTGCTCATGTTGCGTACCTCTCGGTTACGGTACTCCCCTACAAAGCTGATTAGAAATCGACCCGGCCCGTTATAGATGTGCTCGAAGTAGTAAATGTTGACTTTGGTATTGGGCGCGCTTGGGATGATGGTTCCATTGCCCACACGCTGTACTTTATCTATACCAGTGCTCGTGCCGTCGCCGAAGAAAATAGTAGCCGTTGGCTGGTCTGCAATGTTACCACCCGACAGTTTCGTGTACAGCACCATCTTAAAGAAGATGCGGCGCGGATTCCGAGCGGCAGTAGTATCGGACTTGGCCTGGATATCGCCGGCTCGGATATGCGACGCCTGGGTGGCCAGCGGCAGCAGCCATAAAATATAAAGGGTTACCACTGCGAGTGGTAACCCTTTGCGCCAACTAAATAGGCTTTTACTCATGACAGAATGCTTTGCTATAGTCAACTAATAACCTGATGGTTACAAGTTAACGATTTATCTGCACCCAGCCTTTATAGGTTCGCTTGGTATTGTTGAAATCCTGGAATTCCACCTCTGCCTGGTAGAAATACATGCCGTCGGCGAGGCGGGGGCTGCTGCTACCTTCGCCGCTGTTGCCGCCACCGCTCCAGTTAATGCGCGGATCCTGGTTGCCCTCGTACACCTTCACGCCCCAGCGGTTGAACGCCCGGAACGTGATGCGCCGCACAGGGCTGGAAATCTTCGGCACGAAGGTATCATTCACACCGTCGCCGTTGGGCGTAAAAATGTTGGGTAGCAGGAAGAACAAGCAGTCCTCAGCGCAGGCCTGGTTGCTGAGGTTACTGCGCTGACCAATGTTGTCCACGGCCTGCACCTGGTAGCAGCCCGCCGCCGAGGGCAGGTTGCGGTGCACGTAGCTCATGGTGGTCACAGAGTCGATGAGCGCGAAGGGCGCATCGGCGGTGGGTTGGTAGAAGATGCGGTAGTACACAATACCCGCCGGGTTACAGCCCGCCGGATTGTTGCTGTCCAGTGTCCAGGTCAGGCGGTTGGTGTAGGTGAAGCCCGCCGGTGGGAAGACACCATTGGAGGCCGCACCCGCCGCGCTGAGGCTATCGCAGTTCAAGGAGCGAAGCGTGAGCACCGGCGTGCACGGCACCGCCCGGATACACAGCTCCTGGCTCAGATTGACGAGGTTTTTGGGTAGGCCTTCGCCGCTGTACGAGCCGGTGGTGCGCACGTAGTAGCAATACGTCTGCCCCGAGGTTACGCTCCGGTCGGTGTAGGTGCCGCCGGTGGTAGTGCCCGTCACGGTGGCTACCTGCGTGAAGGTAGTACCATCCTGCTCACGCCGGAAGATGACGGTGGGTGCCACGGTGTTGTCCCAGGGCACCGTGTACGTCCAGGTTAGCACATTGCCGGCTGTGCCTTGGTCAGGTCGACCCGTAAGCAGCACACTGCTGGCCGGCCCTACCACCTCGGGCGTAGTAGAAGCCGCCGTGAAGAACTCCAGGCGGTAGTTATAACCCGTTCCAACGGTATTCAGGTTGGTGTCTACAAATACCGTATCGTTCAAATTGGTGGTTGTATATACCAATTGGGTAGGGTTGGCGCTCTGCCCCGTGGCCCGGAACAACCGGTAACCAGCGGGAGTAGTGAAGCCCGCACTGCTCGTTGGCTTCGACCAGCGCACTGTCATTTGGCCATTGGCCTCGGTGCGGTCTACCGTCACGTTGCGCAGCAGCGCCGAGCGGCCAGAGATGGTTACGCAGGCCTCGGCTGAGGCAATGCTTTCCCCACCCTTCGGCAGCGGAAACACCGCGTAGATACGGTAGCAATAAGTTTTGCCCCGCTGTAGCCCTTGTCCGTTGTTGTCATCCACAAAGGAACTGAGGTTAGCCGCTACCGATCCTACCTGCACGAAGCCCAAACCAGCCGGAATGCCTGTAGTACAGGAGTCGGGGTTAAAGTTCGAAGGGCCTTCCTTCCGGAAAATCAAAATCTGGCTGGCTTGCTGGCAGATATACCGGTCCCAGGTGAGGGTAGTGCGGGCACCACTGCCGCTGATGAGCTGCGCTTGCAGGTTTTGCGGCGGCGGCCCCACCACCCGGATACTCCATACCTTTTCGTCAATCAGGGGCGAATTACTACCCGTGGGTCGGTCTTGCGCTTTGAAGGTAACAAGGTAGGGGTCGCGGCGCACGTCCTCGCAACTGGTCACCCACTGAAACGTACCGCTAGCCGTGGGCGGCCCGAGGGTAGTTTGCTGGAAGGTAGCCGGCGGGAAGATTCCCCCGTAAGCGAACAAGTCTACTGGGTTGCGGTCAGGGTCGGTGGCCGTTACAGTGCCCGGAACCGTGGTACCCGCCACCACACAAATATCCTTCGGAATGGTTATTTCGGGGCGCAGGTTGGTACCGGGCTCTACTATAATTTGCATGTCGCGCACCACGCGCCCAATCAGGCGTGGTCGCGCCCCGGCCACACGGCGCCACTCTTCCACTACAAGAGCCACGTTATATTCGCCTATACTAGATGAGCTGGGCGCGTTCCAGATGAGCTGGCCTGTATTTGAGTTGAGAGTGAAGACAGATTTTGCTCCTACAGCAGCCCCAGGATAAGGCACCTGCACACCAGGCGCATCTCGTACGTTAGGATACTGAAAACCAGGAATATCAGTGGGAGTCACCACATTGTTAAATACGGTAATCAGCCTGTCTACATCTGCCCCAGTACGCTGACTAGGTTGTAGTCTATAAAACAACGAGTCGCCGTCAGCATCGAAAGCGGCAGGATTGTGCAGAAATACCTGGTTGGTAGCAGCCTTATCGATGGCCGGCGCCGTCAGGATGGGAGAACGGTTGATACCCAGCGCGGGGTCGATGGTAATGCGAGTAGTGATATAAAACTCGTACCTGTCCGTAGGGGGCGACATATTCAGAATATTCGCCTTACGAAGTTCACCCACATAACTCACATCGTACGACTTGATAGCACCATAAGTATGCTCAAAGTAGAATACGTTTATATCGGTATCGGCGGAAACCTGCGCAAAACCCGTACGGGGTACATCTCTGATGCTGGTGCCATCACCAAAGAAGAAAGTAGCCCTTTCTTCCTTCACCGGAGAATTCCGGTTGGTGTACAGAATCATCTTGAAAAAAATGCGGCGCGGATTACGGGAGGGTGTGGTATCGGCCTTGGCCTGAATGTCGCCGGCCCGGATGTGCGAGGCCTGCGCGCGTGGCGCCAGCCCCAGTAGCAGCAGGAAAGTCAACGTCAACCCCAGAAATAGCCTGCGGCCCCAGCAGAGTAGCGGAAGGTTCATATAGTGAACAGCTTAGAGAGCGGGTAGAAGAGTAGGAGAATATCAGGAGAAATCCGGTAGGAAACCAACAAATGTAGGACCGCTGGTGTTGTCAAATGGTTTCACGGTTCTAACGGCGCCAAACTTGGATAGATTCATCGAACGACGAAACCCCTATCTAGATTGTTTCCTAGTAGGTCCGGCAGTACCTTTGACCGTCGCAATCGAAACTTCTTTCGCAAACCTTTTCGTCGCTTTTAAATGAGTTGGATTAGTAAAACATTTTCCAGCAGTATTGGCCGTAAGATTATTGTGGCCATCACGGGCCTGTTTTTGTGCTCTTTTCTGGTGGTGCACCTGATCGGTAACCTGCAACTGTTCAAACATGATGACGGGGTAGCCTTCAACATTTACTCCCACTTCATGGGCACCAATCCGGTCATACGCACCGTAGAATGGGTGTTGCTGCTGGGTTTCGGCTTTCATATTTATGAAGCCTGGGCGCTATTCAGCCGCAACCGTGCTGCTCGTAGCGTTGGGTATGTGTCGAACCACTCTGAGCAAAACAGCAAATGGCAGTCACGTAATATGAGTTTGCTCGGCACTATCATCCTGGTGTTCCTGTTAGTGCATCTATACAACTTCTTCTACCGAGCTCGCTTCGGCGAGCTTGACCCCGACATCAACAGCAACGATGACCTCTACACGCTGGTAGTTAGTTCTTTCCATCAGTGGTGGTACGTGGCATTGTACGTAATAGCTCAGGTAGCACTATGCTACCATTTGCTGCACGGCTTCAAAAGCGCATTTCAGACACTGGGCCTCAATCACCGCAAATACACCCCGGCTATCGAGGTTATCGGTTACGCCTTCTCGATTATCGTGTGTGCAGGCTTTGCTATTATGCCGCTTTACTTTTTCTTCTTCACCAACGAACAGGGCGATCCGCTGTCAGCGGTAGCACCCTTGGTTGATTCCATTAACCTAGCGCTGAAGTAATGTTCCCGGACTCGAAAATACCCGAAGGCCCCATTGCCGAAAAATGGGACAAGCACAAGTTTGACGTAAAACTCGTCAACCCATCCAACAAGCGTAAGTACGACATCATTGTGGTGGGTACGGGCTTGGCTGGTGCTTCAGCTGCGGCCTCGCTGGCCGAGCTTGGTTATAATGTGAAGGCATTCTCTTTCCACGATTCACCCCGCCGTGCCCACAGCATTGCGGCGCAGGGTGGTATCAACGCCGCCAAAAACTATCAGAACGACGGCGACTCTGTATTCCGCCTGTTCTATGATACGGTGAAGGGTGGCGACTACCGCTCCCGCGAAGCCAACGTGTACCGCTTGGCGCAGGTATCGGTCAACATCATCGACCAGTGCGTAGCGCAGGGTGTACCATTCGCACGCGAGTACGGCGGACTGCTTGCCAACCGCTCGTTTGGTGGTGCACAGGTGTCGCGCACATTCTATGCTCGTGGCCAAACCGGGCAGCAACTGCTACTAGGTGCCTACTCGGCCCTGAGCCGCCAGATTGCCTACGGTAAGGTGAAGATGTACACCCGTTCCGAAATGCTGGACTTGGTGGTAGTTGACGGCAAGGCCCGCGGTATTGTAACGCGTAACCTGATCAACGGCGAAATTGAAACTCACGCAGCTCACGCCGTGATTCTGGCTACTGGTGGTTACGGCAACGTATTCTACCTAAGCACGAACGCGAAGTATTGCAACGTGACGGCTGCGTGGCGCGCCCACAAAAAAGGCGCCTACTTTGCTAACCCCTGCTTCACCCAGATTCACCCTACCTGCATCCCTGTGTCAGGCGACTACCAGTCGAAGCTGACACTGATGTCGGAGTCGCTGCGTAATGACGGACGCGTGTGGGTGCCCAAGGAACAAGCCACTGCTGAGCGTCTGCGCAAGGGAGAGATTCGCGTAGCCGACATTCAGGAGGCCGACCGCGACTACTTCCTGGAGCGCAAGTACCCTGCTTTCGGTAACCTGGTGCCTCGCGACGTAGCTTCGCGCAACGCCAAAATGATGTGCGACGAAGGCCGTGGCGTAGGCTCAACGGGCTTGGCTGTGTACCTCGACTTCGCCGACAGCATCAAACGTAATGGTGCCGACTGGGTTGCTGCCAAGTATGGCAACCTGTTTGAGATGTACGAGAAGATTACAGGTGAAAACCCGTATGAGCTACCTATGCGCATCTACCCTGCTGTGCACTACACAATGGGTGGCCTGTGGGTGGACTATAACCTGCAAACCACAGTTCCCGGCCTATACGCCGCCGGCGAGTGCAACTTCTCCGACCACGGCGCCAACCGCCTCGGTGCTTCGGCTCTGATGCAGGGCCTAGCCGATGGCTACTTCGTAATCCCTTATACTATTGGTGATTACTTGGCGAAGACGCCGCCTACCCCGGTCACCACGCAAGATCCTGCTTTTGCCGAAGCGGAGGCTGCCGTACGAACGCGCATTGATAAGCTGATGAGCATCAACGGAACGCGTACGCCTACCCAATTCCAAAAAGCGCTAGGCCACATCATGTGGGAATACTGCGGCATGACACGCACAGCAGAAGGCTTACGTTTCGCAAAAGCAGAGATTCAGAAGCTAAAGCGCGAGTTTTGGTCTGATCTGAAGATAGTTGGCGTGAACGGCGACCTGAATCAAACGCTGGAAAGTGCCGGACGTGTAGCTGACTTCATCGAGTTGGGTGAACTGATGGTAGACGACGCCTTGGACCGCAACGAAAGTTGTGGTGGTCACTTCCGCGAGGAGTACCAAACGCCGGAAGGCGAGGCGCTCCGCAACGACGACGACTACGCTTACGTGGCCGCTTGGGAGTATCAAGGCGAAAATCAGCCTGAGAAACTAAACAAGGAAGAACTGCAGTTCGAGAACGTAAAGCTCACGCAACGCAGCTACAAATAATCTTTGAGCTGTTAGCCACTAGCTTGTTAGCTATTAGCTTTATGCTGATAGTTCTACAATCTACGAGAGCTAACAGCCATCAGCTAACAGCTAATAGCCAAAACCATAATGGCCGGAAGTAATCCTAATGCTAAGCCGATGAACCTCACGCTGAAAGTGTGGCGGCAAAAAAATCGTAACTCGGAAGGTAAGATAGTGGACTATCAGGTGAAGGATATTTCGCCGGATATGTCGTTCCTGGAAATGCTGGATGTGCTCAATGAAGACCTCCTGCATAAGGGTGAGGAGCCAGTGGCGTTCGACCACGATTGCCGCGAGGGCATTTGTGGATCGTGCAACCTGTTCATCAACGGGCGGGCACATGGACCAGAGAAGGGCACTACTACCTGCCAACTCCACATGCGCAAGTTCAGCGACGGTGATACTATCACCATCGAGCCTTGGCGTGCTAACTCTTTCCCTGTCAACAAAGACCTGAGCGTAGACCGCTCGGCCTTCGACCGCATCATTCAGGCCGGTGGCTACATCAGCATCAACACCGGTGGTACTCCTGATGCCAACGAAATTCCGATTCCAAAGGAAATTTCGGATCGGGCCTTTGAGGCGGCTACTTGCATTGGCTGCGGCGCGTGCGTAGCAGCTTGCAAAAATGCCTCGGCGATGCTGTTTGTGTCGGCTAAAGTATCGCAGTTGGCACTGCTGCCCCAGGGTCATGTGGAGCGTAAAACCCGCGTGGAAAACATGGTGGCGCAGATGGACAAAGAAGGCTTTGGCGCCTGCACCAATATTGGTTCGTGCGCAGCTGAGTGCCCAGTGGGTATTTCGCTGGAAAACATAGCCATCCTGAACCGCGAATTTTTGGCAGCAAAAGCTACATCCAATAACCTGGCGTAGCTTTCGTGGTTATCTATACGGAAAGGCGAAGTGGAATTCCACTTCGCCTTTTTTGTTTCTCTTATTTCTGATTTGCGCATGATTACCATTGTTGTGGGTACGAACCGGCCCAACTCACGCGCCCGGCTGGTGGCTGAGTTGTATGGAAAGTTGCTGACTGAGCTGGGTGCCGCCCATCAGCTTCTTGATTTGGTGGAACTGCCGGCTGATTTTATCGTGTCGGCGCTGTACGGCAACACCGGGCAGCACGCAGGCTTCAACCGCCTTGCCAACCAAGCCGCCGCTGCCGAAAAGCTGGTATTCATCGTGCCGGAATATAATGCCTCCCTACCTGGTGCGCTCAAAGGATTTATTGATGGTCTACCCTACCCTGGTGGCGTGCGGGGCAAGAAGGCCGCGCTTGTAGGATTGGGTACAGGCGCCCAAGGCGGCACACTTGCACTATGCCACCTCACAGATATTCTGATGTACTTGGGCACAGTGGTACTACCCAGCCGTGTGCGCCTACCCTTCATCGACCAATATCTTACACAGGATGGTACGCTCAGCCACGAACTGTATTTGCAGCTGTTGCGGGAGCAGGCGGCTCAACTCATCGCACTTTAGATTGGTAGTTGTTAGTAACAGAATCCACCAAGACTGATACCTAACGGCTTAAAATGGTTTCGTAATACTATAACACGTTGCATCTCTACTCTATACAATAATCTCAAATTCGCTTTGGCCAGCGCTGTCATCTGATTGCTGAATAGATTGAGCAGAAAGTATAGCGGATTCTGCCAGATTTCGTGATGCCGTACTTACTTTTACTACGGTTTTCGCCGCTTTTGTAACTATGGTTCGTTGGTTCGCTGTTTTTCTCACTGCCTTAGTGCTGCTTCAGACGTTCAGTCAGGAGCTGCGGGTGGTAGAGTACCAGCTGGACAAGGAGCGCATTACAGAGCTATTTTGCGTAAATAAAGCCAAGCCACAGTTGCACTGCAACGGTAAATGCCACTTGGCTAAGCAGCTCCGCAAGGCTGCAGATGATGAGAGCAAGGCGCCCAACGGTTCCGTAGCCAAACTCAAGTTTGAAGCCCTGCCGTTGCTGCGGTTTCATGTGGGGCAGCCGGTTTCCTACCCTGCTGCTGCACCTCGCTTTGGCGCGCTACAGGCTGTGCAGTATGCCTTTTCGCCGGCACACAGCATTTTTCACCCTCCAAGCTTCCGGGCATAACATCTGATTAGTACGCGCTACCACACGGTAGACGCGGTATGGTTCGTTTCTTCTGCGGAAGAAGCGCTCCTATCCCTATCTGTTTGTTTTTCAGAAGCTTTCCGATGAAATTTCCCTTATCTACCTTTTGGGTAGCCGCCGTGGCTACCGCACTTTTCCTGTCTGGCTGTGATACTAGCAAAGACGAGGACGCTCAGCCTACCGTGGGCACCCTGGACATTGAAATGGAGCACGTAGTAGGCAGCAAAATGCTGACCCTCAACGCAACCACCTATACCAACCCAGCGAGCAACGAGCAATTCACCATTTCCAAGTTCAACTATTACGTTTCCAACGTTAAGCTGCAAAAGGCCGACGGTACCGAATACGTTCAGCCTGAAAGCTATTACCTAGTGCAGGCATCGGATGCCGAGTCGCAGCATCTGCATCTGAAGGACATTGCGGTGGGTGACTACACGGGTATTTCCTTTGTAGTGGGCGTAGATAGCACCCGCAACGTATCTGGCGCCCAAACCGGCGCACTGGATGCAAATAACAACATGTTCTGGACCTGGAACACGGGCTACATTTTCTTTAAAATGGAAGGTAACCTATTGGCTTCCAGCGATTATCCTGCCAAGCCTTTTCTGATGCATGTGGGTGGCTTTGCGAAGCCCTACAATGCCATTCGCACTGTAAAACTGACCTTTCCGAGCAGCAACCTACTGGTGCGTGACGACCATGCACCCGAGCTGCACTTGAAAGTAGACGCGCTGCAAGTCTTAAACGGTCCGCAGCCCATCCAGCTTAATACCTTCATGGGAGTACACGGGCCGAGCGCCAACGCCATACAGGTAGCCGGTAACTACGCGGTGGGCATGTTCTCGGTGGAGCACATTCACGCCAACTAGCAGTGCTCCTACCCCGGACACTATCGAAAGCAACGCTGGCCCAGCTACTGGGGCTGGCGGGGCTGCTCGTGGCCGGCTGCCAACCCGACGCCGACGTGCTGAAGCAGCAGGCGGTGCCGGGCGACGCGCTACCCGGCAACTTCCCGGCACCCGCCTACACCCTCGAAACAAACCCGCCCGACCGCGCCACTTTCGAGTTGGGCCGGACCTTGTTCTACGACCCGCGCCTGTCCCGCACTGGCGAGGTATCGTGCGGCTCCTGCCACCAGCAGTTTGTCGCCTTTGCCCACGCCGACCACCGCGTGAGCCACGGTGTGGATGGTCTGTTAGGAACGCGCAACGCGCCAGCCCTGCAAAACCTGCGCTGGCGCCGGGAGCTGCTATGGGATGGCGGGGCCAAAAACCTCGAAACCATGCCGCTGGCTCCGCTTACCAACCCAGTGGAAATGGACGAGACGCTGGATAACGTGCTCCAGAAGCTCAATGCCGATCCGGACTATCAACGACGGTTCGCCAAGATCTACGGTAAGTCGCCAGTCGACTCCTACCAGTTTCTGCGGGCGCTGGCGCAGTTTACGGCGGCGTTGACCTCGGCCAACTCGCGCTACGACCATTACGTGCGCGGCGAAGCCGGTGGACAACTAAGCGAGCCGGAGCTGCGCGGTCGGGCTTTGCTCACGCAGAAGTGTACACCTTGCCACAGCACCGATTTATTTACGGACGAAACGTACCGCAACAACGGGTTGGACCGGGAGTTTTCGGCCGATTCGGGCAGGGCGCACATCACAAGTGTGGCGCAGGACCAGGGGCTGTTTAAGGTGCCTTCTCTGCGCAACGTGGCCAAAACGCCGCCCTACATGCACGACGGGCGCTTTGCAACCTTGTCTCAGGTGCTCGACCACTACGACCACGGCGTGCAGGCTTCCCCTACCCTCGACCCGCTGCTGCGTCAAGTAGGCATTCCGCTCACAACGCAGGAGCGGGCCGCTTTGCTGGCGTTTCTGGAAACGCTAACCGACACGGAGTTTTTGCAGGACCGCCGCTTGGCAGAACGTCCCTAACAAGTCTCCCTCACTTCTTCTGATTTTGTCATGCAAAAAATACTACTGCTTACCGTAGCTGGTTTGCTATTGCTTGCCGCACCCAGCCGCGCTTGCGACATCTGTGGCTGCTTCATGGGCATCACGCCCTACGACAACCAAAGCGGCTTTTCCATTATGCACCGCTACCGCGTCTTCAACGGCTACCAGTACCTGGGGCAGCGGCATCGCCTCTTCCCGGCAGGCGTGCAGCCATTTTTTCCGTCGAGCCCCAACTCGGATACTGGCTATAAGCACAACCACCAGGGCGACCCCACCGACTACGAAGCCTACCGCGTGGTGGAGCTGCGGGCTAAATACTTTCTGGCCCGGCGACTGGAATTGAATGCTTTTGTGCCCTATGTGATGAATACTACCCAGAGCAATGGCCGGCAACTGAACGTGGCCGGGGTAGGCGATGTAACGGTTTTTGCTGGCTACCACCTGCTGCGTAACATCGAAACACTGGGCGTGCAGAGCCGCCTGATTGTGGGGGGCGGCGTGAAGCTACCCACCGGCGACTACCGCCGTACCAATGCTGCTGGCCAGCGTTACGCCATGCTGAACCAGGTAGGCACTGGCACCACCGATGGATTTGTATACGCCAATTATATTGGCAGCCTGCACAACGTGGGTCTGAGCGTGAACGCCAGCTACCGTCGCACCACCCGCAACAGCTTTCAGAACAGCATTGCGCCCAGCGCTACCAACTTCGCTACCCTGTTCTACCGGCTACCCCTCGGACCTAACTGGCAGGTATATCCCTCGGCCCAATTTTACTACGAGCGCACGAAAGGTGAAATGCTGGAGGGCCAGCTCACTCACGAGCACGAAATGAACGATGCCCTGCTCGGTCCCGGCCTCGATGTCTACTACAAGAATTTCTCCCTGAATACCAGCGTGCAGCTACCCGTATATACCGCCACCACCGACCACCCCGCCAGCGCCGGCCGCATCGTGCTGGCCGTAGGGTACAGCTTCAAGCAGACAAAGTATTTGATAAAATAGGTGAGTTTGTGAAGTTGTGAAAAAGTTTGTCATCCTGAGTGGAGTGAAGAACCTTATGACGGAAGAAAGACCATCGTAACAACGACTCGTTCAACTGGGATAAGACCCTTCACCCCACTCAGGACGACAAACTTCTTCACAACTTCACATATCTCAAAGCTCCCGCAGGTGCTTGCCTGTGTGTCTGCTCCACAACCCATGCTTGCTCTCGCCTACCATCTGGGCGCTGTAAATACCTTGATGCCCCGAAAACAGATAGCTCACCACGCAGGCCAAGCCAATATACAAGCCACCTTCGGCACCAAATAACTCCAGCCCCATGAGCGTGCAGGCCAGGGGCGTATTGGCTGCACCCGCAAACACCGCCACAAAGCCCATACCTGCCAGCAGCGGAAGCGGCAATGGTAGCAGCAGGGCCAGTGCATTGCCCAGAGTAGCCCCCACAAAAAAGAGCGGCGTTACCTCGCCGCCTTTGAAGCTGGCGCCCAAGGTGAGAGCAGTGAGTAGTATTTTGAGGGCAAATGCGTAGGGTGGGAGCTGAGTACCAAAGGCTTCCACAATTACCGGCACGCCCAGCCCAATGTAGCGCGTGGTGCCCAGCGCCCACACCAGCAGCGCCACCACGGCCCCACCTACCACTGGGCGCAAGGGAGGGTAGGCAATCAGCTTTTTGTAGAAGCTGCCAACTACATGAGTAGCGGCGGCAAACGTGCGGCCAGCCAGGCCAAAAGCAATACCCGCCGCTGCCGCGCTCAGCAGCCCCAGCACCGTGGTAGCTGGCGCCACCATGTGAGGGTAGTGCGTATGCCCAAGGCCGTGTACTTCGGGCAGATACAGGCCCCACCAGCGCGTCACAAAATCGGCGCTGATGGCCGCCAGAAAGCTGGGCAAAATGGCATCGTAGCGCAGGCGCCCAATCAGAAATACCTCCAGCCCAAACACGGCCCCGGCCAGCGGTGTGCCAAAA
>Ga0210040_10005114_pt1 | contig 16821 bp, 7 predicted proteins | sample CryGeyCG12114_NA_FD_185462 | JGI IMG/M metagenome (GOLD analysis project Ga0210040, IMG submission 185462) | Groundwater microbial communities from aquifer - Crystal Geyser CG19_WC_8/21/14_NA (SPAdes) (version 2) | ecosystem: Environmental > Aquatic > Deep subsurface > Groundwater | place: USA... | reverse complement strand
TGCATCATACAACATTCATTGTCCTCGAGTCGCTGGCCCTGAATTCTACGATTTAATGTCCGTTGGCGTGTCCGTTTGCGTCATTCTGTTTCCTTACTTCTCTCCTCGTTCTCACTGCGTCGGCCAATTGCTCTAACACGGTGATGGTGGTATTCCAGTTTATGCAGGCGTCTGTGATACTCATGCCCTTCTTCAGGCCAACAAGACCACCTTGACCCTTACCAGGTGCTTTTTGATTGCCGGCCTCGACGTTGCTCTCAATCATGACTGCGACGATCGCATCCTCGCCCTTTCTGAGTTGATCGCCGATGACTTGTGCGACCTTTGGCTGGTTTTCATGGTTCTTCTGGCTGTTTCCGTGGGAGCAGTCGATCATCATGACTTCTTCCTGTTTCTTCTTTCGGAGTGCTTCTCTAGCTTCCTTGACAGACTCGGGGTCGAAATTTGTGCCTTTCGTGCCGCCTCTTAGGATGACAAAACCATCATCGTTACCGGCTGTCTTGGTGATGGCTGCAAGACCCTGTTTCGTGACACCCATGAAGTGATGTGTAGCAGCAGCAGCACCGACCGCATCGATGGCCACCCCGAGACTACCGTCAGTGCCGTTCTTGAAGCCGATTGGAAAGGAAAGACCAGAAGCCAGCTCTCGGTGTAGCTGAGATTCTGTGGTTCGAGCACCAATCGCACCCAGAGAGATCAGGTCGGCGAGGAACTGAGGGGAGATGGTGTCAAGCATTTCCGAGGCGATCGGCATGCCCATGTTGGTCAGATCAGCGTAGAGCTTTCGAGACACGCGCAGACCTTTGTTGATCTGGTAGGACTCATCAATGTCTGGGTCGTTGATCAAGCCCTTCCAGCCCACTGTGGTCCGTGGCTTCTCAAGATATGCTCGCATGACTATACAGAGATCGTGCTCTAGCTTCTTCGACAGCTCTAGCAGCTTCTCAGCATATTCGAGGGCCGCGGCTGGGTCGTGGATTGAGCATGGGCCGACCATGACTAGCAGTCGGTCATCGCGCTGGTGGATGATTTCTTTGCAAGCTTTTCGACCTGCGGCGACGGTGCGAATAGAGGATTCGGTGGCGGGGACTTCGGACTGGAGGAGAGCAGGAGGGATTAGAGGGTCATAGCCCAAGACGCGCTCGTCTTCGTTCATCAGGTGCTCAAGTTCGGCGGATGGCATCGTGTCGATTTCTCTGTTCGGGATGGTAAGTAGACTCTAGGTGACAAGATGCTTGTAGTCAAAATTCAGATGCAGACGGAAGCAGTAGTAAAGAAAGCGAATAGATGAGGACTATGTAATATTCTGGTGAGTCAAGAATTAGCTTGCGCTTCACAAGTCATTCAATATCACAACCCCACAAGTATACGTGCAGGGACAGTAAAAAATTCTGGTCTCGAATAAAATAATGCCTGTTGGAGCGGTGAAAGCTTGCAGACAACGACGAATCGGACCTTCTTGAGAGAGTGGGAAATGTCATAAGAGTGTCTGGAGCTCCGAAGCAGGAACGAGCCTTGCACATGCCGATCACTTGTGTTTGTACTGTTTGCTTCACTTTCGAAGCTCAATGACGAGGGCCAGCGCTGTCGAGGTTGATTGAGGCCGTGCACATGTCGTGACAAGCGTAACTATTCCTCACTCTTGTTTACTGTAACCGGGACTGTACCTGCAAAAGTCTGGAAGAGTAGGCAGGGCAAGATGGCGGCACCACCTTCAGCCTACAGGGTACGCACCTTACAAGGGAAGAGTGCAGAACAGTATCTGACAAGTGATTGTAGGACAGACAGTTCCTGGCGGTGATTGGTGACGAGGAGTAAGTCCAGTTCTCTGAAGTGGCGGTCAACGCTGACTCGAAGCACGACAGCTCCGTCACTGGTCTACTCTTAGCAGGCATCGGTCATGTTACAGATCCCCCAGACTCTCAGCGAAACTTCCTCGTTTGCGATAGTAGGACCGAGAAGTCAACCATAGAAAGCGCGTTCAACAGATTCACGAAAGAACGAAAAGATATAGGCATTGTGCTCATCAACCAACATGTGAGTCCGGCCACAACGAACGGCGGGAAAAAGAAAACGAGCTCAAGCTAATGTTCTTGAAGATCGCCGAGAAGATACGAGACACGGTGGACAAATTTCAAGAAGCATTCCCAGCTGTCCTCGAAATTCCAGCGAAGGACCACCCATACGACCCAGAGAAGGACAGCGTGTTGCGTAGGGTCAGGAGGTTGTTTGGTGAATAGATGTGACCATCGTGACTCGGACCTGTTTCTCTCACTTATCAGAACTTGCGTGCAGAAGGCTTATGAGGCTACGAGCTGGTCGGACTTGCAGTTCCAGTACGAACGGGGCACTTGACGTGGACAGACAGAAAGGCGGTGCATCGGTGCTACAGCACAAACCGTTCAGTCAGCGTAGAGGCTCAGCAAATGTTGCGAGGTACCTGCAGACTCATCTGCACTGGACAAGAAGGTATGGTTATAGACGCATGAGTACTGGCGGGAACCAGATGGTGATACGGATTGCTGGGAACCTGCAGGACTAGATTTTGAGATTCCGCTCGAAGCCAGCAGCAATTGCAAAAGAGGTCTTGTAGAGCAAGAGAACCGCAAGTAAACTCTGTAAACACGTCTTAAGTTGAATGCTGGATCATTACTGCCTGAGGCCCTGAATTCAATAGGCTGTTGCCTGCAGAGTCAGCAGGTCTTTAGTGGAGAAGTCTAGGCTGTCAGTTGACCCGCATGGCAGGCGCATCGACATCACCGGGTAATTTAGGCGCTTACCGTAGGACACAGCCACCAGCCTCACTCACTCTCGTATCTTCGTTCTGCCTCAAGCTTTCTTCTCTCCAACCACATCCACTGATAGTCTTACACAGACCCCATCCTGATCTTTACGAGTCTCGCTGTTGTGGCATAGTATTTGCAGCTTCACCCTTGTTCATCTTGTCAATTGAAACAGTTCCAGCGCGACTTCTACAAGAACAGACTGCCACCGAAGCTCCGCTGTTACCTTCCTCGACTCACCTTAGCACATCTTCCACCATGAAGCTCCTCTCCACCCTGCTTCTGACTCCTCTCATCGCCTCAGCCATCTCCGTCAACGTCCAATCCAGGTCAGACGTCTCGACTTACGATGCGGATTTCCCAGTTCCAGGATCCCAGCCACTGAATTTCTGCAAAGATCCCAAAGACTACATTCTTAAGGTACACAACGTCGATCTGGTCCCCAACCCGCCCGTGCCCGGCGAGAAGCTCACCATCAAGGCGAACGGTACTTTCAGCGAGGAGATTGAGGAGGGAGCTACTGTCTTCCTCCAGGTGCGCTATGGATTGATAACCTTGATCAAGCAAAACGCGGACATGTGTGAGCAGCTGCCCAAGTAAGTCACAACATAGACAAGCGATAAGCTAGGTCTTGCCTCTACGAAATACTGACACTCTGCAGGATCGACATTGAATGTCCAATCAAGAAAGGATACATGGAGGTTTTCAAAGAGGTCAACATCCCACGTCAAGTGCCGCCAGGGAAGTACACTGTGCTGGCTGATGTGAAAACAAAAGATGAGCGAGCCATCACTTGTATGGAGGCCACTATTGTGTTTCCGCGGTAGTAGTTGGGGTTACCTGAAGAGAAATGTCTGGGGAAAAGATGAGCTATGAGGTTTCATTCTGAGAGCAATGAGGAGGACGTCAAGCTAGAACATGGGCGACGTGTATTGCAATACAACGTGGCAGCAGAGGCATGCGACTACTCTAGCGATTGGCGTGCGGAAGATCAACATCAGCCTCGGCATACTGGTTGCACTGATAGCTTCGCAGCGTTCGTCAGCATGTGGACGACGGTTGGGCGTTTGGAGTAGCTACCATCTCAGTTACCGGCACTGTGAGCCTTTATATATCAAATGCGTCTTTGCCAACCATCGAAGTCTCTCGACTTACCAATGCACGTCATCCAACGCCTGCCTACTAATCCTCCTGTCCCCCTTCTCCGTTGCTTAATCAACAGCTGAGTCTCGTGATCATTAGCCTACACCATACGCCAATTTCATAGCAGCATCGGCATCAGGCACAACAATGTCATCAGCGTTCGACGGCTGCTCGTGTTGATCTTGATAGTCGAACGCCGCTTTCTTCTCTTCGTCGCTGAGATCGGAGCGGTATGGAGCTGGCACTGCTAGGAAGCTGGGGTGCAGTAGAACTTTGAACAGAAGTATGAGCAGCAGCAAGCCAATGAGGACCACGATGAGGCGTCTGGTCGTTTGCATCTTGGTGAGGGCGAGCGATGGCCGGACTTGGGGGTCGCTGAGATACTGAGCGTGTGCAAGACTTGGGTGTCTAGAAGTTGAGCAGGTGCTAATTTTCTTGATCGCAGGGTGAGTGTTTCAGAGGACCTGTGTTTGCGGGGACCCGTGTTTGTCGAGAGTCCAGAGCCACAATCAGCGTCCTCGCGACGGGCCGGACAACAGCTGCGGTACGACGCGTTGACACTTAGTATTCGGGCACTCGATAGTGGTAGTCTGGACGTCTAGAGTCAATAGTATAGATGACCCGTATGCTGTCTTCACAAGTCCACTTGTACTTTGCTGCACTGGCAGGTAGTATGGTAAGTTATCCTTGGCGATGCCTATCCAGAGCAGTTGATGGACATGGAGCTAGTCTCGTTTGGGGCCCACTTGGATTGACATCTGGCCCCCGTCTCGCTGCATGTGTTTCGGGTAACATTTAACGTACTTGGAATTCTTAGGAAGTGAGTAGATACATAACGCCGTCGGTCTTAGCTCACTAATAAGAGGGCCTATAGGGAAAATAGGCTATTTACGGTGGAAATTAAGCTAGAAACCCTAATTATTGTCTTAATTATACATTAAAGTTATTCTTACTTAGGTGGTTATAAACTTACTATACACGTAGTATAAATTTCTCTTACTAGTATATTATAAACTTATAATAATCGTTACTATTAAAGATACGTTTAAGGCTATAAATAGCGTTCTCGATCGTCTTATTTATACTAGAATATAGTAGTTTAAGACTAGAGAGTTAGCGCTTTAAGTATAACTAGTAAGGTTCTATTATATTTATATTAGAGCTACGAGAAGGCTAGAACTTATAGTATTTAATCTCGTCTTTATCCTCTAGGTTTAATATTTACTAGGCTCGAGTATATAAACTAACGTTATCTTTAATAAATACTACTTTTAGCTATTAAGGAAGAGTACTAGCGTAGGCTTAGTATTAACGAATATAAGGTATAAGTAAGAGCTTTAAAACTTAGAATATATAGACGTAGGCGTTAATTCCTCTCGACTTATTATCGCGTATAAATAGCTTACTCTTAAATACTTACTTCGGTTTCTTCTTCTAGAATATATACGATACTTTACCTTATAGCTATAAAGTTATTACGCGCTCTTATATCTTAAGATTAGTTCGTTTAATAAGTATATTAGTAGCGGTAACTTTACCCTTAAAGGAGGAAGTCGAGTCTTAGTAGGCTTATTTAATATAATTAGCGTTAGATTATATATTTTTCTTATTTATCTACTATAGATAAATCTCTAACTTAATTCTTTCTTATATAGTCTCTTCTCGCTAAATCTAGTACGGTATTAGCTATACTAGACTAATAATCGACTAAATTATTAAGGAAAATATAGGACTATCTTTATAGGCCGTAAACTTATATATATCTTATACCCTTTAAGGTCTTATAGTATAGTACTTTCTATAATAGAGGGTACTAAATAATACGTAATACTTATTAATAAAGATAAAAATAACCTCTTATTAAAGTTAATATAATTAAGATTTAAGAGTAGCTTAATAAGTTATACTCGTTTAATAATTAAGAAGGAATAATCGAAGTCTTAATAGTCTTATATAATATTTTATAGTATTTAATATAATACCTTAAGTATAAATATATTATAAGTAACTACGTAAAGGTATAAGAGTTAGTAGGAAAGCGTAATAGCTATAAATAATCTAGATATAAATTATCGCTAGCTAAGAGAAAGGAAAGTCTTATAATACGTATAAGAGGGTACTTATCCTCTATTATACGTAATAGTAAATTCTTCTTTACTAGCTCCGCCTACTAGCTATACGAACTCCGCTAAGAGGGCCTTATAATACCTTCCCTCTTTAAGATTATATCCTTATAATCCTCCGCTCCGTATCTATAAGCCTTATATCTAGTAACTAGATTACGCTCCTATAATTCCTCGCTTATACCTATAATATCTTCTAGTAGTTAGATTACGCTCTTATAATCCTTTTTTTCTTTTTATAATATACTACTAGTTACTTACTACTACCTTTATCTAGTACTTTATTTTATATAAACCTTTATCCGTATATACTTCTACTTTATAGCTCGTTTATCTACTTAGTCTACTACTTACTTTACTACTTACTCTACTACTTACTCTACTACTTACTCTACTACTTACTTCGCGAGTAAATTACGTAATATTTTATCTTACCTAATACCTTTATTTACCTTTCTACGCTACTACCTATTATACTTATATTTTAGTATTCGAGGTATTAGCGATAATAATATATATATAATAGCGAGGTAGTAGTATAAGAAAAGTAGTTATTCTTACTCTTTTTTAACTTCTTTTATATCTCGTAATTACCTCTTACGTTAATTCTTTCTCTTATAATTAAAACTTCTTTCTAAATTCCTTCTTATAATTCTTTATAATATCTATATTATAGCTTTAGAATTTTAAGCTTAGCTCTATTATCCTTAGTATATAATTCTTACTCGACTTTACTTATACCTATAATAATCTCGATATTTCTCTTTCTTCTAGCCCTTCTAATATCGATTATAACTAGGTAATTAATTAAGCTAGTAGTTAGTAATAATAAAAGCTATAAGGCCTTATAGTATAAGATAATAGTAATAATCTAGTTATTAATATTAACTATATTCTCTTTTTTATAAAGATTATAAAGGTTAGTAAAGCGACGTATACGAAGATTACTAGCTATAAGACCTCTATTTATATTTATTAAATTTTATAATTTTCTCTTCTTATTTCTATTAACGATATTTAATAGCTTATTTAACGTATATAGTACCGAGAGTTATTACTTTTATATACCTACGTTCTTTTTTAGTATACTACTTCTTACAATTCTTATACTAATAAGATAATACCCTTTAGTAAGTATATTTCGCTTATATATAGCCGCTTAGTAAGAGATATAGTAACTATTATTTCCGCTATACTATATATACCTAGAGTAATATTAGTTATTATAGTTAACTTATAAGCGTTATATTACCTTTATAGCTTACTATTATATTTATATTAATTCGTACTACTTTATAGTCTTAGATCGCTACTTTATAGCCTTAAACTCTTACTTAATTATAACTAATATAGTAAACTACTAGTATACGTTTTACTATAAGTATTCGTTTTACTACTATAAGCGATATACCTATAGCTCGCGATTTAGAGGCTAGCAGTAACTTAATACCTATTTTTAACGATATTATCGCAGTATTACGTAATTTACGATCTCGATTTCTTTATATTAACCTAATAGTAGTTACTATAATTAAAAATACTTTATTAGATTATAACTATTCGATATACCTATTATCCTCTTTAGATTATAGTAAATCTAGTTCGCCTACCTCTTTAACTCTATTTCACCTAGCTTCTTATTCGATTTCTCGCTTTATTTTTACTAGTTACGCGCTATAAGGCTTTTCTATTATAACTTTAACTCCTTATAATAATTATAGCTAATAAGTTTCTACTACTAGTACTACTATACTATAGTCTTTCTTTATAGTCTTAGCTTCTTTTACTCCTTTTATTCTAAAGCCTTTACGATTTACTACTAACCTAATTACTTATACTTATAGTTATTTTTTTAGTATTACTCCTTCTACTAGTATATAGCTTAACTCTTAATACCGTACTACTCTTAATATTTACTTAACTTTAGTATAAGATTTTATAAATTAGCCTATTTCGCCTTTACTCTTTAAGCGTACGAGGATTAATTTAAGTTAGGATATATAACTTACGAATAAAGGTATTTTATAAAGTAAGGAGTTTACTAGTAATATAAATACCTAGTAGTAGTTTATTATATAAGTAGTATAAATACGCTATTTAACTACTTTACGATAAAGATTATAAAGTATAATTTCCTTTATTTTAATAATAAAGAGCTTTAGCGCTTTAAGTTATAGCGATAAAGGTACTCTCGTAGAGCTAGAGTTATTTATTTTTCTTACTATTATAGCGTTCTTAGATAACTCTTAAAAAAATTTAAAACTTAAGTTAATTTTATCTTTACCTACTCCTTTAAGTATTACGAGGTACTTACTTTAGCTTATCTAAGAACTACTCGTAGAACTCGTATAGTAGCCTCTTTATTCTACTCGTCTTATTTACTAGAAGCTAGGTATCGTCTTTTATTAAATAGTCTCTCTACTTAACTTAATACTATAGCGTATCTTTTTTAATTCGTAAGTCTACTACGCTCTTTACCTTAAACTATTATACTATTAGATCTATAGCGAGTTTAATTAAGTATAGTAGTTAAGACTTCTTATTTTCTCTTATATAATACTTTATAAGTAGTAATATATAGAAAATATTATAAATTCGTAATTCTATAAAGAGCTTAAGTTAATATATAAGCTTCTTAACTCGTTTAATAATACGTATTAAGTATATATATAAATCGAGTTTCTTAAATAGCCGCTTAGTATAAATATTCTATAGACTAATATTAACTATCTTACTAATACTAAATTTAACGTAGTAATAGTACTTATTATAGTACTACTTTTAATAATTCTATACCTACTTAAATATAGCCTTCGCCTTTTACTTAACCTCTCTTACGCGCTTTAGCTAGTTTATTATACTTACGCTAACTCGATCTCTATTATTATTCTCTTATAGTAAGAAGTCTAGCGGTAGTATACGACTATTTATAATCTTAAATAAAGCTTTCTTTATACTTATATACTTTATAGTATTATAGGTATATTCTCTTACTAGTAGTAGCGCTACTTAGTTATTTTATATATAGTTATAGTAGTAGTATAAGTACTACTTAAGCGTACTATTAAACTACTTTATCTACTTATTTATCTATAAGTAGTATACGATTAAAAGCTTTATACGAATACGTAATTTAAAAGCGATATTCGTAATTATTTTTATAATAAAGATTAGTTCGCGATTTAAAATAATCGCTTATAGTATTTCTTAATCTTTAATAATATATTATATCTAGATATTTACTAGTTATATAGCCGTTATATCCTTTTATATAAGAATTATCTTAATCCTTTTTAAGAGTCGATTATAAACGTTAAGAATCGAATTAAATTCTATATTATACTACGCCTTTAAGCGTAAGAGATCGATAATTATATTTATTATTAACTCTATATACTTTTTTACTAGAATTAAAATAGATTATAATAAGCTCGCTAGCTTTATTTACTATACTTTATTTCTTTAGTATATTATATAAGTTCTATAATAGTCTTTTATATTCTTACTTATTTTAGACTACTAGTACTTTTTATATATCGCTATATAGGTCTTTTTCTTACTAAAGTAGCCTACTAAAGATATATTATAGTACTACTTTATTAGCTTAATTCGTAAGATTTTTATATTTAGAATATATAGTCGCTTTTAGAAATATAGTAGTTCTTTATTATCTTTTTAACTTATAAGAGCTAGTTATAAAGCTATTATATCTTTTAATATACTACTACGTAAATTCTTAACTCTATATATAATTAAGTTAACTTATAAGAAGGTTAGTAGCTTCTCTTTAAGCGTACTCTTAATCTTTACTTAAATATCTTTATTATTTAATACTTTAATAGCGTCCTCTTACTTTTATAATATAAACGTTTACTTTATCCTTATACGAATAATTCTAATCTCGACGCTTTACGTAGCGTTTAATTTCTTATAATAAAGAATTTTCTTAAGTTTATTATCCTCTACTTAGAATACGAAGCTAAATAGTATCGCTACCTCTCTCTTTTCTAGCGCTATTCTTAGCGCCGCTTATAGAGCTATTATTTATATATATACGCTTTCTCGTTACGTATTATCTATTAGATTTAGTCTTTATAATAACGCGTTCGCTACGGTATTATCCTTTTCTAAACGGTATACTATCTCGAAATTAAATACGAATAGTATAAGTAACTAGCGTACTTACTTATAAGATAATTTATTTATTATCTAAAAGTACTATAGATTATTATAATCTATAAGTACTTTTACTATATATATTACTTCCTCTAAGTAGTATTACTAATACTTAAAACTCTTAATAATTATAATTACCTTAGTTATAAATCTTATAGTTTTATTTTATAAAAAGTATCTTTCTTAAATAGTATATAATAAGGCGCTACTACTCTTCTTTATCTTATTATATTAGTATACCTATAACTATAAATCTAAATATATTAATTTTTAGCTACTTTTTACGATCTAGTAGGTAGTAGTATAAAAGAAATAAAGAGTAAAATTACTTCTTTAACTACTAGAACGCTTCTTAAGCTTTTATAATTAGAAACTTACCTACTTACTTATTTATACCTTCCTTCTACGAGGCTTCTTTAGCTACCTTTTTACGCGTTTTCTACTTTTTAATTACTTATTCTTTTAGTATATCTATTAATAGCCTTACGATATAAGAGAATATAAAGATAAATTAATAATAAAAGTTATAGAATTCTATAAATACTAGAATTTCCCTTATAGTCTTTAGTTTAAGCTAGCTTTCTACTACCTTTACGCGATTTATTTCTATTATAATCCTCTTCGTAAAGATAATAAATTTAAGGAATTCGATTTATTATACGCTAAATTCGTACTTATTAATTTTTATATAGAGTCTTATAGTATATAATACTTATAGTACCTTATAAATATACTCTATATATTCCTTATAGAATTTTAAAAAGATAAATATATCGTTAAAGTATACGATAATAAAAATATCTAGAAACTCTTATAGATATTTATAAATATAAGACTAAAAGCTCGCTAGTATATTTAATAACTTAAACGATATTATATAATACTTAAATAAGTTATATTAAGTATAAAATATTATCTTCTATTCGTCTTTCTTACGAATTTATAAACGATAGTATATATTATAAATATTAACTTTAATAAAAACTACTATTCTATTAAGTTAATTAAGAATCTCGTTTACTAGTAATAGCGAATATATATTTTTCCTCGTTACGCGATTTAGCTCGTAATAGTTAATATAAAGATATAGCTCGCTATTTACTTTTAGTACGAATAGTATTAGTACTTTTATAAAGGACTATAAGAGTTAAATAAACCTAGTTACTAAGTTCTCTTATAGGTATTCGCGTAGTACCTTAAGCTCGTAAGAAAATAGAGAATATAGCGGCTCGCGCGATATCGTTTCGCTATTTACTAGCTTAATTATATAGTCTTCCGCTTAGTATAGCGATAATAATACCGCTTTACTTAAATAAAAGACTTCTACTAAGTTATAATATTCTCGCGAGAGAAGCTATTAAATATCGCTAATCTCTAGCTATATATCGTCGTCTTCGCTCTTTATACCTATATTAGTAAAGCCCTATAAGGCTTTAATAGCCGAGTTTATTATAACTATATAAGCGATATATATAATACCTTTATTCTTTACGAAGAAGATCTTTATATCTTTTAGTATAAGATACTTTAGCCGCTAAGTAAAATTATCTTATACTTAGTTTATCGCGAGATTCTACTAGTAAAAAAAGAGTATTCTTAGTATTACGTTAGCGACGTTTATATTAAACTTTATAAAGAGGAAAAGTACCTAGATATTATAGCTCTTATAGGTAGTATCTTTAAGTTTATATTTTAAGATATAGCTATTAAAGGTAGTAATAGATCTATTATTTACTATTACTAATCTTATTATAGGTTTAATACCTAGTAACTTATATTTCTTTACTTATTTATATAAAATAAGATTTACCTTTATATCGCTATTTAATAGCGCTTTTATATAATATTTTATAATCTTAATATTAATAGTAAGAGCGTTTCTTAATATTAAGATTATCTTTTTATACTTATTCTTAGCTATTATAGTAATTCTATAAGCCTTAAGCGTTACTAGCTTTACCGGCTTCGCCTTTATAGCTAGCTTCGTAGTAGCTTTACGAATAGCTATTAAAACTACTTCTTTTAGCGACTTCTTATAATCTTACTATTTATACTTATACTTATAGTAGTTATAGTATTATAAAGAGGGATATTAAGTATTAGTAAGCGTAGAGGCCGCGTTTATATTCTATTATCTCGCTTAACTATTCTCTTAGCGTAATATTAAGTCTTAAGGTACTTATAGCTTACTTTTTTTTCTACTTCGCTTCTCTAAGCCCTTACTCTTCGTACTAAAGATAAGGTCTTATAGGTTTACTACGCGCTACTAAAGTTCTATTAGTACCTATAAGAAGTCGAGTTATTTATAAATCTTTACTTATATCTTCTAATCTAGATTAAAGAAGAAGAAGAAGAACTTAACGATATTAAGGTCTCTTCGCTCTTTATTAACTATATATTATACTCTTATTAGCCGCTAGTAATACTTATTATATAACTTATTCTTAGTCTTATAATAGAAGATTAATATCTTTTATACTTATAGCCGCTAGATTATAGAGTTACTTAAATAGGATTTTAACTACTACTTTAAGCGACTAAACTTTATCTTCTTCTTTTTATACTAATCTTAGAACGTAAGGTACTCTATAAAGACTAGCGTAGCGTATAACTCTATTTATAACTACTTACTAGTAGTCTTAAAGTTTATAAAGTTTAGTTTAATATATATTATATATTTATCTATAAGACTCTTATTCTATTTTTTTTTACGAGAGTATTTCTTCTTCTCTTTTTAAAACGAGATCGTAATACGCTTCTCGCGGCGAACTTAACGTTTATCTTAATTAAAGAATTTAAAGAAGGATTCTTATAGTCCTTTACTACCTATAAATCGTATACTTATACTACTTATACGTAAGAAGAGTCGCTTTTATACGTAGTTAGTATTACTTAAGTACTATAATATAACTTTCTCTTCGAGTACTCTCGTTTAATTAGCTATCGCTAAGCGCTCTTTAAGTATATTAATACGATCTAAGATCGTATTAAGAACTTCGTAAGTATTTATATCTCCGCTTATAGCTACTACCGTAACGAACGTTATACGAGATAACTCGAGTTACTCGTTATCTATAGCTAAAGTAACGTTTATTACTATATTAACGAGATTAGATAGTAATAAAGCGATATCTCCTACCTATAATACACTTATAAAGAGAGTTCTTATTACTATAAGGTTCGTATCTCTATTAGTAGTATAGCTACTTAAGAGCGTCTTTTTAGTACTTACTTTAGTAGTAAGATCTACTATTATCGACCTAGTAACGATCTTTTATAGCGATATCTTATAAATACTAAGCCTTCGCTTACTTTTATAAGAAGCGATAAAACTATAAGAGTTAGTAAGAAAGCGTAATAGCTATAAATAGTCTAAATATAAATTATCGCTAGCTAAGAGGAAGAAAAGTCTTATAACGCGTATAAGAGAGTACTTATCCCTTATTATACGTAATAGTAAATTCTTCTCTACTAGCTCCGCCTACTAGCTTTATAAACTCCGCTAAGAGAGCCTTATAAAGGTCTAGATTATAATATTTAAAGAATACGTCTCGAAGTTATACTAAGGTAGGTATATCGTTAATAATATATAGTAGCCGTTCCTCTTATAAGAGGTCGTTAAGCACCTTAAGTAAACTAAGAAGGTTATCTTTATTATAGGCTCGTTTATTATATCGTTACTAAATAGCGAATACCGTTACCAGCTTATATTTAATAATCTTTCCTATCTCTTTAAAGGTTTAGTAGTAGAGGAATCGGAGGAAGACTATAAGTACTCTTTTCTCGATTAGGATCTTTCGTCGATATAGTCTTAGGCTTAGAGGGTATTACTCGCTAGGAGTAACTCGGTCGTACGATTCGATTAGTAGTGGTTATAAAGAAATCTATAGTGATATAAGAGTAGTATAGTAGTAAGAGAGTTAGTAAGAGTAGTAGTAGTCGTCGAGGTAAGATGAGTAATAATTAAAAAAGAGGGGTTATAACGTTATAGTGGAGGTCTTAGCACGCTAATGCATCTACTCACTTCCTGAGAATTCCAAGTACCAGGATTTTAGTAGCTGGCCTTACGATACAATGATTGGTTCATCGCGGCTCCTTGGGCCGGACTTCGAGCCATCTACGAACCTCGAGGCTGCAATTGTTAGGACTGCAGCTCGAGACTGTCATGTCACTGCCGTGTGCGGTGGTGAAAGCCGACAATACTCCTCCAGGCTTGGGCCACCCACTAAACAGGAGCCGACAGGGCCCTCACCGTCCTTGTGGCATCCCATGAGGTTGCCTAAAGTTATACTACATGGCCAAGGAGAGGATCATGCCTTCGTTCTCGGCGCCTCCAGACTCTGTTCAGGCCTACTCGTGTGGGATGTAGCCTGGACGCCTGAGAGGTCGCTCAACTCGTAGTACATTTATGGAAGCACATACAGCCTCTAACTGACTACTCTGGAGTACGCGACCTCGCCCACCCAGCAGAGTCTCCCAATAATTGACGGAAACAACGATGGATCTGCTTCGGCCGCAACCCACAGCAACATGGGCAATAGGAACCGTAGTCCTTCTCTTCGTGCTTTGGAGCACAGTCAAGGTCCGCAGCTTTCAGACCAGCTATCTCGAGCTGACACTGGCAGGTCATACTTGTTGCATTCGACAGCAACCTTCGTAAGGTTCCTGGACCGTGGCTGTCGTCCTTCACCTACTGGCCGCTCAAAATCGCTGTCCTTAGTGGGAACAGAACTGTCTACATACACGCTCTGCACGAAAGATATGGTGATCATGGTGGTCTGACTCTATTGGCACAAATCAGCTGACAGTTCAGGCCCCTTTGTCCGAATCAGCCCAACAGAAATCGCCATTGCCGACATCGAAGCCTGGCGCCAGATTCACAGGGTCGGTAGCGATTTTCGCAAGAACCCGAAATGGTACCAGGCTCAAGCGCCATCTCAGTACGACGACAACACATGTGGTGTCTTCGGTCTCAATGACCCAAAGAAAGCGTCGGCGCGTAGACAGCTGTTTCTGAGAGCTGGGACCAGGAAAATCGCGGCTGAATGGGATCCGCAGATCAAACAGCTTGTCGACCTTACCGTTGAGAAGATCAAGCGCGACTTGAGAACAGGGCAATGTGATGTGATGAAGTGGTGGACGTTGATGACTGCTGACGTGGTCGGGGATCTTGCTTTCGGAGAATCATTCAACAACGTTAAGAATGAAAAGGTACATTCGTGTCGACGATAGAATAGTGCATGACTGACGGAAGCAGAAAAATCGCTTGATTCAGGACATCGAAATGACCATGCCTTTGATCGGGCTCCGCATAGAGTTTCCGTGGTTGTTCGAGCTATTCATGCGGACGCCGCTACCTCAGACCAAGGAGTATATTGCTACGTTCGAACGCTTCATAGGGTACGCCCAGGTGGCAGTCGAGAACACGAGAAAGGCCTCGAAGGGACTGACCAAAACCCTGTTCTCGAAGATGGTTCCCGAAGATGGCTCACAACAGTTGCCAGACAGCTTGATTGTGTCAGAGGCCGCGAACGTAATCATTGCTGGTACAGACACAACAGCGATGACTTTGACCTACCTCGTCTATGCAGTGCTCAAGGACGATGCAACGCGTCAAAGACTCGTGGCGGAGGTAGAAGCCGGGCCAGAGCACCCAACGTGGGAACAGCTGGAAAACATGCCGTACCTCAACAATGTGATCCAGGAGACGTGGAGGCGGTATCCTGCCGTCCCCGGCACTTTGCCTCGAGTTGTGCCAACTCAAGGAGCAACTTTCGGCAAATTCTTCGTACCAGCTGGCACGGTTGTCTCGACGCAGGCATGGACATTCCAACGAGACGCTACTGTCTTTGAAAACCCCTTAGGATTCAATCCGGACCGCTGGCTCAATCCAACACCAGCCATGAAGGAGCATATTATGGTCTTTGGAGGTCCGGCAAGACTTTGTGTCGGTCAGAACATTGCACGGTTAGAGTTGTTACGTGCCGTTGCCAAATTCTTCCGTGAATGTGGAAATACGAGATTGGCGGCAAGCACGACGGACGAAAGCATGGAGATGGTGGACTATTTTGCGATTAAGCCAAGAGCTGGAGTCTGTATAATTGAGCCTGCTTGATCTGACGGCAAGGATGTTGGAAGAGTTGTAGCAGTATAAAGCCTGAGGGTCTGTTGAGATTCGTCTGGAGAAACCTTCAGCAACGACTCCCCTACATTACTTGCTTCCTCAGATAAAAAAGGACATCAGAACAACCATGGTTCAATATACTCGTGACTTGCCCGCCAGCAAGATCTTGTGGGCTACTGACCAGCTAAACGAGGTGCCGCGGGGACGTGCATGCGCCATGACGTTTTTTGTTGAAGTTATGATGCACCAAATGCTCTTTCCAAGGTTTCTGTACCTACCGCAGTGGCATGCATGTGTTACGGCGAAGGGACCGCTTCACACAAACTACAATACTTGGTGATAGCAACCTCAACTTGGCCAACCAAATATTCACCAGCAGCTTCTTCGCTGCCTCCTCTTCCCCTATGTTCGAAGAGTCTAAACTCGTCCATTGACTCTACCACTTCTTGTACTGGCCAAGCAATATGCCTCC
>Ga0210040_10005113_pt1 | contig 16822 bp, 7 predicted proteins | sample CryGeyCG12114_NA_FD_185462 | JGI IMG/M metagenome (GOLD analysis project Ga0210040, IMG submission 185462) | Groundwater microbial communities from aquifer - Crystal Geyser CG19_WC_8/21/14_NA (SPAdes) (version 2) | ecosystem: Environmental > Aquatic > Deep subsurface > Groundwater | place: USA... | reverse complement strand
AGCCAAGCTGAGATCTGGTCGCTGCTGCACGAGCTGACTCAGCCAAGATCGAAGTATCGCACTCGCTGTGTGGCGACGGTCGTTGTTCGGCTGACACGAAAAGAAGAGCACCGGTGTCGGCTCTTCGCCATTCTTCACCTCGCGACTTTGGAGCTGTTGGACAACATAGAGAGCGAGTCGTGTCCGGTTAGTCTTGGAGCCGCCGGACACCCACAAGCGAAGATCCTCACTGCGGTCCGGAAGTCGGTCGTCACCTGCAAACCTTGCCCACTTGTTGTAGATGTCATTCTCTCGGAGCCAGCCGCACTCTTCATCAGAGATAGGACCCTCTCTTTCAACCACTTCCTGGAGGGATGCCGAATGGTCACTACTTTCCAATATGCGGAGTAAGTCTTCCAACGACAATGTGTCTTTTGTAGTTGCTTGGCCCTGGATATCTTCATCTTCTGAGGTGGTGGAGTCCACAGGATCTGGGCTACCCAAGCGAAGGCTGTACCTCAGTGATGGACGTGGATCCGTCATGATCGAATGCCTAGGCGAATTCTGTTATGCTGAAGGAGAGATGATGGTCTGTTATACCTAAGAAGCACAATCACAAACAATTGCTGTTTCTACCTTTAGTCACAAACCAGATCTGATGAAGGGATGCGAACATGCGCAAAAACCGACTGACAATCAGCCAGAACTCGCTTGAACCTGCGTGTCACCCACCAATAGTCCGTGTCATTCGCTTTCAACCCGCCTGATCTCCGACAATGCCCTCTCGATCATGCTCTTCAACTCCTGATTCTCGAAGCTCTCTCCAGCCTCCTCAAGCGCGCGCTTCCACCTTTGCCAATTGGTCAGGGTATAGTTGGCTGCATCCGGGACCTTGCTCCACAGCTTCTCCGCATCGTAAATATACCAGGCGCACGCGAGGCGCACAGCCAGCTCATAGCCTCCATGGCGCGGTTCATCATCAAATGCGTTCGTAATGAACATGAGTGCCCAAGTGTGAGTGAAGTCCAGCTCGGGGTCTTGAGTGCTGGCATCGAGCTGGGCGATGAATGCAACCGTGTTCAGCCATTGCTCGATCTTCTCTGGTGTCGGATTTGGAGCTGATGATGTCAGCGATGAGTCCTTTGCAATCGTTCTGCGTCACTACATACCTGGGATGGAGTTCAAGTCGTCCGCAAAGGTGTATCCAAAGGTAGGTAGACCCGTCCAAATCGCTCTGCCGTCATGCTCACGCACTTTGCCCGTCGATGGATCGGTGATCGTCTTATTCCGTAGTTCGTGGAAGAAAGCTACGAGCTTTTGTTGCTCATCTGGGGCGGTACTGGCAGCGGTGCTCATGAGACTACGAGCAGTGTAGTAGCAGTGGTCGCCAATTTGTCGGCTATGAGCTTGTGGAGCTTGCGTGAGGTCGACGATTTGTTTGACGGCTTGCTCTGGTGTCATGTCTTTGTCGGCAATGAGGGTTTCGAGGATGCGAAGTTCATTTTTTCCTTCTTCCCCGGTGTAAACGTACGAGTCAGGCATGCTGATGTGCGAAGGGAAGGAATTCCAGAATATGTGAGCTATGTGGGAGTGGCAATTGTGATAGTAGGTGAATGGAAGAGGATGATTGCGCGGATTAGCAGGTTTCTATAACGCAACGTCGGTTTGCCGCAGTTGACACCGAACGCCTAAAGAGTGAGCAATATTCCTAGTACTGAGACTGTACGTGGTCGCACCAGCCCCGAGTATACGACTCGGCGAATCGCATGTAAGCGGCCGAAGGGGCGGACTTCCGGGCGACTTGCGGCTGCTACGCTAGCAAAGGCGCAGTATGCCAGTATGCTGTTTTGTAGTGCTGCGTATTTCGTACTCCCCGGTATCAGCGCTCAGTCGAAGTAAGTGAGAGGGCGACGATGGGAAATGAAAAGCGGTGTTGCACGCTTTGGCTTGGCAGGCACAGCCCGATCGAGGAACGCCCTTTTCATTGCCCGCCTACGTCATCAGATCAACAACGCAACATCCGACATTCGCACACCGCATGAGGTTTCAGTTTGGCACCACAGTGTACATGGCCTTGGCCATCTCAATTCCAATTTCTGGATGAGAACTACATATCGGAATCTCATGTGCACGTGCTAAGTCCTTCATGCAGGTGTCTAACATTGAAAGTCGATCCACGAAACCAGTTAGAGTCTAGCTTGCTATACTCTTACAAGACTACTGGAAGATTTTGATTATCCCGCCCTCGGAGAAGTAATATCAAATCATCGTGGGATGAGAATGTCGCTGCAGAGAAGCTCCGACCTACCAGGAACGCTCTTTGTGCGACGCTCAAGAATGGACATTGCGAATACAGTCAGAGTGGCAGGTCCAGATATCACCGAGTTCTGGCCATCGATTTTGAAAGGCACTGACCCATACGAACATGGTCGGATGTCTTGTCCCTCAGCGTGTAGGTATCACCGCATAGCAATATGACCCGACATAGTACAGCACAATTGGTTCAGCTCGACAAAGCAAGCCTCGAGGACGTGGAATATGACCTCGAGAATATATAAGTACACCATATCGAACCACTGGAAAGTACCATCATCCAACACAATCATTCATCACAGTCAACCAAAACATTCATAACACCCAACCACCACAATGCTTCTCAACCTCAAAGCCACCATCCTCCTCAGCCTCCTCGCCACCTCCTTCGCGCTCCCCACCGCCGACCCCGAAGCCGTGCACCTCCAAGTCCGCGCCAAGATCCCCGACAAGATCACATGCAATGGCGTAGAATTCACCGTCCGCTTATCCCCTTCAAAACAACCCTCGAAGCAGCCCTACTAACACCTCACACCAGAAAGACCTAATCGGCCAAGCAATCCAAGAGCACCGCACCCAGCACGGCAAATACCCCGCGCATTTCAACAACAAGTACACCGAAAACAACAAGGTGAAGAAGTTCTTCGCCGTGCCAGACGATGCGAATTTGGTGGAGCAGCCGCTTAAGAACCCCGTCTGGAAGGGCGAGGACGAACCAGGCGCGTTCCGCGTCATTATCAATAAGAAGAAGCCGGGCAAGGATGGGAAGCCTGGAAAGGCTGTGTACACGGGCATTGTGTATCATACGGACAGTGTGAGCGGGACGTTTAAGAAGTGCTAGGGGAGTGAAGGAAGCGGTTAGTGGATATTGGTGAGGTCGGAGTTTATGGGGAGAGGGGTGGTAGAGGGTTTTCGATTTCTGGGTTTTGTTTTCGTTGAATGTGATAGAATCGTTCCTTTTTGGGCTTTTTAAATGTTATGTTACATAGTTTTCTAGGAGAGCATTTTGTGCCGTAGAATGACAATTCTCTTCCTTCGCAAATGAACCTTTTTGGAGATGAGCAGTGAATAGGTGCCGAAGCGTACTTGAATGTAGACTGTACTAATAGTTTTTTTTTTTTTTTTTTTTTTTTTTTTTTTTTTTTTTTTTTTTAGTTTTTTATATTACCTACTACTACTAGTATTAATAATCTAGGCTTTATAAGAGTTATATATCTTTAAATATTCTTAAAAGTAAAATTCTAATAAAGATAAAGAGAAAACTTTAATAGTATACTATTAATACTAGTATAGTATAGTCTTAAAGTATAATTATAAAGTAACTATAAGCTCTTAAAATACGTTATATAAGAGATAAAAGCTACTTACTTACTATAATATAAGTTTATTATTCTACTACTTTATTAGAGATACTTTAGATTAGATAGTTAATTATTAAAGATATATTACTAAAAACTTACTATAAAGAGAGAGCCTTATAGAGGCTCTTAAACTTAAAGTTTAAAGTATACTAAAGCGCTAAGCTCTACTAGTATAGGTACTAGTTACTAGCGCTATACTAGTAAGAATATTAAAATAAGTATTTATAATACTACTTTCTTCTAAAACGCTATAAAGCTCTTATAAAGGTATTAAACTTATATTTACTAAAGTTATTATCTATATATATATTATAAAGTAAAAGTAAAGTACTAAAAATCTAGAAGAAAGTAAGATAGTACTAAGCTAGCTTTAGTAGATTATAATAAGTTAAATATTAGCTTAAAAGCTTATAGTATTATTATACTAAGTTAAATATTATAGAGTAGTCTCTTAAATACTACTAATTAGCTATATAATTTTTATACTTTATAGAAGTTATAGAAGAACTAGTAAATATATTACTATTTTATAGAGACTAAGGCGTACTAGTATTAAAATACTAAGTATTAGTCTATCTATAAGAAGGTAAGGTACTCTTTATAAGTATAAGTTAATAATAGTAATAAGTATAGCTATATATCTTTATAGCGTTTATAGAATAGCTATAGTAGATTATTATAGCTAGTAATATTATAATATAAGGCCTATTTAGGCTTATTATATTTTATTTATTTAAGTAAGTACTATAAAAAGCTCTTTCTACTAGTATAAAGGTCTTTTATATAATAGTTATATTTAGCGTTAAAGATATTTTCTACTTTATAGTTACCTAAGCTATTATTATAAATAGTAACTAAGCCTTAAAGTTTAATACGCTAACTAAGTAGTAAATAACTATTAACTAAGTATAATAGCTATAAGTAGAATACTAGGTAGATTTTATTAAAATTATTATATTCTAAAAAGTTAAGCTTATATACTTTATTACTATAGTCTTTAATAATCTTAAAAAGTCTTAGCTACTTAGGTACTAGGCTTTAACTATCTTTATTAGTGCGAATATTCTATATATCTAGTATTACTTAGTTATCTTTATAAAAATTAAATACTAAGATATAGTATATATTAGTAAATTATTTTATCTTAGATTAAGACTAGTTAAAGTTCTATTTAAAGAAGGCTCTAATATATTTAATATAGATAATAAGCTTATTAGTAGCTTTACTATTATAAGAAGCTTTTTAGAATATAGTTAATATTAGCGCCTATAGTAGTTCTATACTACTTCTAAATATATAGCCTTTAGTAGCTTTAAAGAGTAAGATACTAGTTACTATAAGCTTATTAGAGTTAGCGTAGAATTTAGTAAATAGTAAAAACTTAGCCTAGTTATACTAGTTATAGTATATAAATATATATAGATATACCTTAAGAGTAGTATTAGTAGCTTCTATCTACTTATCTATTTTAAAGTATATAGTTATTAATATCTTAAGATATATACTTATTTAAGTATAAAGATATTACTAAAAATATAAAGTAAACTAAGATCTATAGTTACTAATAATATCCTCTAGATAGCTTTCTTTACGCTATATATATTTAATAAATACTTAAACTACTATCTTAACGTTAAGTAACTAAAGTAGAATAAATTTTTTTTTTTTAAAAAGTAGTTAATAATAATAAAGATATAGTAATAAGTATAGCTAAAGTATATTAAAAGAAGAAGTAGTAATATAAAGTCTATTAAGATACTACTCTAATAAGCGTTAAGAACTAGTAGTAAGTTAAAGAAGCTATACTTACTTTCTTAGTTAGGTTTAGAGTAGGTATAAGTAATATAATTATAAATATAATAAATAACTAAGTTAGTAGTATAAGGCTAGAAGAAATAGTATATAACTTTAGTATATATTAAGTACTTACTACTATAGCCTATAGAAAGGCTATTATAATAAAATTAAATAATATAAAATCTAAGCGCGTTATTATATAAGATAAAGATCTTCTTATAGACGTATAGTAGTCTATTAGTATACTTATAGTCTCTAAGTTTAACTTTAATACTCTATTTATAATATAAGTTATATAAAATATATTAGTACTTAAAGTATAAAGACTTAATAATCTATTATAGGACTTTATTATTTATAGTAGCTATTTTTATATTAGCTATAATTTAATCTATATTAAATAATAAAGTACTTTCTCTTTTCTAAAATAGAAATTTAATAAACTCTTTTATTATAAATAGAGTAGCTTCTATTATAGATAGGTCTATTATAGATAAGTTATTAAATTCTATATTAGTAGTAATAGCTAACTCTTTACTTAAAAAGTAGATTATAGCTACTATATTAGAGATAAGTAAAGTAAAAGTATTAGTAAAAATACTAGCTATATAGATAGCGTAGTAGCTACTACTATCTATACTAAAGTAAAGTTTAATCTTATTAGAATATAGTACTATTTATATTTAGTACTAGATATAGTTATTTTTAATACTAGTTAGTATATTACTAGAGCGTTATATAAGGCTATTAAGTTTAGTATTTTATTTACTAAGCTAATATTAGATAATAAAGTTAAACTTAGCTAAAAACTTAGCTTAGTATACTTATTATTAGTTAAGCTATTTAGTAGATATAAAGTACTCTAAGGCTTTATAGTTAGAGAAGATTTTAATAGAGTTAGCTATCTTTATAAGCTCTAGCTTCTAAGTCTTAAAAGTATAGATAATAGCTAAGAGCTTTTTATTATATATTAAATAGTTATATTTTATAAGACTTATCTTTATAGAAAAGAATATAACTAGTTTAAGTATATTATTATATAGTTATAAGAGGATACTAGAGATAACCTAGTCTAAGATATTATATTTAATAATAGCTTTAATATCTAGGTTAAAGTATATAAGAATAAGTACTATTAAGAATATAACCTTAAGGTTCTTAAATATAGATTATCTAGCGTTAGTAAACGATATATATTATTTCTTTAGCGTACTTTTAATAATCTTAATAAATAAGTAGATAATAAAAGAAAACTTATATATAAATAATTAGTAGAAGTTAGTAAAGCTAATAAAGGCTTATATATCTTTAATAGATTATAGTTTAGCTTAAGATAAGATAGTAGTAACTTTATTAAGATCTATTTCTAAACTATTATATACGAGAATTATTCTTAAGTATTTAATATATTTAATACTAAACTTATATTTATTAATATCTAAATAGAGGCTAGTATTTTAGAGGTAGTAGAGTACTTTTAAGTAGTATTTAGTATAGTCCTCTTCTTATTTACTATATATAAAGATATTATTTAGGTATACTAAGTAGAAATTATTAAAGTACTTATATAATATACTATTAATAAAGGCTTAAAATAAGCCTAGAGTATTATATAGTCTAAATAGTATAATAATATACTTAAAGAAGCTAAAATAAGTAATAAAAGCTATCTTTTCTTTATTACTTTTTTTAATATAGATATAGTTAAATATAGCTATAATATTAAACTTAGAGAATACTTATACTTTATTAAGATATACTAGTATTTTACTAATCTTTAGAAGTATATTATAGTCTTTAATTATAATAGTATTAAGTTAGTAGTAGTTAATATAGATATAGAGATTTCTACTTAGCTTCTTAATTACTAGTACTAGTACTATATAAAGTAAAGTACTAAGGTATATAAAGCCTTTATAAAGCTCTTTATTAAAGTAAGCTTTTAAAGTAATTATATCTTCTCTTTTTAGGCTATAAGCTCTCTTATATAGTAAGTTAATACCTAGTATTATAAAGATCTTATAGTAAATACTAAGGCGTAATAGTAGTAGTATATATACTTTTTAAGAGTTTTAAGCATTAATAACTTTATATAATACCTTAAGTATAAGCTTCTTAAGCTTTTTAATAGTAGTATAGCTTTAGTTAAGTTTTTTATAAAACTTCTTAAAGTTATTTATAATAATAGATACGTAATTAGTAGTAAAGATATTAATAAAGAGAACTTTTTTATCTTTTTTTTTTAAGTTAGTTTATTATTCTAGAAATACTTATATAATAGTGTATTTATTATACTTACTTATAGTAATTATAGCTTTAGTAAAAATAAAGTAAATATACTTATTTACTTTAAGTTTATAAGTATAAGCTTTACTATAGCTATTTTTATTATAAGTAAGCTTAATAAGTAGCTTATAGAGTAGATAGTTAGCTATATAATAAGTAGAGTTAAATAAGAATATATAGTTAGACTAGTAAGTAACTAGATTATAAAGCTCTAGCTATAGCTGCCTATAGATAAAGTTATAGCTAGTAATATTAGTAATTTATATCTAATCTTTAGTAATATAGTTACTTATCTAGCTCTTAACTTTAGCTATTTAATTTATTAAGTCTATAACTTTACTATTAGTAAGTTATAAATAGATAAACTTTTTAACTAATACTATTTCTAGTTAGTATTATTAAATAAATTTAGTACTTACTACTTACTTTATATAACTATAATTAAGTAAAGCTTAAGCTTTAATATTAGCGTCTTTACTTATAATATAGTACTAGAACCTTATTTATAGTAAGTAAAGTAGGCGTCTTAAGAGCTTAGAGCTATCTAGATTAAAGACTTTAGTAGCTAATAAGTTAAAAATATCTTATTAGTATTAAACTTAATATTCCTCTTTTAGCGTAGCTACTAAAATATATATAAAGAAGTATAATATAATAGTAGCTTAAGCTTTAAGCTTAGTAATATAGGTTTTAACTTTATATATAAAAGAGAGTTTCTAATAGTAACTTAAGTTAAAGACTTTTAGTTTTTTATATTATTAAAAGCTATTTTAGTCTTTTTAGTAATAGTAGTAAAGTTTTTAGTATAAAAAAGCGCTATTAGTTTACTTTTTAGTAGATATTTAGCCTTATTTACACTATTACTTTTATTAAGTATATATCTTATCTATAAGTATTAGTAGTAGTAGTACTTCTTTTTAATAAGTTTAAACTATTCTAATAAGTAGTAGTAAGAGTTAATTTTACTAGTACTACTCTTTATAGTATTATAATTACTAGTAGTAGTTATTATAAAGTTTATAGTAGTCTATACTCTACTACTACTACTATAATATATATCTTTAGGCTTATTGCTTTATATAGTAAACTAGTTAGCTTTAATTTATTATAGGCGCTTAATAAAAGTAGGCTAGTCTTCTATACTATTACTACTATTATTAGTAGTAGTAGCTTTATACTTATTATTAAAGTTATATATAGTATAGAAATATTACTAAATAGCTAATAACTTAGCGTTAAGAGTAGCTATATTAAACTAAGTAATCTACTACTCTAAAAGTATATCTTTCTACTTATAAGCTCTAGCTATAATATAATTTATAGTATATACTTTTTTATTACTAACTTTAAAGTTAGTATAGAAGTTATTAAAGAGCGTATCTAGTATCTTATATAAGTCTTTATAGTCTATAAAGCTATAATAGTAAATAGCTTTATAAGCTAATTCTAAAGTATAGTTATATATATATTTAATCTTTAACTACTTATCTAAGAATATAGCTTATAAACGTTATAGCTTAGTTTATACTATAGTAATCTATTACTCTAAGTCCTCTTTAGTAATACTTTTATAATTCTTTATATTAAAGTAATAACTATTAGAGAGAGTATCTATATAATTAATATAAGTAGAGTAGTTAGTTATAATAGAGGTTTACCTCTAGCTTTAAGGTTCTAGTATAAGTAAGCGCTTATAGTAGTCTTTATTCTTATCTTTATACTTATTTCTATTATTACTATTATTACTATTATTATCTAAAGAATTAAATTTATTATAAGTCTTATATATATCTTTTTAAGCCTACTATAAGACTTAGAAGTTTTATTTAGCTTCTAAGGCTTATATAAGTATATTATTATACTCTTATTATAAATACTTTATAGCCTTACTAGCTTTATTAATATAAGTATCTTTACTTTAATATTTAGTTTTAGCTTATAGCTTATAAGTATTAAATACTTTAAGAGTATCTTTAAGTTATTTATTTAAGTTATAGTTCTTAGCGTTTACTTCTTTAATCTTTTCTATAATTTTATTAAACTTCTTATTATAGTTAATAATCTTTTTTTTAGTTATAGCTTTAGCTTATATAGCTTTATCTATAGTAGCTTCTACTTATTTAGTATAGTTTTATATAGACGTAAGGTTATTATATATAGCGCTCTTAAAGTTAATATACTTATATAAGGCTACGAACTAGCTACTAAGATACTACTTAATTAAGATAGTAAACTTATCTTTATTACTAACCTATACTAAAGTATTATTAGAATTAGTATCTCTATTATCTTAATTATTATAATAAAGTATTATATACTTAACTAGTTTACTATCTTTATACTTAAAATAATAAAAGATAGTAAGATCTTAAATAATAAAAGAGTACTTTATTAATAAGAAGTAGTAGAGTATAGTAAATTTAGAGCTAGACTTCTTATACGTCTACTTCTTATACTTTAGTTCTTCTTCTATTTTATTATTATCTTTATTTTAGTTATTACTATCTTTATCTATAGAGCTTTTACTCTTATTCTTAAAAAGTAGAATTTTAAAGTTAATACTTTTCTTAACTAAGAGCTTAAGTAGAGACTTATCTATATTATTATTAGACTTATTAAATTTATTAATAAGAAAAAGATATATATACTTAACTAAGGAGCTCTAAACTTATAAAGAGTAATATAAGTAGAATTCTAGGCGCGATATATCCTAAGATCTATATAATATACTTATAGAAAACTAAAGTTATAACTTACTAGAATTAGCGTTTACTTTAAGAAACTATTAGAAACTACTAAGTATACTATTACTTACTCTAGTTATCTACTAGGCTAGTATATTTAAGTAGGCTATAAAACTACTACTACTTTCTATACTACTTATAGAGGTATTAAAGCTTTAGTAGCTTTAGTTATATTAAAAAAGTAAGTAGTATACTACTTTAATAGGCGTTACTTATATAGGGCGTACGTAATAAGCCTATACTAAAGCTTATTTAAGAAGTAATAGTAAGTTTATATTAAAAACACTTTAGATTAAATAGTTAATTATTAAAAATATATTACTAGAAACTTACTATAGAGAGAGAGCTTTATAGAAGCTCTTAAACTTAAGGTTTAAAGTATACTAAAGCGCTAAGCTTTACTAATATAAGTACTAGCTACTAGTACTACACTAGTAGAAATATTAAAATAAGTATCTATAATATACTTAAATCTAATTACTACTAAAAACTTATACTACTATAATAACTAATAAGTAGCTAAATAAGATACTTATATAGTATAATATTACTTCTAAAATATATAAAGAAGTCTATATTACTTATAAGCTTAAGCTTTAAATACTTAAAGTTTAGTAAAACTATATTACTAGTATTAAATAAAATATTAAAGGCTATCTATAGTATGCTAAAGAGTATAATTTTTTCTTTATAATATAATATATTAATAATAAAACTATTTATATATTATATAATACTATATATAAAGTAGTAGCTAAATTCTATAAAAAATAAGATTTAAAGAAAAAACTATATTTTCTAAATACTACTTAATAAGCTTTTTAAAAGCTTTAATAAAAAAGAGTAGATCTTTATTAAAAAGATTACTTATATAACTAACTTCTTTAATAATATAAAAAAGATTTTTAATAAAGATTAAGTAAAGCTATAATAAAAGAAGATAAGTAATAGTAAAACTAACTAAAAGACTAAAGAGATAGATAAGAGAGAGAAGTTACTATATTAGTTATTTATATTAAATAAATTTATTATAGAACTACACGTAGGTAATTATCATCTGTTATACTGCAGGGGGAGACTGTACTAATAGTTGGCTTGGGCGTTATCTGGTGAACCTCGTATGCAACATTACATCATCGCCAGACTTTCAAATACGTTCTATCTGTACATTTTCATGATATATCCAAACCCATTTCTATCAGACAAAGACGCCCAACATATCAGATTCCTGCTTCCATTCACAGGCACACGATTTAGCCATATGCCCTATACACCTCACCCTTCCAAAACATAACAATCACCATGCCACGCAACTTCGCAGGCCGATGTATCTCCGGCAACAAATGCGGCATACCCGGATCGTCATCCGGCCAATGCATTTCAATACGCTTCAACCCAGCCGGCGTCGCGTACTGAGGCCCATGAATCGAATTCCGCCTGGGAAAGATATTACACACCCAATCAATTACAGCAGCTCGAGCAGACCTAAAGACAATCGTGTCGATGCGGAGGGTGAAGCTAGGTTGTCGTAAAAACTCGGGGCTATCGAGCTCCAGCGAAAGAAGGGCCGAGGGGAAACGGGTGAGAAAGATCGCGATCTTGCGCTCATCTGTGGCGCTCCGACAGGTCAAACGGACTTTGATACGAGTCACTCTCTGGAGGATGATGTGGGGTAGTGAGTAGATGGAGCCTGGGACGGTGTTGCCCAGCGCGAGGGTGGTGGCGTCGGTGCTTCGTGCTAGGAGGAAGGTTTTTGGTCCGGAGGATATTGTTAGGGTCTTGGGCGATGACAGGCCAATGCCGCGGGTTAGGCGTGCGATTTCCATGCTGTCTTCCTTGAGTGGCTTGAGCCCCGTGTAAGGTAGTGGTTGGGCAAAGACGTGGACATGTTGCAGTCGTGGCAGCGCGGCCAGGATGAGACTGCAAAGCATGGCCTCTGTAGGGTTCGATAGATTCTCCATCCATTGCCCTTTCTCTACAGGATTCAAAGGTAGCTTCTTGAATAGTGTCTCTAGTTTAGAGAGGCACTTGTTGCAAGAGCAAAGCCCGCCTTTGGCCTAGCCTATTGCTAGTAAGTAAGTAACGTGCGTACTCTAGATTAGTTCTATATAAGCTTATTACTAAACTTTAAGTATATTTTAGTATAAGAAGTTTAGTATAACTTTAAGTTATAATAGTTTATTAGTATACTAGTTAATATTAAACTATAAAAATATTTAAAATTTTTAATTACTATACTCTAAAAGCTAATAAGTCTTTAAAGATAATTAATAAGAAAATAACTAATAATAAACTATACTATAAGTATTTACTTAAATATAAACTAAAGTTATTAAAATAGCTATAAAGAGCTCTTTACTTATTTCTTATTTTCTTTACTAATATATTTTTTTAACTTTAAATTAATATAGATACTTAAAAGACTATAATTAAGTTTTACTTTACTTTTACTTATTATTTATTTTATTAAGTATAAAACTTTAAAAAAAAAAAATTAATAACTTTTTCTTTACTCTATAATTTAAAATAAAAATAAAGTAATACTATAAGCTATAGTATTTACTTAATTAAAAATTTAACTATTTTATTAATAAAAATTTATATAAATAGTAAGAGTATATTTATATAATTAATATAGTAGTAATATAGCTAAGTATTATTAACTATAAGTAACTATAAGTAACTTAATATTTTATACTAATATTTTTATAAAATAACTAGTAATAGCTATAAAAAGTAGCTAAAAATAAAAATTTAGTATTTTAAGTAAGTAAAAAAGTAGCTTAACTTTTTAAATAAAAAAAAAATAAAAATACTAAAGTATTTATTAAGTATAAAAGAAAATATAGAAAAGTAAATACTAATATACTTTATTAGCTATTAAACTAAAGTAGTTAAATAATTAAAAAAAATATAAAATTAGCTTATTTTCTAAATTTATTAAGTATAATAGATAAATAGTAGTAGAAAGTATTATAAAAGTTAAGAACTAAACTAGTAAATACTTATAAGTTATTAATTTATAGTAATTTAAAAATTTTTTATAGCTACTATTAACTTAGCTAAACTAGAACTATTATTAGTATATTTAAGTAGTATATTAAGAATACGTTGTAAACTTTAGGGCCTAGAGGCCCTATTGCTAGTGAGATGTGCTTTGACTTCCAGACCCAGAGTGAGATGCTCGCGACGCGTGAGCACAGCTCTGGCTTCTCCAAAATGGTGCGTAGGAAGCCAAGTACGGGTGATATAAAGCTGACAGACCACTGAGACGGATGTGAGGACTGCGGTAACGACACTGATCGAAACAGTGATGGCTGAGCGATGGCAGCCAGTCGGTTGGACGTCAACGCGAGACTCCACAGAGGCCGCAACTTCTCAAAATGATCGTACCGAGAGACTTTGGTGTCAGGAATCCAATCAAGCGGTTGTCCATCTTCTGCGACGTTCCAACCATCGTTGGGGCTCAGAACAGAGTCAGTCTCGAGGTAGCCTGCAATCTGGAGAAGCAGCTCATTGGGTAGGTCGAGTAGTGACGTGCGTTGACCGGCGGCATCGCCGCTAACAGAGCCGAGTGTCTCTGTGGTCGCGACGTCGCTCTGACGATCTAGTGCTTGCTGCTTGCGTTGGACGGCAGCATCAAGCGTGGGATCAACAGCCATGGCCGTCGATTTTGGCTTTAGAGCGTATCGCATGGTTGTGAGTTGAGACTCTTGCGTAGTGTAGTGGTGAGAGAACGATTATACGAGCAGCGTTGAGCATTTATGGCTTAGGGCTTAGGGCCTAGGTGATGAAAGTGAAAGGTAGTCTCGTTCACCTGAGGTGGCGGTGGGCGCTGCTTACAATGTTTCACTGTCTGTCACTCGAGAACTGATTGTTAAAGAGTAGTACTCCCTGTAGTTGCATTTCTACTATCAACACATGTCTCGGCCAAAACCAAATCTTCCTATGACGCAAGCATGAAAGGCCTCCCAGATAAACGCCATGCTCTAAAGCCTATACAAAAGTTGAGCCTTGAATATATCCGCCGCAGTGAATGTTGAAAGTGAGTTACACCCCGCATGTTTTGTCTATTTGACGCGGTTCTGTCTAAACGCCGTGACGATGTGGTAGCGATATGGTAACGATATGGTAACGATGAAAGTATGTACTTGGTCGAGGAATGACGGATCAAAGTGGGGTATATACAAATGGTGAGTTGCAACGAGCGATTTACCAGGTTTCCTGTGTAAATGTTAGAAAGGAAGAAATTACTCTGTGATGGACAGTACGTACGGCAATGTATTGGCCATCTTCCTTCTTCCTGGCCCAGAACTCCTTCGCCTGCGCGCGGCTAATTCCGCCCTTCTGCATCGCGACATCCATCAATGACTCCTCGACGCCCTCGCCCATGCCCTTGCTGCTACCGCAGACAAAGATGCGGCCGTCAAGTGCATTGATGACAAACCAGACGATATCGGCTTGTACGCGCACCTCGTCTTGCACGTACTTGACTTCGTTCGATTCGCCGGCAACCTTGACCTTGCGGCTCTGCACGACTTTCTTGATCTCGCGCTCGTGGTCGCCAAGCTCACCGGAATACAACTCATCGAGCATGGAGTCCCGCACGCCTTGGATGAGCCAGATCTTGTTGGCGCAGTTGGCGTTCTTGAGCCTGTTCAGGATGAAGCCACGGAAAGGCGCCATGCCGACACCAGCTCCGATGAGCACCATGGGGCCCTCGCCACCGAATTGCTTGGACAGTGGATTGGCCATGAGGCCCCTGAACATTGGTACGCGGAGGTCGAGGATGCTGCGAGGATCAATGCCTTCGTTCTCGGCTGTGATGAACGAGTGTGCCAGGCGCTCCATGAAGCCACTGCCTACACCTGTGCGCACCGAGCGATCCGGATGCCAGTTGGGTGTCTCATGGATTGTGACTGCCATCTCGATCAGGCGGCGATTGCCAGGAAGGCCGGGGCGAGCCGATGAGATGTGGGGATCGTTCGAGAGCGAGTAGAATCGGGGCATGAGCTGAGTGAGGACGGAAAGCAGATTCGGTAGCGGGGGCTTCGAGGACGGGAAAGCATGCAGGAGCTGGGCGACAGTGAGGTGCGAGGTGGTTCGTAGGTCGCAGAAGGCTGCTTGCCCTTGGGCTGAGCAGAGGTATGTAAGGATCTTCTTCTCGTTCGGCGCGTCTGCGTATTCGGCCATGAGGCGGAGGAGGTGTTTCGTGGGAGGGTGTGACTGGACGTCTGCACACCATGTCAGTAGCTCACGGCGTGTTGTAACTAGCTCGCGGGCCTCGTCCTCGCCCCATATTGTGGGCCATCTTCCAGTTGAGGTCTTCAGTGTGACTGGCTTGTCGCGGACAAACTTGGGAACGCCAAGAATGTCGAAGAGCTCATCAACAATCTCCTGCGCGTTGGGTGGGCAGATGCCAATGGCACCACCGACCTTGAAGTCGACACCGCCCTCGTCAGGGTAGTCAGTCACGTCGATGTCGAAGTGAATGGTCCTCTTCTCGGCTCCCGGCTTGGTCAACTCGCGGGCGTGGTACAGCGGCGCAGAGTAGACCTCGTATGGCGGGTGGGGTTGCACGTACTTTGGCGGCGCCTTGTGGACCTCGGATATATGTCTGACATGTTTGCTTGGAAGAGGCTCGAAGGACAGGTGCACGGGAGGCAGCGGCGTGGTGTCGGTGAGCTCGCTGTCGAGAGAGAGGGGTCCTAGCCGCAGGTTGAGGCTGCGGAAGGCGACATTGTCGGGTATGACGACAGGGACGAAGTTTGCAGACGAGTCGTCTGGGGCCAATGTCTTGAGCAGACAGCACCCACCGCCGCAGCATTGGCTGATGAGCTTTGTGGCCGTCTCTCCGTCACCCAGTATCCGTCTGATGTCGGTCGGGCTGTCTGAGATCAGGGTGGTGGAGGCCCGTCTGGGCCGCGACTGCCCGTTGAAATTTACAGCCGCGGTAGGAAGATCCTCTAGCTTGTCGACAACCTCGTCCACGGCAGTGTCGGGCTCGCTCAAGGGCGTCGTGGGCGCCTCGGAGTCGTCGCTGCCGTTGGCACTCCATAGTATCGACTCGCCCGAAGACTTCGGTGACATTTGTTCGGGCTGTGACTGTGACTGCGAGGGCCGCAGGGTGAGCTGAGGTACCACGCGCGGTTCGGAGGGAATCGGATCGTTTGGATGCGAGGTCTCGGTGGTGGGGATGTTATGGTTATTAGCCATGGTCTGCGTCGAAGAAGCCATGAAGCGTATCCCCTTCGCAATGTGCGGGGCGCGGTGTGGGAAGGAGAGGAGGGGCGGGCTTTTTGAGGACGCGACAAAGGAGGTGCGCGAAGGGCTCGGGAGTAC
>Ga0210040_10005112_pt1 | contig 16828 bp, 23 predicted proteins | sample CryGeyCG12114_NA_FD_185462 | JGI IMG/M metagenome (GOLD analysis project Ga0210040, IMG submission 185462) | Groundwater microbial communities from aquifer - Crystal Geyser CG19_WC_8/21/14_NA (SPAdes) (version 2) | ecosystem: Environmental > Aquatic > Deep subsurface > Groundwater | place: USA... | reverse complement strand
TTTTGCAAACACTTGGCATTTGCTGATTTGACCTAGGGTCATTGTGATCAACTTTAGTTCTTTTAAAGTTGCTAGTTTGCCCATCTGAACTGTTTTCTGAGTCACTACTCGCCATAGAATCATAACGCCTAGGACGTTTTCTATTTTGCATTGATTCAGCATTAGATGCTCTGTCACTGTCCTCTAGGGGAGACTGTTTCTTCCGACCAGCAAGGCAATCAGAATTAGATTTAACAGCAGAAGTTAGATCTGCAATATTTTTTGCCATTTTGGACACTGTTAACTTAAGTGACGCCAGTTCAGATTTTCGGTGTTTTCTTTTCCGCTTATGTTGCTCCCTCGAAGAGTCCGACGATGAATGACGCCCCATAATCTGTAGTGAATCATAACCATTGTCCATCGAAATAGGAATTAGATTATTGTTTCATTATTTTACGATATTTTGTGTCAAAATATTTAGTATTGTGATTGGACTCCTCTGTATACTGATACTTACCAATTATTTACAAATAATTTTTAATTATTATATTTTATAACAAAATTTTATTAGAAATTTCAGAGATAAATTTCACACGTGTGTACTGCAGCGACTAAAAGAAAGGAATGATGAAATATGTGTAGCGAGGTGTGAATTCAATTTTTGGAGCCATAGGCTTTGAATTTTAGTGTACTTGCGGCGGCAAAGAGGGGGTACTACAAGTAAATCTATTGTGAGGCTTGAGGACAGAACGACCGCTACATAATTGGTATTTAAGGAATGTTTAGTAGTGAAATGGATATATGATCCATGAAAATTTAAGCAGCCTCTTGAACGTAAAATATATATGTGTAAAGTAAACAAGTACAACCAAATATACCTTTTCTAAAGCATGCTTAAAAATAATGTGTGCGTATAAAGTTGGCTTTAACAGCCCAAGTTGCCCAAGAGTATTGAATTGCATTATCTTACAAAAGTGTCGTTTGTTGTCTGAAAAATATGCTGGCTATGAGGCAAAAAAGTATCTTTAACGAAAAAATGCTACAGTTTTTTGTACACCATGTATATGACGCAAATATTAATAGGTCAGCTAAGCTTAAAGCATTAACATACTTGTGAAGTTTATCTATTTATCGTTAGACATGCACGATAAGAGGACATTTCGTCTTAAGTACTAGCTAACTGATAAACTTATTAAAGTAAAGACATTTAAACCGTTTTAGGACAGTGTATGATAGTAAGTAGCCTTGACTGGTCAAGTTCGTTGATCGTAATGCAAAAGCTTTTTTACGTGTGCTAAATATCCAGTCGGTGTACTGGACATATCCTTCACACAGATTGCGCTATATGATAGCCATGCACATGAGCAAATTACGCCATATTCTCCAGAAGTGCCAGTACATGATGATATCACATGTGAAGAATGCCGTAGTATACTTAAATATGTTGTAAACGGGTCTAGTCAAGATAAGAATAAATTATCTCTAAAAATATGACTTTTTGACATTTGCATTTTGTAGCATAGGTTACTGTGAGAAAAAACTTTTTACGCTTTCCATGAATATACAAAAAACGTGTGGGGACTTTGATTAGTGTAGTAGCTATATAGATAGGTTTCATTCATATAGGGCTTTTTAAATTAATTATAGAAATGACAAAAATTATGTCAGGGCTTTGTATTCGCACCGTTATCTAAATTCTAAATGTGGTGCATGAATGCTAAAAAACCGTTGGACAAGTCTTGTCCACAATAGAATACACTCAGCGCGAAACTCATATCGATCACATTGTATGTAAAACTTACTACTGCTGCTGATAATAGCTGGAACTTTAGGTACTTACTTATCTTCGTAATTCTTCGTAATCTTACATAATTACGTGATCTTAGTTAGTTTAGTTAATAACTTCAATTTGTGTAAAAAAACAGATCTCTTTTTAGTAAGCTGAGGAAACAGAAACCAGTTCGTGAATCTCAAAATGTCATGTGCAGCTAATTTTAAGCGTATAATTAGTTAGTTCGAAACCGTGATTTTTGAAATCTCAACAAGTTAGTCTCTTCATTGTCGTCCAGATCCTACATTCTGGAATGGACGACTATTGTGGATCTCCTTTCTGGGTAAATGCAGAAAAAATGCTCTGTCGAGTAACCGAGCCTGCCGTCTAACTAACTAACTAATTAACTCACTACCATTTGTTTATTTTGATAAAAATAGGACTGGGACAAGACCTGGTATTCTGATGATCCAGACTTGACACCATGTTTCGAACGAACTGTTCTCGTATGGGCACCCTGCGCATTCCTCCTGCTTATGACTCCGGTCCACGTGTGGTTCCTAGCATCCTCCTCTGGATCCAGAGTCCGAAGCCGTTTGTCATGGCTCACATGGCTCAAGATTTGTCTCACCGGGGTCATCTTGGCTCTGCAAATTACTGCCATGAAATTATCTCATCATATTTCTCCCGGGCTATTTCCGCCCTATCCTGTCAACATTGCCATTCTTCTTTTTACTTATGTATGCCTAATCAGGACTTTGTTTTCCTGAGAGGATTTTAGTTTTCTGATTAGCTGTATTGTTATTTTTAGATTGCATTTATTGTGCTAACTACCCTTGAAAAGAGGCAAGGATGGCACACAAGTGCAGTTCACTTTCTGTTTTGGTCTTTTACATTTGTCTGCTCACTGGTCACATTCCGAACAGGGGTGAAAAGATATCTAAATGGTCAATCCTCTTCCTTTTTGCTGGTCATTGAGACTATTCATCTAACAGCAGTGCTTTTTCAATTGTTTGCCCATTGTTGGGCTGATTTGTCTTCGGGTGACCATGTCCCGATTAGAGAGTCGGTAAGAAAATAAAGCTCCCTTGGTTAACTTTGCACTCGAATTTTAAAGCGCACTAACTAACTGTATTGTTTTTATAGGATCGTCCAGTGTGTCCCGAGATTAAATCATCTTTTTTATCTTGTTTGTTATTCTCGTGGTGCACCAAAATGGCCATTTTGGGCTACAAACGACCCCTACTCAATGAAGACATTTGGGAAGTCCTCCCGGATGACAAATGTGCACCGTTAGTGAAAAAATATTTGAAACATTTCAAACCTTCTGAAGAGCCGGTTTTGAAAAAGGAAAAAAAAACTGTTTTCCAAAATATTCTTCGACCTCTTTGGTATACTACGTGGAGTCCGTATGTTGCTGCTCAGTTGTTCAAACTGGTTGTGGAAGCTTTAGCATTCGTCTCGCCTCAACTCATGGGGTAATTTTTTAACAAAGTTTTATTAATTTAATGCTAGACAATTAATTAGTTAGTTTATCTGTGCGTAGTTTATAAATGATTAATGTTTTTAGGCTGTTAATAACATACGTGGATGACGAGAATGAAGAAACTTGGAAAGGATATTTATATGCCATTTTGATCCTTGTCAGTGCACTGTCCCAAACTCTGATTCTGAATCGCTATTATTTTTGCATGTGGAAAGTTTACATGAATGTGCAATCTTCACTGAATCCCATTATATACACCAAAGTACTCAAATTGTCTAATGGAGCTCGAAAAGGTATACTATTTTTATATTTTGTAATAATAATGAGGTTTGTTGTAGGTTTTTTTATTATGAGGCGAGTCAAAAAAGAAAAGGTTCTCTAAGGTTTAACAATCTAACAACGTTCTAATCAGTATTATATACAGAGTTCATTTCTTTTACAATGACATTAAAATTGATTGCATGACAATGATTTTTTTTTACTCAGGAACAACTTCTGGTGAAATTGTGAATCTTTTTTCGGTGGACACTGACAAAATCCGAGAACTCGTATACTACGTAGACACTCTGTGGAGTGCTCCTTTGCAAATAGCTTTAGCCCTCTACTTTTTATGGGCTCAATTGGGAGTCGCTGTGTTGGCAGGCTTGGCCGCAATCATTCTTCTGATCCCAGCAAACGGTGTAATCACATCGAAAATGGAGAAACTCCAAGCAGCTCAGATGGTCAAGAAAGATGAACGCGTAAAAACCATGAATGAAGTTTTGAGTGGCATGAAAATTATTAAGCTTTATGCGTGGGAACCTTCGTTTCAAGAAAAAGTGTCCACTATTCGGGCTGAGGAAGTGAATTTACTGAAGCAACGAGCTTACTTGAACTCATTGGCTGAATTTTTATGGAATGCTTGTCCTTTCATGGTAAATAGGATTATTAGAATTTAAATGTCGTAATTTTATGAGCATTTTTACTATGTATTCATTTTCATACAGGTCTCATTAGCAGCTTTTGGAACATACGTACTTATGGATGACAATAACGTGCTAGACGCCAAAAAAGCGTTCGTATCTCTATCCTTATTCAATCTATTGAATGAGCCAATTGGAATGGTTCCCACTTTGATTACTAAATGGGTCCAAGCTGTAGTCAGTTTCAGGCGAGTGAATGATTTTCTGAATTGTGAGGAACTTGATCCCAGTGCAGTTCATCATGTCATGAGTTCTTCCTCTGATGAAGATGCTTCCGCAGTTATTGTTAAGAATGGATCATTCGTTTGGCAAGAAGAAGACCAAAAGAAATCTCAATCCAATGAAAATGGCGTTACAGATAAACTGGTGCGTTTTTATGACAAAAAATTTTTTTCTTTCAAAATCTCATGACATTTCTCTTCCAGATCCCAAAGGAGGACGAAGCACAGAACATAAGTACAGAAAGTAGTAGCACCTCATTCTCTCTAGAAGATATAAATATCTCAGTGAAAAAAGGGAGCCTTGTGGCCATAGTAGGGACAGTGGGTTCGGGCAAATCTTCCCTTTTGAGCGCAATTTTGGGCGAAATGAAAAAACAAAGCGGGAGCGTGGAACTTCACGGGTCTGTGGCTTATGTACCCCAAGTGGCTTGGGTACGGAATGCCACTATGAAGGAAAACATTTTATTCAATGAAACTTCAGATGAGCGCCGCTATCGTCGCATTTTGCATGATTGCGCTCTGATGGCTGATTTGAAAACATTGCCAGCTGGGGACAGAACCGAAATTGGCGAAAAGGTGAGTTCGTTTAAAAAACTGTTGGCGACAACCTATTTTGAAAGTTTAAGGATGTGATTTAATTTCTGCATTACAGGGAATAAACTTGAGTGGTGGCCAAGTAAGCAAGCAATAAAATAATTTTCGTCTGAATCTCGATCTCGATTTTTCATATTATGTTACCTTTGTTTTCAGAAACAACGGGTTTCATTGGCACGTGCGGCATATAGTGATGCTGACACCATATTATTTGATGATCCATTAAGTGCCGTAGATGCTCATGTGGCGGAACACATTTTTAACAGACTGATTGGTCCCAGTGGCTTTTTGGCTTCAAAAACGCGGGTATTAGTGACCCATGGTGTAACTTTCTTACCCCAAGTGGATCTTATTTATGTTATCAAAGAAGGGAGAATCATCCAACGTGGTACATATGATGAGCTTATAAATTCTGAGGTAACTAATGGTCAGAAAACAAAAGTTTTCCGTTTAATTATGCTCAAAGGACTGTTTTATCAAAGATCAAAGGAGGATTTGGAGAGCTGTTAATTCACTATGGAACAGAAGGATCGAAAAATTCAGCGGAGACTGAAGAAGATAATGATAAAGTGACTTCTGAGTCTGAAACTAGTTTCCCAATAGTGGGCGTCCGGAGACGCGGATTGAGCCAATGTAGTATCCATTCTACGTCTTCGTCTCTAAGAATTCATGGAGCGACGCCCGTAGGATTGGAAGATGATGAATTTGAAGGCGGCAGTGTGATCGTAGGCGAAAAACTGATGGAAGAAGAAACTGTGAGCACGGGGAATGTCACCCTGGCTGTCTATTGGGCCTATGTAAAGGCTGTGGGCTTACTTTTCGCTCTGTGTATTATCGTGTGCTATAGTATTGCTCAAGGTGAGCAATTTGTTTGGGTTATATGCCCCCTGCGTAACTGAAAAATGTCCATTAATGGATGCTGAAAAATGTAGTTCAAATTGAGTTTATTTTATGTTCTTGTGCAACAAACGCGAAAAAGGCAGCAAAAAATTAAGCCTACTCACTTTATCCGTTTGAAAAAAATTCTTGCTGTGGATGCTGACTAAAGCACAGGAAAAATTCTTCGTCGAAATTTCAAAGCAGGGAAAAATTGCATAGTTTAGATTCCAAAGTATACAAAAAATAACAGTTTGGATTCTAATACAGAGAAAAATTTCATGGTTTAGCTTCCTCCAATCACTATATTTTTGGGCTTCTATTAGTAATGTTGTAAATATTTTCATAATTTATTGTACGTGGTTTGCCTAAAATGATTTATCTGATTTTCTGTAGGCTTTGCCGTTGGAACGAATATGTGGCTCTCACGTTGGTCAGCAGCTGCGAATCCCCCAAACTCAACTAATTCCGACCTTTCCGATGGTCCACTGGGCTTGGGCAAAACGGGATACTTAGTTGTCTACTGTATTCTAGGCATATGTCAATGCTTAGCATTCTTGATTGGCGTTTTGTTTGTGAATATAGGATGTCTTGTGGCGTCCAGAAAACTTCACAATAAAATGCTAGCAAGGATTCTCAAAGCTCCCATGTTATTTTTCGAAACTACTCCTGTTGGACGTATTTTGAATCGGTTTGGGGAAGATGTGGAATTAATGGATTCTAGTCTGCCGTGGGATTTTGTGGAGCTAGTGTCTTATTTTTTTAAGGTAATTTGAGATTGCTAGTTTGTGAATTTAAAATAAAAAATGGGAAAATTATCTATTAATGAGATTTTTTCTAGGAAATCGGTATATTTTTTGTGATCTGCGTTAGTACTCCAATTTTCGTGGTGGTTATCATTCCTACCGCGATTTGCTATTATTTTCTGCAGGTAAGGATTTAATTTTGAGTGTGTGTGCTCAATAGTATTATGCTTGGGCTATTCTTTAAAAGTGTTTTTTCGGTTTCAGAGGTTCTATGTAGCCACGACACGTCAAATTTCACGAATTCAATCTACTTTGCGCTCCCCGATTTATTCACATTTTGGGGAGACTATAAATGGTGCTCCAAGTATTCGAGCTTATCGACTCCAAAGATCATTTACTGTGGAACTTGAGCGCAGAGTTGATTCTTCCCAATCTGCGTCTTTTTGCCTTTTCTCCATGCGGAGGTGAAATAATACCAACTAATTAGCCAACCTATATTTGAATATTAACTCAAATTTTCCAGTTTCGATTCTCTTGTGTTTCAGATGGCTGAGTGTTCGATTAGAAAGTATGGGAGCCATGCTAGTTTTCTTAGCTGCCTTATTTGGTGTGATAGCACGAAAAACTTTGTCTTCATCCATTATTGGCTTGTCCGTCACATACGCTATGGATATCACATACAGTTTGAGTTGGCTCACAAAAGTTACGTCGTATCTAGAGTCCGACATTATTTGCGTGGAGCGTCTTTTGCAGTATGCTAATGACACTGCTCAAGTTCGTTAAAAGCATATATTTTTTAAATCTACTATCATTGAAAAAAAAACACAATTTTTATATTTTGGATTATAGGAAGACGATTACGAAAAAGATGTGAAACCATCCCCAGGATGGCCACAAGAAGGGAATATCGAATTCGATCATTACAACTTGCGCTATAGACCAGGACTCGAACTTGCGTTGCGTGATATTACATGTCGGATCGAAGGGGGCTCAAAAGTGGGGATTGTGGGTCGCACGGGTGCAGGGAAATCTTCCATGACATTGGCACTTTTCCGTATGGTGGAAGCGGCTGGTGGAGTCATTTCTGTGGACGGGATCGATATCAGTCAAGTGGGACTTCATGATGTGCGTCGAAGAATCACCATCATTCCTCAAGTATAATAAAACAAAAAATGTACTCTTCGGGAACAATTTGTGGAAAAATAAAATGTAACTTATGATTTTGTGATGCAGGATCCAGTTTTATTCTCTTCTTCAATGAGAAATAATCTGGATCCATTCATGCAATACGAAGATGCTGAGATTTGGAGAGCATTAGAGCTTTCTCATTTAAAATCGTATGTTACTGGATTGTCTGGCGGGTTGTCACACGAAGTTTCCGAAGGAGGCGAAAATCTAAGGTAGATTATTTTGGAAAGTTTGATAGTTCGTCAACTATAGTATTTTATATGCTATCATGATGTTTTTTTGCCATTAGTGTTGGACAACGCCAGCTCGTATGTTTGGCGCGAGCAATTTTGCGGAAAACTAACGTACTGGTATTGGACGAAGCTACAGCAGCTATAGACTTGGAGACAGATGAGGTTATACAGAAGACAATCCGTTCGGAATTTGCTCATTGTACTGTGTTAACTATTGCCCATAGATTGAATACGATTTTGGATTCTGATAAGTATGTAATTTTGATTTGTGAAGATTCTATATATTTGGTTGGAATGGAAGTGGGGCTAATCATGTTAATTGTTGGGTGTGTAGAGTGATGGTGCTGGAGAAAGGTGAGATTCGAGAATTCGATACACCTGGAAACTTATTGGCTAATAAGGACTCTCTATTTTATGGAATGGCAAAAGAAGCTGGTGTGCTACCGAAATCTATCTAAAAATGTTTAATAATTGTGTGCGTCAGAAATCTGTGAAATATATTTGTAGTTGGTCCAGGGACAATATGCAATATTTGTTCCAAAGTTTTCGCGTTCATTTTGTAAATTACGATAGTCATGTGCTATGTGAGCCGTATTCTACTTGAGTGCTCTCTTTTGGCTTTAAATAGAGGAACTGATATTTTTGTTGTAATGTTAAAGCTGTTAAACTTTATTATTGTTATGCATTATGCATAGATTGTTACTTGAAATAAATAATTCGCATTGTTAGTTTTTAAGTAATCTGGATTTCGTGTACGAAGGCAGCTTTTATTCTAATTATTGTGTGGGATCACATGATTTAAGTATGGAAGCATCTAGCGATTCTATAGAGTAGTTTTGATAATCATTTTTTGGATATGTTACATGTTTGATGAGGAGCTAAGAATGTCGTAATTTGGGCTTCCACTTAAGAAACTCATGGCGAATTCTTGGTGCACTTCCAAAGAGCAAATTGTCTCTTTTACTGCGGGATCCTCTTTCATAAGATGTCTCCAATTCTCCTACAGACAGAAAAAAATTTTAAAAGTTTTAAACTTACAAAAAAAATCGTGTTTTTAATGACCACTACTAACTAACCACTTTAGGAATTTCTGCTTTTGCCTTCTCATAGTCAATTGCATCGGGCATGTTCAGCTTTATTAGAGGCATTCGCTCCATCCATGGCCAAATCATGTAGTCGACCATACCGGGTTCATCGCCTATGGAAAAAATGATGCAAAGTGAGTTAAAATATAACTTTTTATTCAATGGATTTAAAAAATCACCCCCAAAATATGTAGTTCCCCGTTCGGATAGTTCTTTTTCCAACCAATTCATTTGGATTTTAAGGCTTTCAATCGAATCGCCAACTTTTTCCACTTCTCCACTTCTTATGATTCCAAGTAGTTTGTAAAACAGAGAAATCGTCTGCAAAAAATTCCATTTTTGATTCCACACAAGTTTTGCATCATTCGGTTTCGTTTCATTTTCTTTACCTTACCTGGCCAAACCGCTCAACCACGATACGATCCTTAGCCTTCGCAAATGGGTCACTAGGAATCAACTTTTTCCTGGGATATGCTTCATCTATATAATCCGAAACGACGAGACTTTCGTACAAACTGGATCCATCACTTCTCACCAAAACGGGCACTTTACCGAGTGGATTCTTCTCGAATAAAAACTCAGGTTTCTCCATCAAGTTGCAATTTACCACGTCTAATCTGAATACAAAATTGCATACATGCATGCAAAGCAATCAATAACTACAAACAGTATACAAATTACGAATAAATTGAATAAATAGACAAAAAACATACGGAAGGTCTTTGGCCAATGCTACAAGTACCGCACGTTGGGCATATGGACAAAATCTCATGTTAAGGATTCGCAATTTTCCATCTACCATTGGAGGGTAACTTGATCCTATAAAAAATTCGCGAAGTCAAATTATTTGCGCTTGTAGTAAGTAACTTTTAAAATGATATGGATTCTTACCTGTTCTCAAATGTTTGGAATTCATGGTATCACACTTCATGTTGTAGCTTTGAGAGTATATTCTGATTTTAAGGTGCTGAAACGATTGAGCAATTAAAAATGACTGGTTAGTAGTTCTTGCCTTTGTTTGATAACACGGTAAAGTTGAAAATGGAATTGTAGCTTTTCCAGCAGTAAATCTAGCAGCAGATAACGATGGGAAAATAATGCGCACTCGCTGCACATTTAGACTCATCTCCAGCACCAGCAATATAAGCTCCTATGTTGCAGATGAATGCTTTGTACTGCAACTGCTGTAAGAAAATTATTGATCCCACAACCCTATACACAAGGCTACTATTGTGTGTATTGTATTCACTATTTTCTGTGCAGATGCAGGGAAAAATCCATTTCGCCGGCTTTGTTTGATTTAGTAATCAGATTTACATTTCAATCCCAGGTATTCCCTATATAAGGTGGAAACTAAAAACTTTTGTATGCTAAAAGCCTTACCTTTATGAATAAGTTTTTCAAAATATTTTTTACTGAGAATTCTTCTTATAGCTAGTTCAATGATCTCTAAAACCCGTGATTAAGTTAGTTAGTGATGAAGAATGACTTGTACTTTGGAACTGACAATTGACATAATCATAAATCGATTTTGTTGATAAAGATTCCCACTGTGTGTCCAATGTCCAATCGTTTCACAGTTATCAAGGTTAGAGATATCTCTATGCACTGGAGAAAATTGATGCATTCCTCTCAACACTTAAAATAAGTTTCATATTTTAATTGATCAAGTTAATTAGTAAATCGACCAATGACTTATACACGACCGCATAATTAAAAATATGGAGACAGGGAATTGTGGCATTTTTATTTTAAAGATATTTATATAGCGTCACTTCGGGATTGTAAATTGCATGGAATTTGCATTCAAGCCATTGAGCCAGCGGCGCGATATGCTGTATTTGAAGGGAAAAATAATTTTTTGAAGATCTGTCTAGGTCTTTTTTGAAGAAAGAGACAATATTTTTTTAACGAATAAATTTAAGCTATATTTAGTATATTATAATTAAAAGTTGAGGGAATGGAATCAGATTTCAAAGAAAGAGCTCTAGGAGCCGAAAAACTGGTCCCCACTAGTCGATTTGGATTAAAAGACCGAATTTGGTGCATTCGTTCTGCCTCTCAATTTACTTCCATCCCCGAAATGCAAAAGGCATGGCGGGCCAAGTTCAACACAGAACCCCCGTCACGTAAAACTATACTCAATCTAAATAAGAAATTTAACAAAACTGGAAACGTTGCGGATCTAGTGAGAACAGGACGACCGAAAACTGTTCGGACAGAGGAAAAAGTTGCCCAAGTTGAAGCAGCGTTTGCACAAGATCCTTCCAAATCGATTAGGACAGTTGCACATGAACTTGGGATCAGTAAGGGGGTCGTGCATAGAATTAAAACAGGTTATTTGTCTTTAGCTTTAACAATAATAATGATATCACAGTTTAGTGAGTTTAGTGAAGAATTTGATTGACTGGTTCCGATCCGTTTTGCTTGTTTTTCAGAAATCGATGGAAAGAAGAATAAATTGAAACTGGAGAACAAGAAACTAAAAGAAACGATTTGTGAGTTGAGACGAGAACTCGATGCCATGCAAAAGAAACAAGCTAAATTATTGTCCGCAAATCATTTGTCTAATAAAGATTTCGATAGTGGTATATTTATTGAATTTGAAACAAGTCAAGTCATAATATAGTTTCAATTTGATTTAATTTTGATATTTTTCACCACAGAAGCAAAAATTACGGTTTCATTGCCAGTACTGATACCAAAAATGGATAAATCCATTTCTCAGCCGTATGTCAATGTTGGTAGCGCCACCAATTCAGGATTTTCTTATATCTCTCGTAAGGAAAATGATGAAACTTCGGGGACAGCTTTTATATTGAATCGTGCGGGTGGAGGAGAACCGATTTTGGTAATTTGACCGCTTCCAAATGTACTGCATTCTAGCTTATTTTACGAAAAGCAAGATAATATATACGAGAATTTTGTATTCTACTATTCTGAAGTTTCGATGCGATAACATGGTCCGAGTTTACACGACATGCCCAGACGGAGATGAAGAGGAAGAGCATATTCTAGAAATCAGCCCAAGCCCGAAATCCGAAATGATTGATGTGGACCCATTGGTCGAAAACATCGTTAATATTCAAACGTCTACCGAGGATATCGATGAAACGACCACGATTCGTTTAGAAGCCGTTAATGTAGACAACATGGATCTGTGACGAAAATACGGGATATTTTGTTTTTAATTTGACCATAGCACAATGACCATATTATTCATGTAAAATTTTATTGTTATAGTTAGAATTATAAGCATTCAGTATTACCGTTTCAAATCATATTTGTACTTAACAAATTACAAACCATTGTTTCACAATATCAGAGTTCAAATAAATTAAGTGTGATTGATGGAAAGTGGACATTTAAATTTTGAACCCTTGAATTTGAATTAGGGCCAAACACGCACGTGTAAAAACTCTAATTTTAGGTTTTAGTAAGTCAACTAGACTTTGCATAAAATTTTACGAATAAGGATTGATGTGATATTCATGTGAATATCTCACACAATTGCCGATTAACTTCTACTGTTTGCATATTGTTTACAATTCTGAAAGTAAGTAGCGCAGTGCACGTAATGCCCAGGGAGAATCCCACTATGGGGCACTGTGAGTGACTAATTGACTGTCATAATAACTGATGCTTTTCTTTCTACTGATTTGCGTGCGAACATTCATATTGTACAACTAAAAGTAATTAAAACAGGTACGTTTAGAAATGTATTCATGTCATTCGTTTACAAGATATAAATTCCCCTAGTAAGTGTATATAGCTTAAGATTAACCTTCATTTCCCAGCATGGAGTATAGATCAATTAAAACATGTAAAACCATGTTCATTAATTTCGTAAATGTAATTTGACTGCTTTTAGCTCATTAACCTGTGATTGTGATAAATCTACCCAAATATAAGATTTATAAATCCTTAGCAAGCAGTGTTATAAATTCAGAATCTGAGTAACTGTGAATCAATGAATTTCAGACATTTGGTACACGCAAAACCTTTATAAAGAGTGGGTTCAATATAGCTAGTTAGTTGGTCCAATTCTAGTATAAACTTTTTATCGAGCCGAATGATATAATAGACAGAAATGGGGAAGAGCGGTGAATTGTTGAGGCAGAGATAGAAAAGACTACACAGGAAGAAGTAATGGGCTCCAACGACGTTCCAAGCTATGAATGCTGTAAGGACCCTTTGGCTTCCCTTTTGTTGTTACCTACGAGCAGTCCTTGACGGCATCTACTCGACTGTAACGTACAAGTTGCCCCCTTTCCCAAATTATCTGTATATTGTCACACAATAGGACTTGTGCTCCATTGTTTGTTTACTGACCCTCCCTCCATACAGTTAGTTAGTTACAGTTACATCAGCTTTTCTCATAGTTAGTTACTTAGTGTGCATCCCAGTCATTTAAAACTTTCGTGACCCGTGTTCCCCAGCGAAACACTATGAAAAATTCACGTATCCAAAAAACAGTATTTTCAAACTCTAATAGTCAAGAATGGGATGAAAAATGGCACGTACCTATTTACGACACGTGTCGATTGCCGTCACTTTTGTGTTAGGTACTTTGACTTGAACCGACCGGACAAATGCACACACCTTTAACTCATCTTTTTTACTTACGTGTGGTTTGGTTTGGTGAGTGTAAGCAAACATTTCATGTTTACTCTCACTTTTAGTGAGCGAAACAATAAAAGTGAGCATTACTAAAACTACTCTAGTGATTTTGGGCATGCAACTATTTATTGTATACAATCTTTATCTCGTATAACTAGGAACACACGTGTGAAACCGAAGTTGTATTCAAGTTTTTCAGCATTTCATTGTGTACTGTGTGTACCCAAGTATTTCACAAGTCATTGTTTAACATGCAAAAAAATTCTAGTCAACTTATAGCTGAAATACGTGTTAAAAAGGTTGGAGCGGAACTCCCATTTGTTTCCGAGAATCCCAGTGCATTCATATTTGATGTAGTGGGAGGGATGCTGATAATAATGCAACTTTCTCCTAAACATGAAGCTACAATGTGTGTGTGCATAGCGGCAGTATTATCTTGCACTGCATTGTAACTGTAACTATATGTGACCAGTAGTTATACAAGAAGAGGGAATGTTTGCTTACGCAGTCGGATGATTTCTGCTCACATGAGTAATAGTAATGGATGGCTCACGTTCCATTTAATTCTCCTCTTTTTGGTTCACTTGCCACTATCTGCATGGAGTGAAACTAACTTCTTACCCCACTCATATCCAAACACGGCAAATTTTTAAACCCACATATAGGGTTGAGTGCGGAGTCTGAAACGTATTGGTCAAAAAATGAGAATAGGAATTAACAAGTCCTAAAAACCAAGGGATTTTATAATGCGGGTACGTTTAGAGGGGAGGAAAACTATTGCTTTGAAACCCGGGGGAATAAAATAACATAGGGTCCGCTATTGACAGAATCACTGACTGTATCCTTATGCAGATAAATAGATATGTTGGATTCGCTATGACCAACGCTATGAAAAGTGGAAATTTATTATGTGCCCTGGTCACCTCGAGATCCATAAATATGAGAAAACAAGAATCCTGGCATACTATACGATAGAGAAGGGGGATTTTGCCGGAAATAGGAGAATCATCAAGATGGCGCCAGAGAGTGAAAGGAACATATGATCTGTCATTATAGACTGACGTCAAGAAAAGGAGCACATTTAATAACATTATGTGCATACACTTTTGTATGCATGTGAGCCGTCATTTCAAATTCATGCACAACTACAATGACACACTGTTTTCATGCATGAACAGCAGACTTTAGTGGATGTCAAATGGGCCAGTTTTGTATACATTTTGTATTTTGTGTTTAACAGGCGGACCATCTATCATTGCCAGAGGATTTTCAGAATTCCAAAATTTAAGTATGCAAGAAACTGTATGTTTGATCTTGAATTCATTCATTCACAACTAATCTACAATGGAAGATGAAAAGAAGTAAAAAGTCCTTTTTTCCATGACAAATGGAACATTGTCAAAAAGTTGAAAAGGAGTGAATATTCGTGAAAGTAAGAAAAATGGGCCACATTCTCCTTTTTTGGGTTCCATTCATGATGTTAAAGGGAAAGAAAATAATGAAATCGTAATCAAGATAAGAATACATATCGGAAGCCAAGAATTCAACAAAGTTTCACTTTGCTCCAACAAAATATTAAAATGTTTCGTATTTTTCCTATGCATATGATTTATAGCTTTTCTAGAACAAGTTCCTAACTAATGCATTACTACTTTACTATGGAATATTCAGTAATAAACTACTGGTAAGATGGTGAGTGCCAGTTTTAAGGAAATAGTTACTTGAGCAAAAACATGCATGTTCTAACAATGACAATTCTTTATCTTATTTTGGTCGTTCCATTTTCTACAGCATCCGCATCTTCCTTTTGGAACCACAATGGAGGAAATCCTGAATCGCTCTTATTGGCATAATTTTTCTCATTTCCACCCGAAGGAAACAGTTCTCATGTTTGCCACGTTACAATATGCCACTTTTAAGGCAAAATAAACATCTTTAGGGAAACTCAAATCTCTCTTTGTTTGCCTACACACTTTATTATACTGTTGCATTTTTGGCTTTCCTGAAAAATGTTTTTTGTGTGTTATACCAACCCGTATAACATGGACATATTTCGCATTACATCTAAATCTAAACCGCTAGCCAGATTGGGTTTCAGAAAATCATTTTTTTTTTGTAAAACTAATCTTTATGCACATTTTTTCAATTTTTTCTTCACGTACGATTTCATAGTTTTTCATCTGATTTCAAAATGTGATGCAGTGAGAGTTGATGCATTTACTCTGGCGCATTCCATAACTCAACTTAGCGGCTAGTTAATGTACCGTGGAAAGAAAACGGAGTGAAAATGGGGAGCTAGCGCATTTAAGGAGTTGGTAGCTAAGCTAACTAGGCAACTAGAGAAAGCTCTAGTGAGACTAGAAACTAGAAAGTGAAATGAAATATGGTGGTGGAATGGATGGAGGCGAGATAGAGTCGACGGGGAGTCCATCCTTATCTGCTGGCTTAGAGTTAAAGGGAGAGAACGCCTCGACTCCACTCTATTGAATCATCGCACAGAATGCCTCTTCCTTTTCTTTTCTTATCTCCTCTCCATTATGAATCCCAGTCCATACAGTGAGCTCCATTTTGGACGCATAAAAGCTCCTATTCAACCCATTCATTATACAATGCACTATAGCTTTCCAACTCCAAATACTAATAATGGTGGCTAGAATCACAGTACATAAAGGTTAAAGCAAAGCCACTGATGATTGGAATTGAAACCCGTTATTTCGTTAGTTAGCTAGAAAACAAGAACAGGAAAGTTACAAGCTTATAAAGCATGCAAAATAGGAGTTTCTCCTTGTAAAAAGCTTTAATAGACAAGCAAAAGCAAGTTGGATATGGAGTGAGAAAATTTAAAGTCTCGCTAAAAAATCACAGAATAGTAAAAATTATCTATAATACATTTGTTACAAGCCGACGAAAAGTTTTCATATTGGTATTAAGATAAATAGAATTGTGGGTTAGCAATTCTTTTCATAAGTTTTTTGCCCCCAGCAAATCCACTGTATTGTGATACGCAGTTTTATACAAAATACAATAGCTTCAGTTTCTGCAAAGGAGCTTTCCAAAGAAGGCCATA
>Ga0210040_10005111_pt1 | contig 16829 bp, 14 predicted proteins | sample CryGeyCG12114_NA_FD_185462 | JGI IMG/M metagenome (GOLD analysis project Ga0210040, IMG submission 185462) | Groundwater microbial communities from aquifer - Crystal Geyser CG19_WC_8/21/14_NA (SPAdes) (version 2) | ecosystem: Environmental > Aquatic > Deep subsurface > Groundwater | place: USA... | reverse complement strand
CCGGGGTCCATGCCACGGACCGCCCCTGCCCCGGAGAGACCGACATGAGTCAAGCCGCCCTGTCCATGATCGACGACCCCGGTCCCTCGGTCGCAGCCCGCCCCATCGCCTCGCTGCCCCTGATGATCACCGTCAACGGCGTGGAGCGACGCCTGGCGGTCGAGCCCTGGGTGACGCTGCTCGACCTCCTGCGCGACCACCTGGACCTCTCAGGGACCAAGAAGGGCTGCGACCATGGCCAGTGCGGGGCCTGCACCGTGCTGGTGGACGGGCAGAGGATCAACTCCTGCCTGAAGCTCGCCGTCATGCTGGACGGCGCCGAGGTCACGACCATCGAGGGGCTCGGCCGGGCCGACGCCCTGCATCCCCTCCAGGCTGCCTTCATCGAGCACGACGCCTTCCAGTGCGGCTACTGCACGCCGGGCCAAATCTGCTCGGCTGCGGGGCTGCTTTCCGAGGGCCATGCCACGACCCGCGAGGAGGTGCGCGAGATGATGAGCGGCAACATCTGCCGTTGCGGCGCCTACACCAACATTGCCGACGCGATCCTGGACGTCCTGGGAGGCGAGAGATGATCCGCTTCGACTACCACCGGCCGGAGGAGATCGAGGCGGCCCTGCAAGATGCCGTGGGCGAGCGGACGGCCTATCTCGCGGGCGGCACGAACCTCGTCGACCTCCTCAAGGAGAACGTCGCGCGGCCGACCCGGATCGTGGACATCAACCGCCTGCCCCTTCGTGGAATCGCCGAGACCGAGGACGGCGGCCTGCGCTTGGGCGCGCTCGCCACCAACAGCGAAACGGCCTACGACGAGAGGGTGCAGCGACGCTACCCGCTCCTGTCCTCGGCGATCCTGGCGGGGGCGAGCCCGCAGCTCCGGAATGCCGCGACCAACGGCGGCAACCTCAACCAGCGGACGCGCTGCTACTACTTCTACGACGTGGCCACGCCCTGCAACAAGCGCGAGCCCGGCCAGGGCTGCGGCGCCATCGGCGGGGTGAACCGCATCCATGCGATCCTGGGCGCGAGCCCGTCCTGCATCGCCACGCATCCCTCCGACATGTGCGTGGCGCTCGCGGCGCTGAAGGCCGAGGTCAGGGTCATGGGGCCCGGGGGCGAGCGGGTAATTCCCTTCGCGGACTATCATCGGCTTCCGGGCGATGAGCCAGAGCGCGACAGCACTCTCCGGCCCGGCGAGCTTGTGACGGCCATCGACCTGCCGCCCGAGGACTTCTCGGCCCACCACACCTACCTGAAGCTCCGCGACCGGCTGTCCTACGCCTTCGCGCTGGTCTCGGTCGCGGCGGCGCTGCGGATCGACGGCGGCCGGATTGCCGAGGCGCGCATCGCCCTGGGCGGCGTCGCGCACAAGCCTTGGCGGCGCGAGGATGCCGAGGAGGTGCTTCGCGGTTCGACCGCGGATGCTGCCGCCTTCGAACGTGCCGCCGACCTGCTTCTGGATGGGGCGCAGGGCCAGGGGCAGAACGACTTCAAGATCCCGCTCGCCCGCAAGGCCATCCTGCGCGCCTTGGCCCAAGCGGCCGCCGGCACACCCCAGTCGCAGACCGACAAGCGCATCGCCTGAGAGGAGACCGACCATGCCGGACACCCGCTACGAGCCGATCCGGGCTGGAATCGGCACGCCGCTCTCCCGCGTGGACGGGGTCGCCAAGGTTACGGGCGAGGCGCGCTATGCCGCCGAGCGCCCGGCCGCCGGCCTTCTTCACGGAGTTGCGGTCTCTGCCCCTATTGCGCGTGGTCGAATCCTTGAGATCGACGAGACCTCCGCCCGTGCCGTGCCCGGGGTCGTGGAGATCCTGACCCACGAGAACCGGCCCCGCACGGCCTGGCTCGACCGCAGCTTCAGCGACGAGACCGCGCCACCGGGTCATCCGTTCCGGGCGCTCGACGACGAGAAGATCCTGTTCGCGGGCCAGCCCGTCGCCGTGGTGATCGCCACCACCTTCGAGGCGGCGCGCTTCGCGGCCTCCCTTCTCCGGGTCCGCTGCGAGGAGGAGCCGCACGAGATGGACTTCGACGCGGCAAGGGCGGCGGCCTACGAGCCCCCGAAGAAGCGCTCGGGCCATGTCAAGATCAAGCCCCGGGGCGATGCCGCCCAAGCCTGGGAGGCCGCGCCGTTCAAGATGGATGCGGAGTTCCATCTGGCCACCGAGCACCACAACCCGATGGAGATGCACGCCACCACCGTGATCCACGGCGCGGACGGCACCCTGACCGTCCACGACAAGACGCAAGGGGCGCAAAACGTCCAAGGCTACCTCTGCTCCGTCTTCGGGCTGTCGAGCGACAAGGTGCGGGTGGTCAACGAATACGTGGGCGGCGGCTTCGGCTCGGGCTTGCGGCCGCAATGGCAGGTCCAGGTCGCCGTCATGGCGGCGCTGAAGCTCGAACGGTCCGTGCGCGTGGTGATGACGCGCCAGCAGATGTTCACCCATGTTCATCGGCCCGAGGCTTGGCAGCGGGTCCGGCTTGCCACCGACGACGACGGGCGGCTCCAGGCCGTGCGCAACGAGGCCGTGACCTCCACCTCGCGGTTCGAGGACAACCAGGAGAACGTCGTCAACTGGGGCCTGATGGCCTATGCAAGCCCGAACGCAGACGGCGACCACAAGGTCGCGAGCCGCGACACCTATACGAGCGGCGACATGCGCGCGCCGGGCGCCGCGACCGGCATGACGCTCTTCGAGATGGCGATGGACGAGATGGCGGAGACAGCCGGGCTCGACCCCCTCGCCTTCCGTCTCCTCAACTATACCGAGGAGGACGCCATGACCGGCCTGCCCTACACTTCCAAGGCCCTGCGGGAAGCCTACCGTGCGGGCGCCGAGGCCTTCGGCTGGGAGGGACGGCCCTTTGCGCCGCGCTCGATGAAGGACGGGCACGACCTCGTCGGGCAGGGCACGGCGACCGGGATCTGGGAGGCGGGCTACCAGACGACCTCGGCACGCGCGCGGCTCGCCCTGGACGGCCGGCTCGAGGTGGCGTCGGCCACCGCCGATATCGGCACCGGGACCTACACGACCATGGTGCTGGTGGCTGCCGACGCGCTGGGGATCGACCCGGCCCGGATCACCGCGAAGCTGGGCGACTCCGACCTTCCCAAGGCGCCGGTCGAAGGTGGCTCCACCGCGGCGGCCTCGGTAGGGGCGGCCGTGGACCTCGCCTGCCGCGCGGTGGGAAAGCAGCTCCTCAAGGCGGCACGCAAGGTCGAGGGCGACCCGCTCGGGCGCGCCGGCCTCGACGACGTCGAGTTCACGGACGGGCGCATCGTCCTCAAGGAGGACCGGGCCAGATCGGTCGAGCTGATCCAGGCGATGCAGGCCGCGGGACTCAACGAGGTCGTGGCCGAGGAGACGAGCGGCCCGGGCCTCGGCGGCTCGGTCAGCCAGATGCGAACCTCGCGGGCCACGCATTCGGCCGTCTTCGCCGAGGTGCGTGTGGACGAGGACCTCGGCGTGGTGCGGGTCACCCGGGTGGTCAACGCGGTCGCGGCGGGACGGATCATCAACCCCAAGACCGCGCGCAGCCAGATCCTGGGCGGCGTGGTCATGGGGATCGGCATGGCGCTGCACGAGGAGACCTTCGCCGACCTCCGCCTTGGCCGCTGGATGAACCACAACCTCGCCGAGTACCATGTCCCGGCCCATGCCGATGTCGCGGACATCCAGGTGATCTTCGTGGACGAGGTCGATCCGGTCGTGACGCCGCTGGGGGTCAAGGGCCTGGGCGAGATCGGCATCGTGAGCACCGCGGCGGCCGTCGCCAATGCCATCTGGCATGCGACGGGACAGCGGCACCGCCGCCTGCCGATCACCATCGACAAGGTGATCGACTGAGCCCGGCGCTCAAGGTGCATCCTGAAATCCCAGGCAGGAGGGATGCGGCAGGCGCGCAGTGGACAAGGACCGCGCCCCGGTCGCGGCGTGCTGCCAGCCGTGTCGGCACGGACCAACGTTCCCCTGCGGGCGCGTTGACGGACAAGACCAGGATCTTCCGGACGCTCGTTTTGGAACCTCCCTGACCTGGGGCGCGAGATAGGGCTCGTCTCTCGATCCCTTGGTCCTGGGCAGCGAGGGTAATGGCACGTCGTGCACAGACTTGGTCGCGGCTCGTCTGGGCGCAGGTCAGCGCCAATCCCTCGCGCAGCGTGACTGACAGTACCGGACGGGGGCCAGCCGGCGCCCGAAGCGCGATGCCGTTGGCATGTCTTCCTATCCCGGCATCAAGGGCGGGTTCAGCGTCTTCCCTGCGCAGCCGTCCCGGATGGCCCGCTTGACCTCGGCGGCGTCGAATCGAAGCGGCAGCGTCCCGATCCATTGGACGAATGCCTCATGGCCCGCACCTTGAACCGGCCAGCCGTTCAGCTTCGATTGCGTATCGCATGGGTCTGACAGGCGTTGGGGGAACCCGCATTCAGGCCAAGCCGCACAACAAGGCGCTGCCGGCTCTCCAAGGAAAGGGCAAGGAGCACGAATAGACCCAGCGTTGCGGCCGTCCCTTGAAAGAACTCAGATAGAGTACTTACGTTTATTTTCGTAGTTTCTCTTACAACCGGCGAATCGAGAGTTATGTTGCACTGCAGCATTGACATGCGGCGAGTCCTCGTCGGGTGATCCTGCTTCATCTGCCTTGAGCCGCATGCGCAGAACTGTCCGCACCCCAGTGTGCGGACCATCGCGCATGGCCTGTTGGGCAGCCACAAGGAATACACTCCAATGACTCTCCGCCAGACGATCCAGGCTGCCCCTGCAAAGACCACCGAGCTGATCGCGAAACTCGCCTCGACGTCGAACCAGGCGGTGAAAACCCGCGAGAGCCTGTTCGCCGAACTCAGTGGTGAACTTGCTCGCTACATCGAGATTGAGGAGCAGCATTTCCTGCCCCTGCTCCGGAAGCATGCGGAAACCAAGGACCTCGCGGTCGAGGCCCTGAAGGGCAACAAGGAGCTGCGCGCCGCCCTGGCCAGGCTCTCCGATCTGCCGAAGGACAACGAGGCGTTCCTCATCGGGCTCGCCGAGCTGAACAAGGGCCTCCAACAGCATGTCCGCAGCGAGAACAAGGAGCTTCTCCCGGCCGTGCTCAAGGCCTTGAGCGACGAGGAAGCTGACGCCCTGATGACCGACATCGAAGGTGCCGTCGCCGATGCCGAGCAGGTCAGGCGGGACCAGAAGCGGGAAGAAGCTGCTCAGGCCAAGCGCCAGGTCCAGGAAGCCGAGCAGGCCGCAGAGGCCCAGCGGGCAGCGGTCCGCGCCCAGAAGGCGGCGGAGCGCGATCGGAAGCGGGAAGAGGCCGCGCAGGCCAAGCATCAGGCCGAGGAGGCCGAGCAGGCTGCAGAGGTCCGGCGCGCTTCAGTCCGCGCCCAGAAGGCGGCGGAGCGCTCCACCCGCGAGGCCGCCGAGAAGGTCGTCGAAACCATCGGACGCGGCGCAACTTCGATGCAGGAAAGCGCTCGCCAGGTCACCGCAACCATCACGGAGCGGTCGCAGCGGGCTGCCTCGGACACCCGCGAGGCCATGATCCTCGTCAACGGTTCCACGCGCGAGATCGCCGAGGACCTGCGGGCGGTCAGGGCGTCGTCGTCCGTCTCGCGGGAGGCAGCGGCAGAAGTCTACGCAGCTTGCATGGAGTGGGCCGAGAAGACCACACGCACTAATGCCGAGATGTCGCAGCAGTTGGTCCAGTGCCGGAGCGTGAAGCAGGTCGCCGAGGTCCAGCGGCAGTTCGTCACCAGCGCCCTGCGCAACTGGATGGAGAGCCGCGCGAAGGTGCTGGAGATTGCGCAGCACACCTCCAAGCAGGCGCTCCGCCCGCTGGACGGGCGCCTCACCGAAGCGGCCTGACCCCAAGCTCGCTGGTCGCGTCGAAAGCCGGGCGCCGCTGTCACAAAGGGCAGCGGAGCCCGCCTTCCGGGAATATCGCATGAAGGGCGCAGCCGCACGGATCACCGCTGTGCCCTCTCTCCGTCGAAGCTTCGAAGGATAAAATGATGTCGTTAGGACAAGAGGCTTGGGCCGGGTTCATGAAGGCCAGCTTCGGCCTGGTCGGGACGAGCCTGCAAGCGAGCGAGATGCTGGTCGCGTCCAGCAGCGTCATCGGCACGCGGATGACCATCATGGGCCAAGCCGCTCGGCGTCCCGCAGACGGGGACTACGCGGAGATCAGCGGCATGGTGTCCGAGAAGGTGCTGGCCCTGTCGAGGGTCAACCAGGCCCTCGTCGACCAGTGGTCGGCCATGCTGCTCGACGCGTGCGAGCAGGCGCAGCATGTCGGGGGGGCCGTACTGAGTGGGCGTCTCGTGAGTGCTCGCGAACTCTCGCAACTGACAGAGCGCTGGTTGGCGCATGGCACCCGCATGGTGACCCGGACAATGGAAACGGGCGGACTGGCTCTGGCGCCTGTCCACCAGCAAGCCACCGCCAACGCGCGGCGCCTGCGCTAGCCCGTGCTTATCTACGGTCACCCGAGAACCTGCCAGGCGATCCCATTGCGGGGCTGCCGTCGGTCTCGGCTGGTTTCGCGACCGCGGCCGTTCCAGAGGGCATCTGCAGGCGTCGCAGAGGGTGAACGTCGGTCGAGCCGGAGTGCTGCCCTGAAGGCCGGAACATCTCCGCGTCGCCATCGGGGCCGCGGGTCCTACGCTCTGGTCGTGGGTGGTCGACACTGATGGCCTGATCATGGACGAGCAGGCCATCGTGCTCTGGGGCTTGTCATATCGGAGCTACGGCGGTCGACATGGCCCGCGTACTCACACAGGGGCTGATATCGCTGGGCCGCCCCCATGACCTGATCCGCCCCCCCGGCACGAAGGACGAGCGGCGCCTCTCGGCAACCTCCTGGCGATCCTTCCTACTCCCTAGGAACACCTAGGAGCGTTCAGCAGGCGCACTCGTGTGTCGGTCCCTCGCAAGTGCATGGGCGTGGTGACCGCGACGACGCTGGCGCCGGTTCTTCACGAAATCGCAACGAACTTCCTGACGTTCGGCGCCCTTTCGGCGGCGATCGGCACGCTCGACGTGTCGGCGACACCGCCCGAGGATGGAGCCATCATGGTCCAGGCCGAACATGGCAGCCCTCCTGTCGCGGCACTTACTCGGGCAGGTGGCTTCGGCTGCAAGCCCTCGTCCGAAGCCCTACGTAGATCGGCGGCTCGATCGACCGCTCTTGGCGGAAAGGGCCATCATGATGTGGATCAGGATGGTGCACTTTGCGACCTCAGACGCCAGGGACGCAGCAAGCAGACGGGCGGGACAGCCCTCTTTCTCGCCTTGGGGCAGAGGATATCTTGGCCCGTCGGGCTAGATCATAGCTGGCGCGGAGAAATGGCGGGCGGTTATCGCTCACGACGTCCGGACGCAGATCAGCAACGGTAAGGATACGGCGTGCCGCGAGCAGCCTTGAAGCCGAACGGGGACGACAGCCGGTACCGATTGCTGCTGGACGCCATCACCGACTATGCGATCTACATGCTGGACGCCCAGGGCCGGGTGTCCAGCTGGAATGCCGGGGCGGAACGCTTCAAGGGCTACACGGCTCCTGAGATCCTGGGCCAGCACTTCTCCCGCTTCTACACCAATGAGGACAGGGCCAGCGGACTGCCCCAGACGGCGCTCCGCACGGCCGAGAGCGAGGGGCGCTTCGAGCACGAAGGCTGGCGCGTGCGGAAGGACGGGAGCCACTTCTGGGCCAGCGTGATCGTGGACCCCATCCGCGATGAGGCCGGGCAACTCATCGGCTTCGCCAAGGTGACGCGCGACATCACCGAGAAGCGCGATGCCCAACGGGCCCTCGAACGAGCGCAGGAAGAACTCCTGCAGGCTCGTAAGATGGAGGCCCTGGGCCAGCTCGCCGGGGGGATTGCGCACGATTTCAACAATCTCTTGATGGCCATCAGCGGCAGCCTGGAGCTCTTGAAGAAGCGGGTGCCGGACGACCCCAGGATCGCCCGCCTGCTCGACAACGCCCTTCAGGGCGCGCACCGCGGCGCCGCGCTGACCGCCCGCATGCTGGCCTTCTCGCGCCGTCAGCCGCTGGAGCCACAAGCAGTCGACCTCCCGGACCTGGCGCGTGGTCTGGGTGATCTCCTGCGGCTCTCGATGGGCGGCAACATCGCGATCGAGACGCGAGCGCCGCCCTCGGTCCCCTCGGTGCTGGTGGACCCGAACCAGCTCGAGTTGGCCCTGCTCAACATCGCCGCCAATGCCCGGGATGCCATGCCTCTGGGAGGTACCCTCAGCATCGGCATTTCCAGCGAGGACGTGTCCTCCAGCCCAGCGGCGGGCCTGAAGCCCGGCCCTTACGTGCGCCTGTCGATCAGCGACACCGGCGAAGGCATGGACGAGGCGACGCTGGCCCGTGCCGTGGATCCCTTCTTCACGACCAAGGGACCAGGCAAGGGAACGGGACTGGGGCTTTCGGTGGTTCATGGCCTGTTGGAGGGCTCGGGCGGGCGGCTGGTCCTGAAGAGCGCCAAGGGCGAAGGCACGACGGTGGAGTTGTGGCTTCCAGTGGCTCCGTCGCTCCAAGCCGCAGAGCCCATGGCAGCGGCTGTGCCGGCCGGCGAGGCGCTCACCGAGACGCCACTCACGGTGCTGGCCGTCGACGACGACGAGCTTGTGCTGATGAACACCGTCACGATGCTCAAGGATCTAGGCTACCGGGCCATCGAGGCGCATAGCGGGGCCGAGGCGCTGCAGCGCCTCGCCGAGGGTCCTGTCGATCTGGTCATCACCGATCAGGGCATGCCGCGGATGACCGGCATCGAACTGGCGACCGCAGCGCGGCAGACATACCCCGACCTGCCGGTGATCCTTGCGACGGGATATCTGGAATTGCCCCGGGACCCCTCGGAACTGGGTCTGCCCAAGCTCGCCAAACCGTTCAGCCTGAATCAGCTCCAGGCCATCATCCACGATACCATGAAGTGAGCTGCGGGAGAGCCAAGCCGCCAGCACGCTCGCGGCAATCTAGCGTTCCGACATGACGCGCCTCTAGGTCGCAGCAGGATGCCATTCCGGAGCGCCAGGAAAGGTCTCGTCTCTCAGGCCCGATCCCATATGAAACGATGCTCAACCCTTTCCGCCTCGATTGCTCTTCTTCGCCTTCTCCTGCGCAACGAGCGCGCGGGCATCGGCTTCCTTCTCGAGCCGGGCCGCCTTGAGCTTTGCGGCGGTGGCCTGACGCTGCTCGGTGGCCGCCTCGGTCATCTCACGGAACGCCCGCGTCGTCTCCGCAGCCTTCCGTTCGGCGGGTGATTGCATCGGGCGAAACGCCGGGGGCTTGGTTTCGGCGGAGGTCCCCGACATGAACTTCTCGAGCCAGGCGTCGTTGGACATGTCGGATGCAGGTTTCTTCATGGCTGGTCCTTCCGGATCTGTGCTCGGTATCTATGCGTGGGCTTGGCGATCCAAGCCGGCGAGCCGTTGCTGAACGGCAAGGGCGTCGCGTCCCTCGCCCGCTTCGACCCTTTTCCAAATAGGGGTTCCAACGCCCCCACCTGCTTCAGCGGGAGGGCCGGGGCCTTCAGCTGGACGGTCTCACCGTGATCAATCTTGGCGGCCTTCGCATTGTTCATCAAGGGTTCTCCGCCTGGCGCGCGAGGAGGATGCCCTGCGTCTCGCGTACAGATGGGGTTCCCCGGGACCGATTGCGAGACGGATCGACGGTCCATCGCGCAAGACCCCGACCAAGCACCAAGGGCGGTCGTGGGACGCCGTGGAGACCGGCTGCTCCTTGCGCTCTCGCGAAAGGTCCTTGCTTTCTGGCGCGGCGGCCCCCATCTGTCCCTTGCGAACGTTATTCTCCCTCGATCCGCTGTCTCCCTCACCGGCTTCAGTTTCTTCGTTGCGACGCTGACATAGCCGGGCTGCCGCGTGTTGTGGGCAGCGCTTCCAGAGGAGACACCACGATGGCCAATGGCACCGTGAAGTGGTTCAATACAACTAAAGGCTTCGGTTTCATCGCCCCCGAGGGCGGCAAGCGCGACGTCTTCGTCCACATCTCGGCCGTCGAGCGTGCGGGCCTCACCGGCCTCGCCGATGACCAGAAGGTCACCTTCGACATCGTCTCCGGCCGTGACGGCCGTGAGGCCGCGGAGAACCTGGAACTGGCGTAAGCCAAGCCGGACGGCTCCCGAAAGGGCAGCCGCGCCCTTCGAGGGACATGATGCAAGGGGGTGGCTGGTCCGCCCCCTTGTCGACTCTGGGAGGCCAAGGTGAGCTTTCGTAGGTCTCGCGCCGGGCGGAGCGTGACCGCTGCGCGCCAGGGACGGTCGATAATGAAGTCCGAGTTTCAGATTCGCCCTGCCTCACGCACCTCTCGAGCCTGCCTCGCCCTTACCCAATCCCTTGGCACAAAGCACAAGAGGCGATCGATGCCATTTACAGTCACATGGATCGGACCGATCGGTCCCGAGCGCAAGAAGGCCCAGACAGCGGCTGATGCGCTGCGATGGTGGACCACATACAACCGGGAAGCGGCCAAGATGGTCATCAAGGATGATGCGGGCCAGCGAGTGACACCGGACGATCTGGCCAAACTGGTGGATCGCACCTGAGGTCCAAGAGGCCTCCGGAACGAGCCCTCTGGCCGACATCAAGCGCCATCCCTGGCCTGTACATCCCTTTCGCGGCTCAAGCCTTCTGGCGTCCTTGCTGCGCCCGAGGACGAAGGTATCGAAGGAGGTCGCAAGGGCTCACGGAAAGCGCGGCGGCATGCCGAGTTTCGCAACGTGCCCGACGGCTGCTGCGCAAGCTGAGGATTTCTCGCCCTTCCTCTGCAGGTCTGCGACGTCCTCCTCGCTGATGGTTGTGAGCCCCACCTCGGCTGCGTCGAGATCTCGTTCGGGCTCCCTTCCGGACACGTCCATCTCCCTAACTTGGTTCTTCACGCCTCCGGAGCGATGCTTTCGTTCTCGATGCTCATGAGAGCCACGCCGATCTCATCCCGCAGATCGGAGAGCCAAAAGCCTTGGTCGGCAGGTCTGATCCTTGTTTATATGCCCTGAACCCGCAAAGCTGCGAACAACAAACGACGGGGTGCATTGGAAAGACCAACTCGGATGACAGACGGGAGCGGGGCCGGCGGCTCGGGATGGAACGTCCGATCACCCGGCGCGACTTCCTCGACGGGATCGCGCTGGCAATCGGAGGCGCGGTGGCGGGCCTCCCCGGCGCGGCGCTGGCGCAAGGCTTCTCGGACGAGGTGTCGGGCCGGGTCACGACGCGCAACGGCCTTCAGGGCCAGACCGACCGCTCCCCCTATGTCATGCACGCGGTGCGCGACGGCAGCTACTGGGAGAACGCCGGCACGCCCGTGGACACCGGCGAGGCCTACGACCTCGTGGTGGTGGGCGCCGGCATCTCGGGCCTCTCGGCCGCCTTCCTTTATCGCCAGCAACGCCCCGAGGCGCGCGTGCTAATGATTGAGCCCCAGGAGGACTTCGGGGGCCATGCCAAGCGCAACGAGTTCCTGGCCTCGAACGGCCGCCGGCTCATCGGCTATGGCGGCTCGCAGTCCATGCAGACGCCGGGCTGGTACTCTCCGGCGGTGAAGCAGGTCCTTGCGGACGTGGGCATCGTGCCGCAGCGCTTCGAGGAGTTCTACGACCAGACCTGGGCCGAGGACCGTGGCCTGCACTCGGCCTACTTCTTCGACGGGACGCAGTGGGGCCGGGACGCCCTGGTGGTCCGCGACACCGAGTCCACGGCGGACTGGGTCAACCGGACGCCCCTCAGCGACAAGGCCAAGGCGGACCTGATCGCGCTGATCGACAGCCCACAGGACTACTTGGCGGGAATGACGCGCGAGGAGAAGCTCGAGCGCCTCAGCCAGATCACCTACCGCGACTTCCTGCTCGACTACGTCAAGGCCGATCCCGAGGTCGTCGACTTCTACCAGACCTCCACGGCCGGCTACTTCGGCGCGGGGATCGACGCCGTGACGGCGATGGACGCCCGCAACAACTGGAACCCGGGCTTCGACGCCATGGACCTGGGCGAGGACGTGCCGCGAGCCTCCTCGCCCTCGGGCCGCCTTTCGCTCACCGACCCCGAGCCCTACATCTACCACTTCCCCGACGGCAATGCCGGCATCGCGCGGGCCCTGGTCCGCCAGCTCGTCCCGTCGGCGCTGCCGGGCTCGACGATGGAGGATCTCGTTCTCGAGAACGTGGACTACGGCGAGCTTGACCTGCCAGAGAACGATGTGCGGCTTCGCCTGGGCTCCACCGTGGTGCGCGTGTCCCACGATGGCGATCCCGCGTCGGCCGAGGGGGTGGTCGTCACCTATGCGGACCAGGGCGGCCAGCCGCGCACCGTCAGGGCCGGGCACGTCGTGCTGGCCTGCTGGAACAGGGTCGTTCCCTATCTCACGGATGAACTCCCGCCCGAGCAGGTCCAGGCGCTGAACGACCAGCAGAAGGTGCCGCTCATGTACGTGAACGTGCAGCTGCGGAACTGGGAGGCGCTGGCCAAGCTCGGCATCGAAGGCGCGCGTGCGCGGGGCAACTTCTGGTCGGGCTTCGAGATCGACTTCCCCGTCTCGATCGGCAGCTATCGCTTCGCCGACACGCCGCAGGACCCGGTGATCCTGCACCTGAGCAAGGTCATGCTGGACGGCGAGGGCCCTGCGCGCGATCAGGCGCTCGCCGGGCGGCGGGCGCTCGCGCAGATGCCGTTTTCCGAGCTCGAGTTCTCGATCCGCGACCTGTTGCAGCGCTCGCTGGGGGCAGGCGGATTCGATGCCGCGCGAGACATCGAGGCGATCACCGTGAACCGCTGGGCGCACGGCTACGCCTACGAGTACATGCGGCCCTGGGACGCCTTCTGGCCCGATGGTCCCCTGCCCATCGAGACCGCCCGAAAGCCCTGGGGGCGGATCAGCGTCGCGAACTCGGACTCGGGCGCCTATGCCTACGCCCATTCCGCCATCGACCAGGCCGTTCGGGCGGTGCGCGACCTGATCGGAGCGGCGGAGGGGGCGCCCGAGTTCAGCCGCTTCCCAGGGCCGCCCCCCGAGGCGATCGGGCTATGACGGAGCGTCCCGGCGCGAGATGAACCGTGGCGGGCGGGCGGCGAACCAGCTGCTCGCCCTGACGCAAGTGGGACGCGTGTTGTCAATCCTGCGGGCGGCCATGGGGTCTGACCGCCCGTCACAGGCACGATCTCCGCAGCCGTCGATGGAGACCGATTGACCGGTGGCGTCGTCCCGCCTCGCGTCCTGAAGGGCTTTCCCCTCAGATTGCAGGTGATGGAGCCGGTCGAGACCCGGCTCCGGTCTCCCGGTACCCCAGTGCCCCTGCAGCGAGGAGGCTCAGGACGACGAAAGGCAACCCCAAGCCATAGACCCACCGAATGCCCCAATGCTCGCCCGCAAAGCCCAGAAGCGGCGGCCCAAGAAGGAACGCCACGAACGAGATCTGGGCCAAGGCGGCCACGTTCGTCGCGGCCGGGCGGTCCGTCCGTTGCGCAGCCGCCGACATGGCGAGCGGGAAGATCGCACTGGACCCGAATCCCAGCAGCCCGAAGCTGAGGAGGGACGTCGACGGACCCAGCGAGACCAGCAGCAGCACGAGGCCCAGCCCGAGAATGCCGAGCTGGACGCGAGCCACGATCGCAGGAGAGAACCGCTCCACGAAACCGTCGGAGTAGTAGCGACCGATCGCCTGCGACCCGGCAACCAGCGCCACGGCGAGACCTGCGCTGAAGGAGTCGGAGCCCCAGAGGTTGGTCATGTAGATGGCCGACCAGTCGAGGCCTGCCCCTTCCATCAGCACCGCTGAGAGCGTGACCGCGACGAGGACGAGGATGGGCCAGGTAGGCCAGGCCAGCCCTGGCGCGGTCTCCTCCACGGTCCGCGTGGGTGCAGGCTGAAAGGTGCCGAAGACGAGCGCCACCGCGAGCACGACCACCGGCACGACGAGTGCGAGGTGGGCCTGCGGGGACAGGCCGATCCGGGCCAGACTTGCGCCGAGGAGACCGGTGGCAAAGAAGCCAATGCTCCAGAACGCGTGTGCTCGATTCATGATTCGCCGGCCGACCAGGGCCTCGGTCCGGTCGGCCTCGACGTTCAGAATGATCTCGACCGATCCGATCAGAAGGCCCGCGGGGATAAGGAGGAGGAACAAGGCCCAGGGCGTCTTGGCCTGCACCGCCACGGCATAGGCCAGTGCCACGAGCGGCATGGCGGCCAGAAGGACGCGCCGGTACCCGACTCTCTCCAGAAGCGGGGACGCTGTCGTGAGCGCGATCAGGGTTCCCACAGGCACGCCGACAAGGCTCAGTCCCAGCGTTCCCTCGCCGACCCCCATGGCGTCGCGAATCTCCGGCAGCCGGGGAAAAAGGCTCCCCATTGTCATGGCATGAACTGCGAAGCCGGCGAACACGCGCCGCTCGGGGCTCGGACGGAGCCCCGACTTCGTCGGGAACCTCATGATCTCTCTCCGTGGTGATCCGGCCGAGTAAGGCGTGGAGGTACGTGGTGACGGGACGCGGCACCCCAGGTTAAGCTGCAAGGGGGATCGCGACGCGCGCTGCCGGTCCCGGGAGCAGCACGAGCTAGAGGCGACCTGGGTGCAAGGCAAGGCGGCAACCAGCCTCCTTCAGGCCGAACGCCTCACAGATCGTCAAACCGAAGTATCCAGGTCCTCACCAAAGGGGCGAAGGCGGCAACATCATTCCGGAATATCAGGGCTGCTGGAGATCGACCGCCGTCGTGTTCCGGCGTCCTGTGCAAGGCCAAGAGGCGTGTCATAGGCAGGTGGCTCGATGACCATGAGGAGATCCGCTGTGATGTCCGCCCGGTCGGCCACCTGCCAGCTGACCACCTGGGGTCCAACACACGAGGGTCCTTGATCTCAGCTTTGCTCGCACCCGCCTTGCGTCCAGATGCAGACACATGAGGCGCATCTCCATCGACCCCGGGCCGATCATGTACATCTTGCGCCTGGGCCATCTCCTCGGGATCCGCTCGGAGCGGTGAAGATACCCGAGTCAACCTGACCCATCGCCGGTTCTGCCGCCTTGGCCTGTACGGGTGAGTGCAAAGTCCCTCGACCCTCTTCAAGGGCAGGCACGGCTACCTGCGCAAGGGGACCTGCCCAGAGCCTGATGCGAGGGGGCTGTGGCCCCTTGCGTCGCAGCTGCGCTTGGGCCAGCGCCCATAGCACGCTCATCGGCGTCAGCACGGTCGAGGCGGACATGAGAGGCGGGAGGCCCTTGCCCAGGGCCGAGGCCCCACACATCCTCCCATGGCCGCTGAGGACCCCGCTTCCGGACGCTGCCTCCGCGCGATGGCTTCCTCGTCCATGCCGGGCGGCTGACGGGGCGGGTTTTTCCCGACCGGCAGCCCAGCCGACACCACGGGAGCGCCAAGCTCGGCACGGTGGCCCGTGGCTCGCAGCCACTCAGCCTCCCCATCAGCTACTCCAGGAGGGACCGCTCGGTAAGGGCATCGTATATCCGCACGTCGCCCTGCATCCTGCCGGACCATTCATGAAGGAACGCCGACGTCTTCGGGCTTTGGAGATGCGCCGTCAGAGCCTCCTGGCTCCCCCAGAGCTCGACGACCAGCATGCGCCCGACCACAGGATCGGCCACGGTCACAGAGTAGAACATGCAGCCGCTATCCACTCTGCGGCCGGGACTCATCTGCTCCATGTCGCCGCGGAAGGCCTCTGCATGCCTCGGGTCGAGATCGACGTATCCTGTCACTAGGATCATTGGAGCCTCGGCCTGTCGTGTGGTTGCGTGGAGCGCCAAGCTCTGTCCGGGAGCTTTGCTTGCTTGATTGCCAGTCCCGTTCTGCCGTCACGATCCAGCGCCGGATCCGCCTCAGCTGGCGGGAGGCATCGCTTCATTTGACGGTGAGCACGATCTTGCCCTGGATGTGCCCCTGGGCCGCCCGCTCGTGCGCCTGGCGTGCGTCGGCCAGCGGGTAGACGCTGTCCAGAACGACGCGGATCGTCCCGTCATCCAGCAGACGCGCGAGGTCCCTCAGTTGCGCTCCGTTCGAGCGGACCTGGGTGCTCGAGACGGTGACGCCCAGCGCCTTGGCATCCTCGGCGCCGTTGAAGCCCAGGGGAAACACCGGGAACAGGGCGCCGCCGCGCTTCAGCGTGCGCAGGAAGCGCCCGGTGCCCGGCCCGCCGACAGCGTCGAGGACGAGGTTGACGTCCTGCGCCACCTCTTCCGCAGGCGTCTTGGTGTAGTCGATGAAGTCGTCGGCCCCCAGGTCGCGCAGGAGCAGCTCATGCGGACCCGAGGCCACGGCGATGACGCGAGCCCCCTTCAGTTGCGCGACCTGGACCGCGAAGTGCCCCACGCCGCCTGCGGCTCCGTTCACGAGCACGACCTTGCCCTCGAGAGGCACCGGCGCGTGTTGGGTGGGCTGCAGCGGGTTCGGCACATCGTGCCCCAACTCGACCAGGAACTGCCACGCGGTGAGCAGCGACATGGGCGCTCCGGCTGCATGCTGGTGATCGAGGCCGGCCGGCTTGGGCGCGACCTGGGACGCGGGCGCTGACACATTTGGCATAGGCCCGACTGTCCCGGCTCTGTTGAGCAAATCCGCCTGAGAGCGAGCTGCCCCTGCCCTCGATCGGCTTTATGCAACGCGCTTGGTCTCGGGCGTGCCGAGGGTGGTGAAGCGGTTGAGGAGGGCGGCGCGGATCTGGAGCTCGGCAGTTTGGCGGCTGGAGGTTCGGGCTGAGAGCCGCTCACTCAGGAGCTTCATGCACCGCATCTTGGCCTCGATCAGGCTTCGTCGGTGGTACCCGCTCCAGGTTCGCCAGATCGCCCGACCGAAGCGGCGGT
>Ga0210040_10005110_pt1 | contig 16830 bp, 19 predicted proteins | sample CryGeyCG12114_NA_FD_185462 | JGI IMG/M metagenome (GOLD analysis project Ga0210040, IMG submission 185462) | Groundwater microbial communities from aquifer - Crystal Geyser CG19_WC_8/21/14_NA (SPAdes) (version 2) | ecosystem: Environmental > Aquatic > Deep subsurface > Groundwater | place: USA... | reverse complement strand
TAGCAGAATTTTCCCAGTTAGAACGAAGTTTCGATATTATTTCCTTTCGCTGTTTTTCGTTGTCGAGGTGATTTTTTCGCTGTTTTTTGTTTCGCTGTTTTTACTTTCGAGGTATACGGGTGGAACGAAAATTTGCTTATGCAAAAAATTTAACATAGGTAACCAAGGAAAAAACAAATATTTAGGCAAATTTTTTGCTTAAGCATTGCGTAACTTATAATTGAATTCGCACCCTGGCCATTCGGAAAATTCATGTGCAAGGCTTACATGGTTACCGCAAGTGTCAACCAAATTACGAGTGCCATGTTCCTTCTCATCATGGCAGCAGACAGGTTGGTTCCCATACTTCCTACACACTATCTGTATGCTGATTACTTGCGATTGTTTCCTGATGCATAGACATTTTCAATGTATTTGTGAATGCATGAAAGACAGAGCAGACAGGGAGGGACAAAAAGAAAGATGGAATTATAAGCTTCCATAGTCTCGTTAGTTCTCCCTTTCAATATTTGACAAAAAAGGAATATTCATTTCTTTGAAATGCTACATCCAGTTCGCCGCCAGAATGCAATTTAATGTGAACCATTTTGCTAATTTACTTTTTTATAGATTTTTTTCTTTGTACGGCAGTTTTTATTTGTAGCGCCAGTCAACTTTTATAACTTAACCAACTAACTAAATAACTATGTACATTGAAAGCATTGTAACCTGCTGCTGCTGCTACTGAGCAATATGGCAATCGGCTCATAGTTATTTAGTTACACTGGAGCCAACATTCCCAGTAAAAAGATTGTCATTTTTTTAATCATCAGATACATGGCAATATGTCAGCCGATTCGTGCTCCCAAATTGAGAACCCCACTTATTGCAAAGGCTGTAGCTTTGATTGCATGGACTTTTTCTGCTCTACTCATGGTCCCCATCTTCGTGTATGCAAATACATTATTCACAGATGACACTAAGGTAAGCTTTATTCAGGGGAGATTAAAAAATTTGCTCTAGTTTTTTAAGTTAGTTGGTTAGTAATCAATATAAAAAGATTGCTTAATATACTTTCATTATTATTAAGACTTTCCTCTCCCTGCGTAGGTAATCTGCAACATTTTTTGGCCAGATTCTTCTGGATCCATGAGGGGAGATCAAATTTACGTTTTGTACTCCTTTGTGTTTGGCTTTTTCGTACCTTTGATCTTCACAATCGTTTTCTGCATCCTTGTGGTCCGTCGGTTCAAATCTAAGGGCCAAAAATGCAGAACAGTGACGGAAGAGTCACAGTTCTGTAATCCTACCACAGAAGCTACGTTTCCCGCAGAGGAGCGCAAATAATCTCATAAGAATGATACAAAACTTGTTCTCACAGTCATTGCGGTGTACTTTGTTTGCTGGTCACCATATTGGATCTGTCAGGCAAGTTTTATTGTCACAATAGTATAATAGAAATTTTGCCGCCCATATTTGTAACTAATGATTCGGGCAGGGATAGACAATGCTTCCATTATAACTTTGTTCAACTCCAAAGCAAATCAAAGTTTTTGAAAATATTGACTTAACAGAATTTTGATATAGCATTTACAAGAATGTCAGGTAGAGAGCAGAAGAATGCAGTAGTATGCATAATTCATACAATTTAAGCGAGGAATTTATAATTTTTACCTTACAGAATTTGTATTTATGTTTACTTATTTCGTGTTTGGCCTTTAACAATGGGAAATTCAAAGTTCAGGAATATATATGTCTTATGTGGTTTGGTAGTTAAAACACGGATTTGAGATGAAATTTCAAGGCCAGAGTCACCATGTAAGAGTTTAATGTGAATATTTTCAGCTGGCATTCAGTTATTTAATGCCTGTCGACTCCCTTATTGTTTCGCCAGCGTTTGTATACACATTTCTGACCTGTGGATGTCTTAGCAGCACGACCTCCATGGTGAATCCAATTTTGTACGCTTTCCTTTCCGACAATTTCAAAAAATCTTTCATGAAGGCTTGTCACTGTGCCAAAAGACAGGTGATTGAATATTCTTTAAAATGAACTTTTGTCTGTGCTTGAATGGTTGACATCGAAGGAAATATTGCTCTTTTCTCGTTTATTGTCCTCATTACGTACACTTCAGCAGAGAGCAGATAGTTGCCAATGATTACTGTTTTTTATTTGAAGAGCTCTTACATTATGTAATGTGCATAAGCGAATAGCTAAGGGAAATCGGAAAATAAAGCTTCAAGATTTTTAAGTGTTCTGGGCTGTTTAAGTTCAAAATTCACGTAAATTAATTTAATTATAGCGGATATTACAGATATGGAAAACTAATTTTCATATTGGCACTGAACTCGCTTTATGCTTCTTACTGAGATTGATTTTTGTCCAAGAAATTCCTGGAAATAAAGAATACATTTTCATCCGATTTATGCTTTGTTTCTTACATACGTTTTTTGACTCACAACTCACACTATATAGGCTAAAATTCATAAGTGACTTTAACTTACTGTGGTTATTTGGTTTAGTTTTGGTTAAGCAAAATAGTTCCATTAAATTACTTGACCCATGCACACGATAGTAATATTGATTAGTGGAGCTCTGGAGCTACCTAATATGCATGGTGACTGTGCTCTTACTTTTAGCATTCATAAATTGTTAGCCAAATCTTATCCCTTAATTATATGCATGTTGGCGATTTTTTACACTTTACTGATGCATTCAAATGACGAATCAAAATATCCATGAGTGAGTAATTTCTCATGATAGATTGACAAAATTGGTAAATTTGTTGTGTTTTCTGATTATTGAATAATTTTTGACTCATGAAAAAAGTACTTATACGGCACTATTTGAGTAAGCTAACTCTGTCATTCACTGCCATAAATACCATTGCAGAAGTTTTTCTACAGAAAGGAAACCACAACATTGTTTGTAGTACTACATATTTCGCTTGCTCAATTCATTCGTGTCTTGTTAGGCTTTCATTGTATGTTAAAAAGTATACAGTTGATCTTGAAATCTTAATTTGGAGACACAGTGAGCAAATATGATCACTGAAACAATATTTTTCACATTTTTAACGGTAGTTTTAACATGGGTTTATCTCCGCTATCGAAGACCCCAAGGATTTCCTCCTGGTACGAACATTAAATTTGATCATTTCTTTTAAACATTCAAATAAAATTCATTAACTTTTTTCTATTTAAGGACCATTCGGTATTCCATTTCTTGGAAGCCTTCCATTCATGGGTTCCCAGCCACACAAAACTTTATGTCATCTAGCGAAAAAATATGGAAGCATTTTTAGCATCTATTATGGACAATATCCGTAAAAAGATAATATAAAAATTATAGTATGCAGATAAGCCACTTTAGTAAAACTTACTTCCAAAATTTACAATGTTTCTTTTTCAGCATTGTAGTGCTCAACGATCCATTTACAATACGAGAAGCTTTCAGAAGGGATGCATTTTCGGGACGGCCTAAGCATTTGCTTGCAATGGCTCTATCGTCCGATGGTAAATACAGGTGCACATTGATATTCACAAATTCATTATGTACTGTATTGTATTCTTAAGTACAAAATCGGGATACAGGGATTACATTTAATGACGGCCCTGTTGCAATGGAACAAAGGAGATTCACTCTAAAAACTTTACGGGATTTCGGATTCGGTCGCCAATCCATGGGTGAATCAATTCAGGACGAAGTGGGCAAACTTATACAATATTTCAAGTAAATATATTTATAGCTTCATTATATGTGCACACATATCAGTGTCTACAATCTACTGAACGAAAAATATATTTGTCGAATTTAGAGAGAGGGAAGGAGAATCTATTAAACTGCAACATATTTTCGGCCTATCCGTTGTAAACGCCCTTTGGTCCATGCTGGCTGGTGAAACATTTTCACTCGACGATTCCAACGCGAGGGCAATCTACGAACTTTGCATTGAGTAAGTTAAGCGACGCGTTAAATATTGAATAGATCCCTTAATGTTGAAGTCTCATTTAAGCAGTTTTTTCAACAATTAATTTTGTCACCAGCGTTTAAATCAATAACAGCATTGGAAAAACTGTGATGCAATGCGATACAAACTTGCATACTGTAATACTGTTACACGGCTCACAGACATACGGCTTACAAGTTTGCATCAGGCATTTCGTTAGACTTTATTCGTCCCCAATTATGTTCTCATTTATTCCAGGGGATTTATTGACCCAGAAGTAGCTGGCGCATTGTGGTTTTTGCCTTGGTTGGCTCTCATGTTCCCTGGAAAATCTGGATACACCAGCATGGCAAAAACAGTGTCCTGTCTCAAGGAAATGATTGGCGCGATAGTGGAGAAGCACAAAGCAACATTCACACCAGGAATGAACAGAGATTTCATTGATGTGTATTTGGACAAGATTGCTAAAACCAGCGACCCGAATTCAAGTTTTTACGGATCCGTTGGAGGTTAGGAAGAATTGTTGTAGGTTACATTGGGATAGAAGTGGAAGTGATCGAGGATTTAATTTTGTTTGGTACTATACATGATGCAGAGAAAAATTTAGTCCATGTCATAATTGATCTATTCACCGCTGGATCAGACACTTTAAATTCGACTTTGAATTTCGGGTTTTTGTATTTGGTTACACGGGGGGATGTTATGACCAAAGTTCAGCAAGAAATTGATCATGTCGTGGGCAGAATCCGGCTTCCGAATTCGGAGGATAGAAAAATGTGGGGAGTGTTTACTTTATATAGCATTTTTTTCGATTTAGGCTTTCGTTTGTATGTATTTGTGAATTTTTTATAGGATGCCCTATACAGAAGCAGTGATTTGTGAAATCTTCCGATATTCATCTATTGTATGTGGTGGAGTACTCCACAGCACAACAATAGGGACACATTTCCAAGGATACTTTTTACCAAAAGACACCATAGTTATGGCAAATTTATACAACGTACACCACAGCGAAAAGTATTGGGGTGATCCGGAAAACTTTCGACCTGAAAGATTCTTGGCTGAAAATGCTGCCAAGTTGAAGGAAGAGGCATTTATGCCATTTTCTACAGGAAAACGAGTTTGTATTGCGGAAAATATGGCACAGACAGAGTTTTTCCTCTTTTTTACAGGTTTGTTGCAGAATTTCAATATCAAACCGGATCCAAATGTACCATTACCTGATTGGGAACCAAACTCTGGTTTGGTCTTATCTCCCAAGCCGTACCAAGTGATTTTCGAGTCAAGACTTTAAGGCTTTAATGAGACCAAGAATTTATTATAATTTAATCATTAATGCATTGGCTTTTATTCTCCTCTAATCAAAATACTAATTGAAACACTTATTTTAGGATAATTACTACAATTAAAGCTTGATTGTTCTTTTTAATGCCAGTAAATTCCCTCACTTTTTCGCTAACGATTATCTAAACTCTAATTTGGTTTCCCATGGGTTGATTTGGTCGAAATGACTGCTGATTTGGATTCGGCGTCCACAGATATTGTTTAATGAACGCATAATTATCCATTATATTCACGACTGGGAGCGTCACAGTAGAATCACGATTACAACGGGGTACTTGTGCCACCATGCCCCATAAGAAATATAATCCTGATTGGGATGAGCAGATAACACCTGATCCTTCATTTCCCTGTATAAATACACATTAAAAACATTAAATCCTATTCCTACCTAAATTTGAAAATTTATCAATACATATAAAAACATTCTTACAACACAACACTGTCCAGTTACACAGGAATCCACATTGTTCAAGTTACAGCCAGTTCGAGTAAGCTGAAGATCTCCGGATAGTAGATATCTTCTAGATTCCCATGAGTTCTTATTCTACAAAATCAATGGTGCATATATTTGCTACTACAGTCTGCGTTTCATAACCAACTGACTGACTGAAAGATAAATGCTTATGGCTTACAATAAAGTCGGGCCAACCCAGCACATTGCATTGACCCCAAGGGTTAGGAGTGTGGAAGCTATCATCAGCAACACAGATGGGGAAAATATGTGGATAGTATTGGAAATCAACATTATCCCTTAGTCTCAACAAACCTAGATTGTGTCTCATGTCCAGATCCCCATTGATACTGTATCCTACAATGCCCCAAAAGCGGTTGATTTTACTTAGATATCCATGGTTTTAAAATATTTAGCCTAGAATTGACCTTACCTGGATGTAAAACGGCAGTACTGACATAAGTAGTAAACTCAGGGAAGAAAGAATGCCCTTCATAATGCCCAGCACCCAAAACCACTTTTAAAGGCTGATTATTCCGTTTGTGTCGAAGAATACAGGAGGCCGTGGTGAGAATAATGCTTTCAGATACCAAGGTAGCAGCACAGGCCAGACGATTGTCGACCGTTAAGATTGCGGCCTGGAAATCAATGGAAGCTTTGAATTCACTTAAATTTCACATGCATTGATTAACTTTTCCAAGTAACCTGGGTTAAGTTTAAACCGCTACCCTATCGCAAATCACACTATAACTCTATCACGCAGAAGTTTTCTTCATAAGAAAATTTTCTAGGCGCACAATATATTGCTACTACTTTTTTTAGTTTGTGCAAAAATTTACTGTACACAAAAACTCTCATTGTTCAATACTACGCCACGCCCTATTGACAAGGAGAAGTTAAAGTATAACTGCTTTTTGTATAGAAAATGTGCATACCGACCAAGGATATTGACCCGGTGCATTGCTGTGTCTGCTAGTCTGAAATTTTGGTAGTACTCCACAATATCGTTTAGCACTGTACAATTCCACATTCGGGAATAGAGTAGGATCGACAATTTTCAAACCAAGCCCTCGACTGGTTCTTTCCGTTTCCGTCTCTGATTTATCTTTACCATCATTTTTTAAAATCCAAGCACTCCCTTTCAATAGTTCAGAAGTCGTTAAATTATCATCAGCAGCATCATCCCAACTGGCAGCACCATTAGGTTGGTTAGATTTCAAACCATCGGAGGATTCCAAGTGGGCTGCTAATTTGTTCAAATCATCCGCTGAAGGTGCATTTTCCTGAATAGCGGTTTCTAACTTCTGTACATGAGTGGAATTCAAGTGGGGTGCAGTAGATACAGCTCGAGCTAGCCGTGCTGCACTTGTCTCATTCAATCCCGAAAGTTTCGCCATTGTTATCAGTCTTTGCAACACTTTGGGATCCATTTGGCGGGCAAGACTGATCAGCTCGGCTACATTGTCTGGTTTGAGTGCTACTGGTTCCGGATTTTGGTCTACTACTGCGTTTTCCAATGCTCGACGAATTCGATCAGCGTAGTCTGCAGTGGCTTCTGGGTGGTTTAGTGCTTTTTGGACTTCTAAGACCTGCATGATTTTGATGCGGGTGCAAAAATTAATCTTAAAATGGGTCAGCACGGGTATAAAAAAAGGTTAATTTCAGCTAACTTACATCAGAGTATGGCAAATTCAGAGCTCGTACTGCTCGTACTACACGATCTGCCTTGGCGTCACACAAGCCTGCTGTTAAACAGGCTTCCTGCAGCATATAGTTTTAGTTTATGAATCTGCCGATAAGTTTAAATGTAGCAGAAGTATAATATTTTGAAATTGTGAACCTTTAATTGTTTTTCTTCATCCGTCAAACTATCTTCTGAGTCACCAATGTTCTCGTCAGCATTTCTAGCTTTTAGGTTCAGCTTTTGATCCTTTGGTGATTCCAGAACAATGGAGTTAGAATTTGCACTCCCTTCATCTGGCACTAATGATACCGTTTTGAAAAGAATGGCTATGACGCCTGGATTACTTTGATTTTCTCCGGTATCCGCAGGATCATTTTTGAATTCAATATGTGTTGGGAAATCTCCTTGATTGTCTGCAGCACCAGCAAGTGCGAGTAGACAGAACAGGAAATAATACAATGATTTATCCATGTTAGCTAGCTAATTTTTTTTTGTAAATTGTTAGAAAGCTGCGACCAAAAGGAGGTCACTCACTTCCAATCAAATTAACTGCTTTATTCTGGAGGCGATGGTCGACTGATTTGTATGAAAGAAACGATGTACACCACATTTACATTCGTCTCTTATCTAGGCCTACATAATATGCTAATTGGATGTTAGGCTGACAAACATTCATGATTCAACACGGAAATACATGAATAAATATTAAAATAATAGCCAACTTTATTAAAATTTCAAGTAGATCTATTTATACAAAGGCTTTAAATGAAAATAATACACGTAATAAACAATTACAGTTTGATAAAACACACACAAAGGACACACCAATAAACATACTACACAATAAATAGGGGTGAAATATGCAATTATCAAAATGAGGTAGAAATTTACATTATTATAAGCAAAACACACAACGCTAGCTTATTGAGCTAATCATCTTCTACATCCATTAGATCGTTTTCCATATTCAGGTTATAAGCTCCAGCACCGACATTCACATTTTGCATACTCAAGTCTGCATCGGAGTCACTGAACGCACCTCTGTGATCATCATCTTCATCGTCTAGTAGGGCTAACTGCCTGTTCCTAGGTGTCTCCAAGGTTTGCTCCCCCTCGATTTCAAATTGCCGCATCAGCCTTTTAACCATGTTCTTGATTGATCTTTTCAATATAGTAATCGTCGTCTGTGAAAAATAATATGAGCATGAATATGAGAATTGGTATGTTTTTATTCAAACAAAGAACGCAAATCATAAATCATAAAGATTAGTGATTTTAGTAATTTTAAAGTAATAACAAAGGCATCTAATGCTTTCGTCTGTCGCCATCTATAAAAATAAATTTGACTTACACTTTGAGGCTGGGCACTGATTTTGATCAATAAGCATTCAGCAGTACGAACAAATTCTCTAGCTTTTTCTTCATGAGAGATCACAAGTTTTGTAACGAGTTTTCCAAGATGCGAGTTGTATCCAAAATTAGAGCATTCTGTCATTTCTTTTAGGACAATGACAGCCAAATCTTCGTGCACACTCTGGGAAAAATGAATATAAGTAAGCATGAATATTACAGCCAAATGATGTGATGGTGATTATTAAATGCAGGCATAATAAATGATTGACAATAATATACTTACCGTTCCATCAAAGAAATTCTGAAGATTACTTGGAGCAATAATCGGGCATACAAAATCAATTAGCTTAGTTTCATCGAATTTACTCATTTCATCATCATGTTGGTCTCTTGCGTGCAATATTTTCTTGATACTGCAAAAAACATTTAAATTTAAAGTGATAAAGAAAAATTTCATTTTATTTCATTTCATTTTAAAATATTTACATGAATGATAAAGAAAAATTAAACTTGAATCGTAATCTAATTCTAGAATAATTATATGAAAACGACTCAAACAGCTTACCTTTTGAAGAGACCGTTTGCAACTCTATTAGCACATTCCAAACTTTTGTTCACATACAAAGGCAGCCATTGTCCAATGTAGTAGCAGATGGGCAATCCGTCTACACATAAAACATATTGCATTCATATATTTAATTGGTAGCACATCACAGTTTCATTTCATTCATTATTAAAATGCCTGATCTTCTTAAAGGCTAGTAATTATTTTTCAAGTAAGTACTCGGTATTAAATTAATCACAGTCGCTGTGGAAAGAATGCGAATGCAACGCTTAGACTCTGGCCAAAGAAAACTAAAATTCAGTCTCAGAAAATACAAAACAACCGCTCTCACACAGCGTCCAAGCGTCACATACTACAGAAATCATGTTTTTGTACAATCAATAATAATTTGGTATTTGTTGAGCCTGAACTCCAAATTTCCCCGTGTCTTCCGGATTTCGTTTCTTGTTTACTTAATTGGTTAGTACACAGAAGGGAAGAAACGAAACATAGTTTCAATCTTGTAATAAATCCCACAACCTTTTATAAAGTATACAACTAGCGATAGATGGTAAACTTACAGAAGTTTGGATTCAACCATTGACAGAAAAGATCTGCAATGATTCCCTCGGATTTAAATCGATCTTGAAGCAGCAATTTGGTAACGGCTTGAACTTTCATTGCTACCAGGTCAGGAGCCTGAAATATCAATTTTCATCTTAAAAAACCTGCTAAAATTAAAATCTAAAGTTCCTAGTTTTCCTTCATACAACTGATTAAATTACCTGCACTCCAGGAGTAATATAGCAAAATGAATCCAATGTCCCGCTGAAAAGCTTTTCCAACGACTCATGATTAGCAGTAAGATTATTGTACAAGTCATCCATTTCTACCAAAGACGTGATTTGGACTTTGCAATCAATCCCAAAAATACAAGTTAAAATAGCAAATAATGCGCGAGTACAAATGAAATCATCAGTTCACTGACCTGAGTAAATGTCGTCTGAAGATCTAGCCCTAAATTCTTCGAGTGGGTAGCACAAAAGCAAATCCAGCATACATTTCATTGCTGAAACTCGAACACGAGGTTCTACATCAGCTTGGATAGCCTTTAATACACCATTGAAAAATTAAATCAATCATGCTTCCGAATTAGTAACTTACAATACAATATTGATCACACCATTCGTGACCACACTACCACACTTACCCTCAAAACTAGAGCCATAATTTTCCTGCATTCTTCTTTTTCCAGAACACCGATCATTCCGAGCAGGTATAGTGTATAGCTTCTGACTTGACTGTCTGTATCCTATTGGGATGGGATGGATAGACAAATGCATTCAGTTACAGTGCATAGTTGGCTAAAACCAGCTATCAGTAGATCAATGTAAATGTAAATATCTAAGAACTCACAGTGAGACACATGAGAATATGATTCTCATACAACATCCTAACTGCAGAAGTCACTTTCTTGTGGATGATCAAAAAGTGTGTTAACATGATCAGGCCTTTGAGCAAACCTTGTTCAGAAATGACCACAGAATTGTGATCGAAAGGTTGTGACATGAGTTGATTCTGTGTGAAAGCTTCGGCTTGAACTTGAGTTCTTGCAGTACTTCTAGAGCCAGCTGTGGGATTTGGGTCCATACTACCTAGTAATTGGGACGAATTTTGATCCAGCTGAATATTTTCTGCAGTCAGAGCAGTACCATATGAAGAAGTGGAAGCAACTTCCTCCTCGCATCGAGCCCATTCATCAGGAAGATAGTAGTGTCCATTATCATCTTGGGGTAAGTTACCCAAAACTTGGCAAGGATTTTCTCCTCGTTCTGTCAAATATTTGAAAGCTTCACGTCTCACCCGTCCTTCAGAGATGATCGCTTCTGCTATTTCTTCTTGGAGAGCATGAGCTCGTAAAAAATCTGACGCCGCTACAGCATCATCTTTTCCAGCAAATAAGGTTAACCGTTTCATGATCATCTCCGCAAGCTACAGTGTACATAAAATATACAATAAGATTCAACTACGGCTTCTGATCGGTTTCATGCACAGTGTAGAAAAAAGTGTACCTGTAAACGGAATCCAATTTTCTTCTCGGCCACAGAAGTCGCCGATTCCTGAGTATTCAAATGCGCTGAGTTAGAGACTGAGGAGAAAGGCAGTGATGGTACTTCCGGGACTACTCCATTGCGTTCAGTGGGAATGTCCGCAGCAGCAGTTTCAATTTGGTCCATTGCATTATTTTGTTCATTCACCTGCTCCCCGTCTGCGGGTTCGTTTACTAAAGTGACATCTGCTGGATCGACATCGCCTTCCATTTCATCCTCTCTATAAGGAGTCTGGGTGACTGTTCTTACACTCGGATCACGCGGCTCGAAAATTTCTTGAACGATACTCATCATCGAGCTTTCATATAATTCTGGTTCACTCACTTTGTGTAGCGCGTGAACTGCGGTGGAGATCAGAGGCACTTCGTCGAGAATTGGATCCAGCAAAATGGATCTCACGATTACCTCTATTGATCGCCTAGAAATTCAGAACAAAACTAGTTTTAATACTATCATGATGTTGTTTGCATAATTGTGACGTGATTTGGGCTAAGAATATACCTTGTTCCTTCTTCCATGGTCCAAAGCTGCATGATGCGCAATATTTCGCTGAGACATAAGACCAACGTAGCGTCCTCTTCACGATTTTCACTTAAGGCGTCTTCGTGTTCTTTGTGGATGACAGCGACAATTCTTGAAGAAACGTTAAGGTTAGTAAGATTGGCATTGGTGGAACAGTTTTTTTTCAACTAGGCTAACCTTTTCAAATATTGTGGCAAAAGACATGGAGATGGTACCAACTGGCTTGAACAAAATGGGCGATGCCCAAATTTTTTGAGCAAAAAGTGCCAAAAGAACACACTCTCGTAGTCCAAGCTTTCCACTGGAATGAGGTTCTGATCATTTAAGAATGATCTGTTAATCTCTTTAAAGCAGGCATCTGAGTTATCCCTTTAAAAAATATTAATGAGCATTGCTTAAATATTAATACGTTTGGAGACGTTAAATTGCTCCGCCACCATTTAACAGTAATATCTCACTTGAATAAAGCATTCAAAACTGTTCCTGCAACTTTTTGGGTGTTATAAACATTTAGCTTCTTCAGGAAAGTAACTATATCATCGCCAGATTCCTGTAGCCATTTCTTCAGGAGCTCATTTATAACAACGTCCTTCACGTTTTCTGCATAACATTTTTATAATTTCATGAACATTTTATATGCATTTCACATGAATGGAAATAAAAATTACGAATGCACTTAATGCACCATGTCATTATTCATTATTTTATCTGAATACTTACGTTCTGTTTGATTCAATCCCCAAAAAATAACCTTTTCTTGTTTTTCTGTAGATAAGGCACCCATTGGCCTAGTAGCCAAAGCTCGAAACGCTTCAAGCCTCACTTTTATTGTTGGATCAAAACACATCTCATAGAAAAATTTGCTGGCTGCTATGTCCATTTCTTTTATGGTAATAATACACACTCTTCGAACTTCAGGGGCAGGATCAGATCTCCCAAAGTATTTCAAGTCTTTTATCACATCAGTCGTTCGAAACATTCTTAAATTTTCTGCAGCGAGACACCTCACAGCTGGTACTTTATCCTGAAATAAATTTAGTTAATAAGTATCATAAATTTTAAATACAATAAGAAACCGCTAAAAGTTACGTACCCTAAGTCTAATATTGAACACCCGGATCAAATAACCAGGTAGTGTAGCGTGATTCACAAAAATAGGATTTGAATGATGCTTTTTAAGTATTGCCAACGACATTTCCATTATTCGCCTTCGCACAGTTTGTCTTTCCTCTGTGTGAATCTAATAACAAAAGGTATCAAAGATAACATATCCCTAGCCCTAGAGAGCCACAAAAAGGCAGTAATGAAACAGACCACAGTACATACTTGCAAAGAAAATGTCAACCAATCAATGTCGACTGACATTTCTAAAACATGCATACCTGTTTGATGAGTTTTAGCATATACATAAACATTGGGGTCACTATGAATGGAAATTCATTTTCTTTAGCATCAGTCTCAGTGCCAAACTCATTGCACATTTGATGAATCAATTTCACAATTCGATCAGCATTATTTGTTCTCTCAGTGTTGAAAATAATTGGCAAAAGCTTCCATACTCCTAGTGTGAACGCCTTTTGATGGCCTATTGCGATCTGGCAAATACAAATTCACGACAAACAAAAATAAACATTCCTGATTCAAACCAACTGAACAACATAAATTGCACAAGCATAATAATAACTTTCATACCCTTAAAGATCTCCGCTCAGAGTAATACACCTTTTTTAGGTCCTTTAAAATTCTTGGATGTGATGCAGAAGTTAACTGACAATCTTCGAATGCCTTTCCACATAATTTCATAGCCTTTTCTTTGCTTACGGTCAGCTCAATCTGTAAAAATATTTACTCGCACAATAATAATCAACATCATTGATTTCTAAAGCCTGTACCGTTACTACTGTCCGTTTCAATGAAATACGGAGTTCCTAATGTTAAATTGGCTATCTAGGCTTGTTGGATGATCACCGTGAAAAAGGCAAATTTCGTAAAATTGCCTGAGCAACCAAAATATGTTCTAGATTTTAAGTCCCCATGATGAGATGAAGACGAATTTATTGTTATTATTTATTATTTATTTTGTGCTCAATGATAAACAAACTCTACCAGGTAACCATTGAAAAAAGTTACTCCGTATTTCATTGAAACGGACAGTAGATAGGCAAGCCAACTACAACAAACTACGTTCATATTTCCATTGGCATGTCCCTAATCTCCCTAATGTACTGCAGAATCCAACACGATCAGGGTCAACCATCCCAGTCCTATTCCTTGCATATAGTACAATAGTATAGGTGCGCAGGCTTCCCTAAACTAACCGTTACCGGTTACCGTAGTGGCCGTTTGGCCGTAGTCATATTGCAAGTAGACATACACAGGGCAATCGTATTATTACTGTCTATGTGTCTTACGTTCGACAATCCATCTTGTAGGGCAGTAGTATTCTGTGTTTGTGTCATCATCAACATTGCGGACTGACTTGTAACTGTATCATTAATGCGGACAGAATCGGATGGATTTCTCTGATTAATCCTTGCAGATCTCAGTCTGGAAGGCCCAGGGACGACAAATGAGTCCCCAGTGGTATCCATAGTCTGTGAGGGATTCGCTCGCTCATTTCGATTGTTAGGAATTCTTTGGCTAGAGCGGCTAGGTTGTCCAACAACGCCTTGCTTACGCTTAGCAGGCATTCTATCGGAAATGAACATAACAAGCAAACATTAAATATCAAGTCGGTTTAAAGAACATGAGTGAATTATTTACTTACTTTTTTCCGCTCTGCAATTATCTATTGCATAATAAGTGTTATAATTTCAACTAATTAATACAACAAAGTAGTTTTTAATTTTAAAAACTTTTAGTAACAGAATATAACAAAACTTTGAAAAATGCAAGGATAGCTGCTGCTATTTCCCACAATCCCACATTCCCACCATCCCACCGAACTGACAGTGTTTACTAAAATTAGCGGTTAATTTGACAGGGAAACGATTTTCCGCTCTCTTTATGGTATATTTGTGTTGTGTATTGATAGGTGCATCGGGTGCAACAAAGAGAACAAAGGTTTTCGATTTGTGATTTGTTCGCGGGAATGGGGTTTCGAACAACACCAAAAATACAACTTGCAGTATTAAGTTGTATTATACAAGTAAAGTAGACTTAAATAACAAACAAGTTAACTAACTTTCAAGATTTGACACTTCAGCGTAGACAAACCAGGATAAATTCGACGGGACTAAACTTAGCGGTGGTACGGGAGCAAAGAACATAATCAGTTCGAATGCTGCTCATCATTCAGTTAATTCAGTGTCAGTATCATTTAATTGCACAATTGAAACAAAAAACAAACAAACAATGCCGAAACACCCCAGCGCTGCAAAATTAGTATCTCCGAGCAATCAAAAAACGCTTTTGTCATTCTTTTCCAAGAAACCGGTTAGCAAACCCACAATTGAGTCTATTAAGGTCATATCTTCTGACGAATCCTCTGACCATAAGCGTCCAAAACTAGACGACAAAGGCAATGGCTCAGGTTCTGAAAACAGGGATGAAAGAAAACCAGAACCAGATATGAGTTTGTCTCCTCAGCAAAAAGTATTAATTTATGAAAAATCGGTAAATATAGTTAGGATTTCCTAATACTTTACTAGTCATGCTTTACGATAGCGGACGAGATTATAATGTTTTGTTGTGATATGCATTCCTTTGTAGATAGCTGCTAAATTGAAGAGGGCCATAAGTTCATATCCTGTGCTAGACGAAAAAATGGGAATTAGCTGGTTTGCAGCGTTGGAAAATGAGTTTTCCAAGCCTTATTTTAAAGAAGTAATATGCGTCAGCTTATTTCGAAGGATATTCCTATCGGACACCAGATTTCATTCATAAATATGCTAATTGCTAATGATAACATCTCTAAATTATATTTTTCTGTAGTTGAATTCGTTTGTTATTCAAGCAAGAAGCCGTGCTACCATTTATCCTTCCCCTGAGAATGTTTGGGAGTGGACCAAACATTGTCGAATTGAGGATATCAAAGTTGTGATTCTCGGACAAGACCCTTACCACGGTCCGAACCAAGCTCATGGATTATGCTTCAGTGTTCAAAAAGGAGTCCGACCCCCTCCGAGTTTACTTAATATGTACAAAGAACTTTCTAGTGATATTGAGGGTTTTGTCAAGCCCGACCATGGGCATTTAATTGGATGGGCTGACCAAGGTATTGTCTTTTGGACAAAAGTACATGGATGGATGGTATGCATAGTATAAAGAAAAGAACCAAGAAATATATAGGAACATTTTATGTTGGAATAGGGGTTTTACTTCTCAATGCGGTTCTGACTGTGGAAGCACATAAAGCTAATTCCCATAAAAATCGAGGATGGGAAAAAATTACTGATGCTGTTATCCATTGGATCTCGAAAAATCTGAGCTCTGTAGTGTTTCTACTTTGGGGTGCAGATGCTCAAAAAAAGGCTGCAATGGTTGACAGGGTATGAAATTCAGATTTAGAAAGAATGAGTGAATATTTCGTGGCTTTCTGAATATTAGTTTCACATTTTTTTATTCAGGCAAAGCATCATTTGTTACAATGTACACATCCATCTCCCCTATCAGCCCATAGAGGATTCCTAGGATGTAAGCACTTTTCCCAGTGTAATGAGCTGTTGAAAAAAAATTGCAAAAAAACTATTGACTGGAGCAATTTGCCTTAATATGAAAAATATTTAGTATTTTGAACTTTATCTGTTGTCTTTGAGCTCTTTTTTTTATTACGAAGCCGAAGGCGAAGTCAGGTAATTACCAACGGGAGCGCCCTATGCTGCACATGTTAAAGCTAAAATCACCTGAAAACGCAAGATGAAATTTGTGTTAGTAAACTCTGTTTGGAACGGG
>Ga0210040_10005109_pt1 | contig 16830 bp, 19 predicted proteins | sample CryGeyCG12114_NA_FD_185462 | JGI IMG/M metagenome (GOLD analysis project Ga0210040, IMG submission 185462) | Groundwater microbial communities from aquifer - Crystal Geyser CG19_WC_8/21/14_NA (SPAdes) (version 2) | ecosystem: Environmental > Aquatic > Deep subsurface > Groundwater | place: USA... | reverse complement strand
TGGTAAATGTGGTTAGTTTCCAATTAAAATTAATTTTTCTTTGGGTTTCGAATTAAACTTGATTTCGTTTGTTTTTTTGTGCATTCTAGGTTGGAAAATTTTTTTGTTCAATCCAGCATCGAATATTTTATTAACATTTTGAATTTGGTGGACTGGATAGACTGTATTATTTTGTCAAAGCGCACATTTTACAAAGAAAGTAAAAATGTCCAAGTTTTCGAAAACACCGAGATTCTCACCATTGCCCGTGGCTTCAAAACGACGAGGAGGTAAAGCTGTAGAAATTTTTTTTTTAAATTAACTGATTCCGGACAAACGTGCTTCATTCCTGTGAATTGTTTGTAGCTGTTCAGCAGCGTGTTGGTGATGCCCTTGAAATTAAGGCTGCTGGGCCAAAGACGAAGGCTCCGATAGTTAACGCAAGGAGCAAATGCCGTGTGAAGCCCAACGATAGTACACCAAAATCTGGTACTAGTGAACCTATTAACCATGCAATAATTGGCAGCTCTTGTCCTAAAGGTAAACTAGTCGCGTTGTTAATGTTTTCGTTTTCATCTACTAGCAAAATGGAAGTTTAATATACATTGTGCCATTGTGCTCTATTTTAGCTGGAAGACGGACTCAAATGATAGATATGATGCCACTACCCAATTCGAAGTCCAGAAGACGAGTTCTTATAGTGAAGAAGGAAACATCTGTTGCTCGCAAGAAAAGTGATCAGAGAAATTCTGGCTCTACTGCTTCGAAAAACAGTATTTTTCAGAATGCAAGCAAATATGAAACTACAAATAGCGTACTTAATCCAACAAAACAGTTTATAATTCCTTGAACACTACTTCATTTGTTTAAAATGATACGCCGTTACCTGCTCAGATTCTGGGAAAAGTGAAAAAACTGGACCGTCCAACTTCAACGTCACAAGAAGCTACAAAAACGAATGGCATTTTGGAAAGAGTGAATAAAACTTGCGAAACACCTGTAGTTCGGCGTAGAAACACTAAAAGGGACTGTCAAATTCATCTTCCATTCCTTTCACCGAAAGAAAGGTTGGAGGAAGGAAAGTTTCAGGCGTCTAATGATTCAGTTAGGATCGTTAAAGTTAAGCCAAGAATTGTGCCAAAAAAAGGGAAAAGGAAAGCAAAAAAAAATTCTCCAATTCCTCCTGCATTGACTTTTGATACCGAGATTTTGAACACAGTAAAATCTGTTCTAAACGACTGCATTAGAACTGTTGAATTGGAAGTAAAATTATCTCCGTCTTCTAGTCAGTATAAAGAGTCTCCCAGTCCCAAGAAAAAATCATCCACTGCACGAGCTCGGAAATGTAACAGTCGTAGGAGGCTTCAAATGACATCTCCAATAATGTAATTACATTTTCTTGATCAACTAAGCAATATTGGTGAGCAGAATATGCACTAATATGTTTTACTACAAATAGGGCCCCTGTTCCAGATCGCGGCATTGAAGTCAATATGGAACTTCATCAGGAAAAGCTTGTAGAGAGAGTTTATTCGCTTGGCGTGGCTTCCAATTTGTTCAAACTCTTTTGATTTGATCATTGTACGTTTTTTATTTTCATAGCCGATAGAATGTATGATTTGTCGTTTACATGATGAGAATCCTGAATTTCTTTCATCGAAGCACATACATGATTATACGAAGGAGCTTAAAAAGAGCTTTTTGTGTTATAATTCAAGCTAATCAATAATTAAATTAGCTCTATAGAAAAATATTTTAAATAAATATATGTAGAACAACTCTTAATAGCTCAAAATAACTAAATAATCAAATAGTCTTTCTTTACTGAGTTGTGAAACATGTCTTGGTGAGTTCCACTGTTTACCATCCTGTTTTGGCTGTCTGCGAGCATCTGCAGAAAGCTGTTTTTGAGACAAGTGAAAGTTGGTCTTTCTTCAGGATTGTACCGCCAGCACTCCCTCATGATACAGTATCTGTATATATGATTGAAAATCACTTTTTTTTTGGTCGAAAAGATCACATCAAACGTAATAAACCGTAGTAAAACTTACATCAATAAATCAGAATATCTTGGCTCGTTTAGCCTAGAGCCATTCACTAGACATTTTAAAAACTCATCGCTATATTCTACTCCGTGGTATGGGGTTTCTGCCAAGCTAAACAACTCCCTATGTGATATGATGATAAAGAGTTCAAGTATAAGTGATTTGATTTTTGTTATATTTACGAAAAAGATATGATCAAATGGTATGTAACAGTAGTACTTCTATGGGCTTACCACAAAGTCACTCCATATGCCCAAACATCTGATTCAGTTGAAAATGAATGATCTCTTAAGGTTTCCACCGAGAGCCAACGCCAGGGTAATGGTACATTTTGCTACAAAAGGAGAGAAAAGATTGCTAATCGCACACGGAAAAAGTTGGTCACTAGTTTTAGCCCGGTACAAGGCTTATGCAATCATGCATATTTTTAAACTTTTGATATGGTATACATCGATTTGTATGATTCATGCATACCTTTTTGTTAGCCAAATTTGTATTGGCGTACTCATATAAATGGGTGGAAAGGCCGAAATCTGTTATTTTTACTCTCTGATTTTGATCTAAAAGTAGATTTCTCAACGCCAAATCTCCATGCACAACCTGCGTATACAGTTTCCATTGTAAAACGGCCACTATACACGAAAAAACAAACAAATGTTTCGTTTCTTGCCTTCTTCCGGGCCAAATATTCCATTCCATTTGCCAATTGGTATGCCCAGCGAATAAGGTCTGTCGTCTTCACAAGATACTCTATTCGAACATAGCTGACGGATCTGTAATGCATGATTAGGAAAATTTTTCACATAATACTTTTACGTACGGAAAATATATTATTGAAAACCCGTTCTTCAATACTATCAAATAAACAAAAGAAACGATGATCGATCGTCACATACGCTGGATTCACATTGCTCCCAAGCTCTTTCTCTCTAAACTCGTCTAGAAATGAGCCCCTGTGGTTTCTCAAATATTCTTCCAAACAACCCAACACACAATGCTCAACTACAACATGGACGCTTCCTAAGATAATAAAAAAAGAGTTGACTTCAATTGAACTCACAGCAATAGGCTTCTTCTTCTTCAGTTTTAGATATTTCTTTAATTATACTTACTTTCTCCAAGGTTTTTAGTAACAGCACCCAACAAGTTCACAACATTCTCATGCTTCCCAATGTAAATCATTATTTTCAATTCGGTCAACAACGCTTTCAAGTGTTGATTGTCCGATCCTTTGTTAGTTTTCACGGCTACAAGGGTTGGCTCTCCGTCCTGCAATAAGGTACCCTCCAGGACTATGCCAAACTCTCCTTGGCCCAAAACTGTGTCATAATCTGCAATGAGTGAAAACATACATGTACAACAGAAATTGTAGTTAAACAGTATAAGATGCACATATTCTGCAAGTTTTCTCACTTATCAAGAGCGAGTCAGGACTGATTTCGTATTTCTTGTCATAAGGTAGATACAATGCCTTTTCATGTCCAACAGAGCATTGACGAGCGATCGTTGGGTTTCCATTTTCGAACTCATCAACATCAATTTCACTAAAGTGGATAACGTATCCTTTCTGTTGACATCAACAAAGTTAGTAAACAAAATACTAATCAATCAATTTAATGTAATTTATTAACGAGATTATTTCTAACTTACTGGCTTGCGGCGAGCTCTGCGCCAGTACACCACAGCAGCCAAAAGCATAACCCCGAAACAAAATAATAGCCCGGTTACAACCAAAGTGACGATTAAAGTTGTTGCCGATTCTTTAAAAGTAGCAATTGGCAAATTTAAAACAAGATTTAAATATATTTATGTATATACATTAAATTATTTTCAGCAAAGAGAATTACCACGAATCTGTACAGAAATAAATTTCAGAACCGTTCCCCGTGGATTTGTCGCATTACAGGTGTAGATCACTCCATTCTCTGCGTTTGTAACATGTCTGAAAAATATGGACGCTTTGGTGACATTATCTTCACTATTATCGTAGTGAAATTCTGTAATGAATTCCTGTTGAAAAAATTATATGTGCAGTCAGTTAGTTAATGTATGCAGATATAAATGTGTCTGATTTTAGTACTGGTTTTATCATACCTCTCCATTTTTAAGCCACAAAATGTCCGGTTGGGGATACCCTTTGGCTTCACATGATAATGTTTCATTCATTGAATTTAAATCCAAATACACAGTTGTGTTAGTAGGATCCAAAAATTTTGGAATCGAACTGTCTGCAAGAGAATTTTGTATATTTGTTACAGACTAGGAAAATGTCAAATTTTCATGTAAAGCTCTGCATCTTACTTTTAACCGATAATGGCAGAAACACAGATATGGTTTCGGTTGAATTCCAGTGGCTTGCTTTACAAGCGAGTAAACTAATCAGTGGGTCAGAAATTCGGATCTTAGCTGTTTCATTTATGAAGCTGTTTTTAAATGTAGTGGATTTTCCTGTAAAACCACATTAGGAGCAAGTTAGAAGATCCTTTCAATCTTTGAATTCGAAGTTTTTTTTAGTTAACTTGTACCTGATATTTCGGCATCAATGTAGCTCCCATTCTGCAATTTAAAGTGCCAAGTAAACCCAGCAGCAACCACGAATTGAGTTCCGTTGCATGTGAAATCAATAGTTTCTCCCACGAAATATGTTGTATCTCCGTATTGAGTTGACAATTGCAGATATTCTTCCAATTTTGCAGATTTCCAATCTGTAACTATAATGGTTTATAAATATTGAAAAATGTAGAACCAAAAAATAGAAAATCAACCTTGTCACAAAATAAAATTATGTACTACGAACCAATATTCCCATTCAGCCCCTGAAAGTACATGAGAGATGTCTTCAATCCATTTTTCGCATTACATTGCACAATGCCGCCATACTTGTTTGCATTAATTGTAGTGCAACGTGGGCCATCACGGTTCAAAACTCCAATCGTGTTGTTGAATGACTTCGAGCAAATATTTCCAGACCTCGCACATTGACAACCATAGCTACAACTGGCGTTCTAAAAAATGCGAATAAAAAAATGCTAACAAAGACTTATCCATATATTTTTATTATATTTACTTTATGTACGCAGTTTTTAACCTTTTCTAAGCATTTCTGTGCCCAGAAACACTCCATGGGTGACATACAACTAAATGTAGACAAAATTTGAGCATCATCCTCTGTTGATGTGCAGACAAATGCTGGAGGATGGGAAGATGAAACACTGTATGTGATACCAATGCTCCCTTTATGAACACTGTTTTCCAGACTGTCCACTTCATCTATTTTTAATTGCAATGATTTACACTTTTGAAGTCAAATACATTTCTCTCAATGCCCCATTTTTCATTCGGGTGAATTACTTGGGATTCAGTCTCAGTTTCAAATGAAAGTTGAAAGTATGTCACAGGTTGTATCACAAACTGCTTTGGAATATAATAGTTTAAGAACTTCCATATTTACCTTGTAAAGGATTTTCAATCAACTCCACTACTACAGGAAACTCTGCGGTCTCATTTGAAACACATTTGTACCGCCCATACGGCTCACGTAGTAAATCCACATTCAAATTGAACCCGATTTTCGGGTCAAAGTTTACTTGAGATCCCAATTTTTGCAATTTGAAACCCTACGAAATGAAAGTTGCAGTATATGAGCTTTATTGATTGATGATGTACTCAAAAGATGTAGGATGAAAAGAAAACTTCCTAAACTAAAACTGTACTTTTTACGTGATATTTGAATATTTACCTGCCGACCATCTTTGTACAACGCTACAGATACTTTTGGACTAGTCACAGCACAAGGTAAAATTACATTTCTTGAAGTCGATGTTAAAAAGTTTTCAATATAATTGGGTGTCTCAATTCGCAAGATTGATTTCCCAATATCTCCGTGCAATAAAACGGGCGGTTTGCCCCCTAAAATGCGCCCATAATTCAACCATTAAATTCCCTTCATAAAAAGGCATTTGTCAATATTGCTCATAATTTTTAAGCATAACTAACCACTAGCAAATAAAAACAAAGAAGCTCCGCGAGTGTTATCCTTATTTGTAGTCTTTGTTCGATCCTCAACTTGGACACAAATATAATTTCCTGTGGCTTCACGACGTGCGGTCAATTCAGCCTTGACAGTAAAACATCCCAAAGCTTCAGAATTGCTCCTATTATTCCCTGCTGGATCAATTGGAGCCTCATAACTGGTTTCAACTTGATCCAGTTTGTTTACCTACAAGCATTTAATCATAATTTTATCCATTTGTCTGTCACTTTTCGCTAACCAACTTTTGCGAAAAAAATAAAAAGCAATTAATGAAAAAACGATTCGTTGCTACCAAATAGCCTTGGAATTTTAATTCCACAGGAACAGCTGCTTTGCATTCCAACCTGAGTTTAATTTCTTTGGTCACATATGCTTCATTCTTCTCTTTATTTAATTCAAATCTCCCGCTCTCTTGCACGGATTTCATTATGAGTCTCGGTTGCACTGAACATGGTTGCCAAGAATGAACACCGTCTGTAGCAAACCAATGCAATATGGTGAACCACAAAATCCATCGAATTTTAGTTTCATTGAAGAATTCCATTTTAATCACAAATTTGCAATTCCTCCTAATTCGTTCATGGCAAAAGAACACAACACACTCAATACACACACACACTGGTTGACGCGGTAGTAGTCAAATTTGGCAAGTATCGAATTTCTCCATATTTAGTTTGTTAGTTAGTGCAAAAACGCATTCATTGTGTTCAGCTCAGAAGTCCATAGTAAATTGTGCTCTGAAAAAATGTACAATCCAAATTGTAAACACGATAATTAGATTATATAGCGGAGGAATAGAGCTTGAATTTGGATTGTAGTTAGTTGATAGGTAATGGCGAGCGTTTAAAACTTTGTTGACACTGCAACTTCCTGGAGTTTGTGCGGCACTTAATTGTTTGAAAGATGTTGTTGGTTCATTTTTCACGAGAAGTCATTTTCCAAACCAAAACAAAGAGGTTGAGTTGAGTTGTCAATATTTAATGATACTATTGTTCGATCGAAAATGTTGATGACAATGTAATGAGCTGAATAATATGTTTATCAATGATCTAAACAAGGATATGCTAAATAACTTGAACAAAGGTAGGGCTCCAAATTTGGCACTATTTGATATGATGAATGGATCTGTTGATCTGAAGTAAGTTTTGAACAGCACGCTTTCATAACACTAACTTGACGTTAATTGGCAACATATTGTTTTGCAGGGAATTCATAGATTATTGATCCCGCAGAGTCCCAGTTACAGCAAGTTTTTCAGACAAATGTATAGAGTATACTTCTGGACACATTGAGCTATTGACTTAGTAAATTGTGGCTGACTGAGTTATGAGTTATGATAGAAAATGGCGTACTTGCTCATCTGTGTAAATAGCCCATATGTGGAATTGAAATTGATTAACATGTCATAAATATTATTTCAGACCCTCTGGACGTAGTTCAGTAACTAACTATTGTTTTCAAAGACTTGATAGTATTTTTTTTTTGTTTTGTTATTTTAGCACGAGTTTTTAAACCTAAAAAGATTCCATAGGTTCATTTCATCAAATCTATGTGGAGTCTTTAAGTCCATGCAATTGTAACTACAACTTTTCATTTTTTGAGTGACACAAAAATCCTATTTTCCGATTCACGAACACTGTAACTAAGCAATCTTTGTTGAGGTTTGAGGTAAACTGTGAACTATACCAATTAAGTCGTTCAGGTTTGCATCACACACTATACAACAACACACACAATTAGATGATTATAATAGAGGCCTATATAACGTGTGTAGATTTTTTGAGAAAATGTTCGACCTGAGGATAATAATTATCACACGAAAAAAATTGTATTTAGCCTTCTAATGCATTCAGAAGTATTCTGTATTGTTCACTTATTATTGCAATGAATTCGCGATGCACTAGTGCAGCAATATGACTTTCAATACACGTCAGTCAACCTTGAATGCGATGGATTAGAGGTTTTTTGTCAAAACGTCAGCTATTAACACACATTTTACACTTTTTGAGCATGAATTCAGAAAAATTTAATTCCCTGGTTGGTAATATTATTACCAACTTTAAATCACACTGGTCTCATAATAATGGTAAGAAAGTACGGCCAGTCCCCATGCATTGATGAAAATTTTCATTTCTTTTCGTAATTTATTTGCTGTTGCTTGGTTGGCTTCTCAACTTGTCCATACACTCACCTGTTCTAATGATGCATCAATTCCGCATTGACTTTTTAAGTAGCTAACTAAACAACTAACTGTGGTGCGCATCATACAGACATACATAGTTTGTGGATGTAATGACTTGGGTATATAACGTACATCTTTTACTAGAAAAATGAAAACCTGTTTTTGCAGTCTATTGAATATTTTGCTGGCGTACTGAATTGAAGCTAACATTTTTATATTCAGTGAAAAAAACTTGCCCCTTCTGCAAAGCATGTTCCTACCAGTTAGGTTTATGTCAAGGGGTTTCCTGATACAGTAAGTGGTAAAGGTATTTCATAAATATATTTCTTTAGTTTTAACAGGAAATTATATTTTCATTTTATCAAGCTTACAATCTTTCTTTGTAGCCAGTAGCGAGTATTATTATTTCCCATGCTCATTTTTATGACATAAATCATATATAATTATTTTGAGATTATAGTACATACTGGATTTCCACAAATAAACTATCGTCTTCTATTTTCATATCGCTAGGCTACATATTTGAGAAAATTGAATAGATATTTAATACTCACAAATTTTAATTTGAAATAAAAATTAATGAACCATATATGATAGAACTGACTGGTTGGTACATGAGAAAACGAGAGCATAACATTTTAGCTATGCTAATCTAAATTCTGTTTTCCTCGAAATAGTTTGGGAGGCAAAGGGGGTGGTGTTGATCGTCTTCGCGTAGCTTCAGGAAGATTTTTTGGAAAATCATAACTTGGTTGATCATCTTCACTTTCTGACTCTTGGTTCAATAAGGGCTCCAAAACTCCGCCATCTCTTTTAGACAATATGACTCGATCAATATCCACAGATTCCAACATGATTTTCTGTTTTGGTCTGAAGAAATGGATAAGTCAATTAACTTGTATACAATTTAACATTGGTCTGCTTAAATACATTGCTTAATTTTATAATGGACATTTTTGTTATATCTTATGCTTACATATTTTTCATTCTTCTTGGAGCTACCATGGGCTTAATTTTGTGAGATTTCCTTCTATAAATGGATATAGTCTGAAAGTAAAAAAGAAGTGTAGTGGTAATAATGGTTAAAAAATAGCAAATAAAGCTTTGAAAAGTTTACTTTTTTAATATGTTCCGTATCGACTTCTTTAATTGTTTTATCAGCAGCTCCTCTAACTACAACTTGCATTTCTGTAGAAGCGGATGCTTCAGATTTTTTCTTCATACGTTTTTCTAAATCTTGAGCTTCTTCGTTAGCTACACAACACATAATTTGCAAAAAGTTGAAAATGAGAATCAGAATAAGACTAATGCACGTAAATATTGATATTCGTATTTACTTAGCAAGCATTCTTCATAAATTGTGAGAGGATCGATTCCAAAAAATTGACACATCTCATCCGGGAAGCACAAATCCAACAAAAATATGACCAAACTAAGTAGAATACAAAATGTTCCATTGGCAAGCACAAGATAAAAAGAAAATCCACATTGGAGACGTAAAAATACATCGCTCTTTTCATCGTAAGACTGGAACGGGATTTGCAACTCCACCCAATTCCTATTGCAGATCCAGAGTGTTACCGAACCAATTTGTAAACAGCCAGTTAAAGCCAAACATAAAGCTGCAGTGCGAATGACCATGAAAAACAAAATAAGAGACAAAATCCATGTGCATAATGCCGTCCTATGTAAAAAAAACTTTGATTTATGTAAAGATGATAGACATTGTTTGAGTATATAATTTCCAATGTGTATTTCTGCGTTTGTTTGAAACTCTTACCACATCATTATGTGTGAATACCAGCCATTCTGTGGGTACAAATAGACGAATTTGAGTTAATATCTCCTTAAAGACACAAATACGTTCTGTAAATTGTTAGTTTGTAAATTTACAAATCTATAATGTCTCCCAAATCGAATTCCTTCCCCATCAAAGGTGAAATATTCTGCAACTTGGAGGATTGGCACAGGAACTCCCCGTAAAGTGGCCTCCCTGAAATCTTTTGAGATTTGACTTGCATAAGCTCCAAAACCTAACCTGCCTTGACCCCATTCCCATGAGAAGTGTTCATTGTAGTCTAAGGTAAAGGATTCCAAGGTTTTCTGTTTTTTGTCTCCTATTTTAATTTCACACATGTAAGTTATTTTTTATGTTTACAATATTTAGGACTTCATTGTTATATCAGATTTAGATCAGATATCTATGCAACTATAACTCACTGTAGTTTTTCACTGCATTCCCCTCATGAGAATCATTTTTTATAAATTCGTGAATTAATGGAGACCCTGCAAAAATGTATGCACATTGATACTATCAATTTAACATTTTGCATTCTCAAGTTGAAACAATGTGATACCTTTCAAAGTAATATTGATTCCTCGTAAAGCAACTTTTAACTCCAGAACTCCTTTGATTTCATTTGGAGTGCCGGCTTTATATGGACCACTGAAGTAAACTTTGCCGTATTCCCATTCATGACCAAAATTTCCAACTGCATCGTATCGTTTATTCTCATTCTATTAAGTATTGGTGTTCGACATAAGTTGAAAGTTAATTTTTAAAGACTTACAAATAATGCCAGCACCAATCAAAAGGGATGTTGCAATTCGAATAAACAAGATCTTTCGTTGAGCACCTTATATAGATTCGGTAAATAATACATATATAATTCGCTTTACAAACAATATAAACAAAACTATTGTTGAATATATGCTTGTCATTTATAAATACCCTGATGTGATAATAAAGGAATGCATGAGGAGATAAATAAAATTCCAAAAGCTACGATAAACCCATCAGTGAGTATGTCATGATGAGCTGCAGTTCTTTGGTCTGAGAATCTTGATCCGTAATTGTCTTTTCTGCTAAAATCAAACCAGCCTGCACCCATCGTAACCTTTTCAATGTTTAATCCCACCAATTAACCATATAACTAACTATAAGATTAATTTTTGAATTCAATACTGTGTTTCTAACTTCACTGTCTTTCTGAACGCGCATCCTATTACTTATATGCTGATGCTGAATCATCCGTTTAGTAAAAACCACAGTAATCTACAACTGTGGTCGGTTTTTCTTGTGGACGAATTTCCTTCTACAGCTAAATGGGTTAAATAGCTCTTTTAGCTTGCTCTACATGGTTAAGTAATTATACTGTATAAGTTTAAGAGGCCATGTTTGTTTTGTACATCGACCCAAGATTGGAATGGAAGATGCATTGAAAAAAATCGAGCGCCAAATCAAGTTTAAGTAAGCTGATGTTTTTATAAATCAGCAGATCAGAGGTAGACGGAGTCAGTAATGGTAATGGTTCGGTCGAACTAAAGTCCATTAATTAATGATTTATTTCGTAAACTAAAAGTCAGTAACTTGTTCAGCTAATTTGACTGATTTGAAGACATTAGTAACTGCCAGCTGCAAAGGAGTACAAAGCAATCCTTGTTTCCCTGTGCATCCGGTGTATTTCTTCAGCAGCCAAAAAAATATACATTTTAATACAATCATGGCAGTGCTCCCAAAGTTTGCATTTGAATTCATGGGAATTCCATTTAAAAGAATGTTTTCTTCCGGAATAGCGTTTTATAGTGGAAATGTTAATAAGACTTTGTATAAAAGTGCAATTTCTTTGGACAAAATTCATCCTCATAGTTCATTGAGCATTACGAAGCCCGTTGAGGTATGTTGCTGTTTTTTTGTGTGACGTGACCAACAATTCATTAGTAGTGTCTGTCTATTCTATTGTAACGAACTTTGTATTCAATTTGAATAGATTCCAAAAAATTCAGAGGATCGATTTTCTGGATTTATTCCGATGGGTAAGTAGTCAAACATTCTGGGCACTCTGGGCAGTATGACCTTATTTTTAGTATATATACTACAAACACCAACACACGCTACAACCTATAACGCGCGCTGTAACAAAGTTAACGCTTATTTATGTTTTATTTTTCAGACAAACTGGAACTAACGTATAGCCGTAGTAGTGGACCAGGGGGCCAAAATATTAACAAAGTTAGTACCAAAGTGTCAATACGTTTTCAATTGGACAAAGCCGACTGGATTCCCGAGGTTGTTCGTAAAAATATGCTAAAAAAGGTATTTATTTATGAATCAATGAATATTGCATCTTAATGTGTTAGTTTATTTTTTTGAAGTAATCTAAATTCCTTTTTTTCCATGATTTCTAGTACCGGAATAAATTGACAAAAGAAGGTTATTTATTTCTGTCCTCAGACAGAACAAGATCTCAACATCTGAATACTGCTGACGCTCTAGAAAAGCTGAGAGAAATGATCCGTGACTGTGAACCTGCAGAAGAAGTTGAACTTTCACTCGAGACTCTAGAAGTGCTCAGAAAACGAAAGGAAAAAGCTGTCAGAGAGCGACTTCAAGAAAAAAGAATTAAAAGCGCTATTAAAAGTCAACGTGGATCTGCTAATTTATAGCTGCGAAATAAATAATATTAAATAAAAATTAAAGTTTGTTTTGTCTAACTTTACCTAGTCTTTAAATTTTTTATATGAAAACAAAAAACGACTGTTATACCTCCTGATACTCCTGAATGTATTAAAATCACACGGAGAGCAGAGACATGTTTCTGTATTAATCGGCTTAGCTATTATTTATTCAAATCTGATTCATGAGTCATAACGAGTGGAATTAAAAAGTCAGTGTCTGTACACCAAAAAACAGACCTTTGTGTAAATTTCGTTCGTACATAAATAAGTGCCGCTTCTTTGTCATGTTATACATCTCATTAGCAAAAGCTTTTTCATAGCCAGCAGCTGCGGCAACTGGCATTTGCCCTCCTATAGTTAGTTGGCTAACTTTAACTTGTCTCTTTACATCTCACTTACTTTTGAACAAAATACGACAAGAATTCAAGAGTAAAAATCATAATTCAAGTGTATTGCTCAATATGATTTTTCTGGAAACTGGGTCAAGTTTTTAGGCGTTTTGAATCCTATAAAGCATTATGAAAAAAGAACATATTCCCCTGATGCATAGAACTGACACACATGGAAGACGAAATCAGGTAATGTCATCATTTCACTGCTTGAGCTAAACTTTAGGCATAATGAAAGTGAGTTTTCCAAGAACCTTAGTACACTCCCTCAGTGGGGCGTTGCGAAAAAAAAACCAACATTAATAGTTGTTCTATATACCTTGATTATTCGATGCCTTATAGCTACTCACCGTTGGTGGGATCACAATGGCATTATTTGCCACTGGAAACATACTTGGCTTCTCTTCAGTAACAATCCCTACACTTCTTAGCTCCGACTCTCAAATGAAAGCGGATCAAGATGATATGTCATGGATGGGTATACAGTAGCAACAATTACTGAATATCATTGTCCAGCTGCCAGCTCATTCCAAATCAATTTTTTTGAACTCTTTATTCTATTCGATATAGCTAGTCTTGTCACTCTCGGCACACTTCTTGGAACTATAATGGGAGGCCTTACATCTGACGCTATAGGACGGAAAAAAACGTTGCTCCTGAGTTCCGTATTCTTTTCCGTAGGATGGGTAGTTATTGCTCAAGCTACGGAAGTTTCAGAACTATTGGTTGGGAGAATGCTGACAGGGATTGCATCTGGATTTTATTCGGTCACAGTACAAGTAATCAATCAAAATAATCCACAATGGTTGGTTTTTTGTATCGATGATTAAGTATGTCCAAAATGTTTTATTGGACGCAGGTATATTTGTGTGAAATTGTGGAGCCGGATTTGCGTGGAGTTTCGGGCTCATTACCTTCCCTCATGGTAAGCACAGGGATCCTATGCATATGGTGCTTAGGAAGTGTTTTGGATTGGAGAGCCGTGGCTTTCACTTGCTCATTTTTCCCTATCTTCGTTTTCGTCTATGTGATCTGTTTACCGGAATCCCCAGTATGGTTGATGGCCAAAGGTCGACAACCAGATGCCTACAAATGTTTAGTTTGGCTCAGGAACCAATCACAAGAGGCTGAGCAGGAATGCTTGCGTTTGGAGTATTTGCGGGAACGACGAAATTCTCGTGACGTAGGAGGACTTTCTATCAAGATTTGTTGCACATACATTTTCGGGGGAAGAGTTCTCAAACCTTTGTTTATAGGAATGACTTTATTTTTTGTTCAGCAGTTTTCTGGCTCTTACAGCATAATATTTTATGCGACTCTCATATTTCGCTATGCTGACCATTTCATAAATGATTATTTGGAGACGATAGCTTTGGGTTTTGTACGCACCATGTCTACATTGGTGGGCATATTTTTGGTCAATTTTTTCACCAGGAGATTTTTACTCATTGTTTCTGGGTTGATTATGTGTGCTTCTACGGGTATTTTGGGGGCATACTTTTGGTTTAGAGAAAAGGACGAGGTTTTCGGTAACTCTACAATGATTAGTCCGGATTTTACATCGGGAAGTACTACAAGTGAAATTATTTCTCATGTTGAATGGGTTCCTTTGGTTTGCTTGATTGTTTTCATGTTTGGGTACTCTATTGGGTTTGGGATTATCCCATGGTTCCTTATGGTGGAGTTATTGCCTTCAGATGTGAGGGGATGGGCATCTTCCATTGGGTACGCGTTTAATCAAATTTGTCTGTTTACTTCGGTGAAAACTTTCCTGGACATGATTGATGTATTGGACGCTCATGGGACTTTTTGGTTTTATTCTGGAATTGTGTTCATGGGCGTAGTTTTTGTATTTTTTTTTGTGCCCGAGACTGGAAATTTACATGAAGCAGAAATTGAAGAGATTTTTGAGAAACGGGCAGATCAGTTTGAAGATATAGATTTGGATGGTACTGAAGAAGATGAGTTTGATGTTGTTGCTGACAGTAATTTTTAAATGTTTGAAATTAGTTTAGGCTAGTTTTACAGTTTTGGTAAGCAGGAAGCAATAATCTAAAACTGATTTGATGCATAGGTTACTAGTCACTTTCTCGATCAACTAAATGTTTCTTTGTGTGAGCTATTTAATTCAATTGTATTGGGGTTAGTCGTAGTCCTATATGTATATCAGAAACCACCAAGGAGTTTGTAAAATTTAATAACTAAATTATTAATAATTTATTTTTCTGGAATTAAAATCATGAATGCATTGATTAACGGAATAAATAAACGTTTCACCTTATTTCATTATTCATTTCCTGTTTGGGCTTTTTCGAGTGAGATTATTCAGATTATTCATAAATATTTTTGCACATAAAGGAGGTGTTCTGGCTGGCTGAGCCTAAATGCTACAAAAAGGCAGTTTTATTATAGAAATCGTTTCAAACTTACTTATTCAAACATGAAATTTTTCAATGTTATTACGAAATGTTGAAAAATTTTCTTTGATTATCGTTGGATAAAATGGCGTCGTCTCAAATTCTACAGGAGGATAAGAATGGTATTATACCATAGGAATAGAATAGCCGGGAACCTTATGTGAATCATTTCACTTCAAATTGCTTGCGGAGTCAATCGTAATTGTTATTTTGAATGTTTCAAAAATCCTAATTATTTATATTTCCAGTCTTTCTATTAGATTGCTTAGTAATTAATTAATTGGTAATCAATCAAAAAGACACGAGTCACATTTTTTATTGAATCCCCCCTTTGTAATTCCAAGAGATTAGAAACGCTAAAATGGATACAGATGGGGAAGTGTTGGATCCTTCGCTACAAAATATTATAGATCAAACTTCGCTGAGATGGATCTTTGTTGGTGGAAAAGGTGACGCTGCTTTACTTAAATACGAATAATTAACTTGCATGACTATCGCAGAGCGTTTATTTTCAAGTTTTCAGTGCATGCAACACAAAGACACAATTTTACGGTTAGGGTGTACCAAAAGGTGCGCTGAGCTTCTTCCCAGTTAGGTTAGGTTTTTAAGTCACACAAGCGTAGCATTTACACTCAAGTAATGTGAATTGGTCCAGTCCTAACTAGCGCACCTTTTGCTACACCCCAACCCAATTTGACCTTTTGTTTTTGCTTTTTTAAACAGGTGGAGTCGGAAAAACTACGTGCAGGTACAGTTCATATTTCGGTTGGATTGCAGTTTAAAGGCACGTTGCTACATCCCATGTAAACTACTATGCTACATCCCTTTGCTTCATCCACTGCTTCATCCAATCATGTAAACTACTGTGCTACATCCCTATGCTTCATCCACTGCTTCATCCAATCATGTAAACTACTATGCTACATCCCTATGTTTCATCCAATGGTTAGGTTAGGTTTAGGAATGTAAATCTGTAAGTGGGTGCAACATAGGGATGTAGCATATAGGAAGGGATGTAGTATTGGGATGTAACAGTGGATGAAGCAGTGGATGAAGCAGTGGATGAAGCAAAGGGATGTAGCATAGCAGTTTACATGGGATGTAGCAACGTGCCTTTAAACTGCAATCTAACCCATATTTCAAATTATAGATCTAAATCGATGTTTGTCAATCACATTTAAATATCACAATTTTTAACGGTTATTCTTTGATTTACAGCTGTAGCCTTGCAGTTCAGTTAGCGAAAGTCCGGGAGTCAGTTTTGATTATTTCTACTGACCCAGCGCACAATGTATCTGACGCGTTTGACCAAAAATTCAGTAAAGTC
>Ga0210040_10005108_pt1 | contig 16833 bp, 19 predicted proteins | sample CryGeyCG12114_NA_FD_185462 | JGI IMG/M metagenome (GOLD analysis project Ga0210040, IMG submission 185462) | Groundwater microbial communities from aquifer - Crystal Geyser CG19_WC_8/21/14_NA (SPAdes) (version 2) | ecosystem: Environmental > Aquatic > Deep subsurface > Groundwater | place: USA... | reverse complement strand
TTCCCGCCATGTTCGTGACCTCGGCCGGGCTTAACGGGTTCGATACCCAGGTGTCCCAACCGGGCGCCGTGCTGCGCGAGAAGCCGTTCGCGACCGCCAGGGTCCGGGCCCGGCTGCGGGCGTGGACCGTGCTTGACGAAGTTGCGGACGAGGGCGGCGACTGGCTCCAGGTCCGAACGCGGCAGGGGCTTACCGGCTATGTCGAGCGAGGCCTGCTGCGCAGCCCGATCGATTACCGCCTGGTGGCCGGCAGGCGTGGAGGGCAGTGGCGCGTGACTGCCTTCGTCGCGGGCGATTGAGGATTTGCGAGGCCCGGACCGCACTCCTATAGAACCGGCCGACTGTTCACCATCGAGGTAAGCCCCTGTGGCGCGTTCGCCCAAAGCTGCGGCTCCGGCCGTTCCCCTGACAACCGACCAGGACCCGGAAGCGCCATCGCTTCTGAGCAACCGAGAGCGTCCCCAGCAGCCGCAGCGCTACGCGGCCTCCAGGGAAGAGCTGCTCGGCTATTACAAGCAGATGCTGCTCATCCGCCGCTTCGAGGAGCGCGCCGGGCAGCTCTACGGCCTCGGCCTGATCGGCGGTTTCTGCCACCTCTACATCGGGCAGGAAGCGGTCGCCGTCGGCCTCCAGAGTGCGATGACGGTCGGCAAGGACAGCGTCATCACCGGCTACCGCGATCATGGCCACATGCTGGCCTACGGGATCGACCCCAAGGTCATCATGGCCGAGCTGACCGGCCGCGCCGCCGGCATCAGCAAGGGCAAGGGCGGCTCCATGCACATGTTCTCGGTCGAGCATGGCTTCTACGGCGGGCATGGCATCGTCGGCGCGCAGGTGAGCCTCGGCACCGGCCTGGCGCTCAAGCACCAGTATAGCGGCGATGGCGGCGTCAACCTCGCCTACTTCGGCGACGGGGCGGCCAACCAGGGCCAGGTCTACGAGAGCTTCAACATGGCGAAGCTGTGGAACCTGCCGGTGATCTACGCGATCGAGAACAACCATTATGCAATGGGGACCAGCGTCGAGCGCTCGGCCTCCGAGCCCGATTTCTACAAGCGCGGCGAAAGCTTCCAGATCCCGGGCCTGCAGGTCGACGGGATGGACGTGCTGGCAGTGCGCGGAGCAGCCGAAGTGGCGCTGGAATGGACCCGCTCGGGCAAGGGCCCAATCATCCTCGAGCTCAAGACCTACCGCTACCGTGGCCACTCGATGAGCGACCCGGCCAAGTACCGCACCCGCGAGGAAGTGCAGAGCTACCGCGAGAACCAGGACCCGATCCAGCGCGCCGAGAAGGAGCTGGTCGGACTGGGTGTCGCCGAGGAGGAGCTGAAGGGCATCGACAAGGAGATCAAGGACATCGTGGTCGAAGCCGCCAAGTTCGCCGAGGAAGCGCCGGAGCCCGATTCGGGCGAACTGTTCACCGACGTGCTGGTGGAGCGCTACTGATGGGCATCGAGCTGAAGATGCCGGCGCTGTCCCCTACCATGGAGGAGGGCACGCTTGCCAAGTGGCTGGTCAAGGAAGGCGACACCGTGTCCTCCGGCGACATCCTGGCCGAGATCGAGACCGACAAGGCGACCATGGAGTTCGAGGCGGTCGACGAGGGCGTGATCTCCAAGATCCTGGTGCCTGAAGGCACGGACGGGGTGAAGGTCGGCACGGCCATCGCTTTGATGGGCGGGGACGCGGCCGACGCAAGCGCTCCGGCGCAGGCCGCGCCGCCTTCAGTCCCGGCCGAGACCCCTGCCGCGGCCGAGGCTCCGGCTGGCGGCGGCGCGACTACGCCTTCCGACCAGAAGACGGAAACGGACGCTCCGAAGCAGAAGGCCGACACCGGCACCGCCCAGCTGACCACCGGCGCGGTTGCCGACCCGGAGGTTCCCGAAGGCACCGCCATGCAGCAACTGACGCTGCGCGAGGCGCTTCGGGACGCGATGGCCGAGGAGATGCGCCGCGACGAGCGCGTGTTCGTGATGGGCGAGGAAGTCGCGCAATATCAGGGTGCCTACAAGGTGACCCAGGGGCTGCTGGACGAGTTCGGGCCCAGGCGCGTGATCGACACGCCGATCACCGAATATGGTTTTGCCGGCCTTGGCACCGGAGCGGCGATGGGCGGTCTCAAGCCGGTCATCGAGTTCATGACCTTCAACTTCGCCATGCAGGCGATCGACCACATCATCAACTCGGCGGCCAAGACCAACTACATGTCGGGCGGCCAGATGCGCTGCCCGATCGTGTTCCGCGGACCCAATGGCGCAGCCAGCCGGGTCGGCGCGCAGCACAGCCAGAATTACGCGCCCTGGTACGCCAGCGTGCCCGGCCTGATCGTCATCGCGCCCTACGACGCGGCCGATGCCAAGGGCCTGCTCAAGGCCGCGATCCGGTCCGAGGACCCGGTCGTGTTCCTGGAGAACGAACTGCTCTACGGCCAGCACTTCGACCTGCCGCAGGTGGACGACTGGGTGCTGCCGATCGGCAAGGCCCGCATCGTGCGCGAAGGCAAGGACGTGACGATCGTCAGCTATTCGATCGGGGTCGGGGTGGCGCTGGAAGCGGCGCAGACCCTGGCTGGCGAGGGGGTCGAGGCCGAGGTCATTGACCTTCGCACGCTGCGCCCGCTCGACAAGCAGGCGGTTCTCACCAGCCTTGCCAAGACCAACCGGCTGGTGGTGGTCGAGGAAGGCTGGCCGACCTGCTCCATCTCCACCGAGATCATCGCCATCTGCATGGAGGAAGGCTTCGACGACCTCGACGCGCCGGTCATGCGGGTGACGAACGCCGATGTCCCGCTGCCTTATGCCGCGAACCTTGAGAAGCAGGCGCTGATCAACGCCGGGGACGTCGTCGCGGCGGTCAGGAAGGTCACGTATCGCGGATGATTGAAGGGGAGGGCGGACCCGCCTAGATGGGCGCCATCATGGCCATCCTCCCCATCGTCTGCATCCCCGATCCGATCCTCCGCGAGACCTCGACCCCGGTCGAAACCTTCGACGCGGCACTGAAAACCCTCATCGCCGACATGTTCGAGACGATGTACGACGCGCCCGGCATCGGCCTTGCGGCCGTCCAGGTGGGTGTCCCCGAGCGACTGCTGGTGATTGACCTGCAGGAAGAGGAAGACGAGGAAGGCAAGCCGATCAAGGATCCGCGGGTGTTCATCAACCCCGAGATCCTCGAGGAAAGCGACAGCGTCGTGCCCTACAAGGAAGGCTGCCTGTCGATCCCGGAGCAATATGCCGAGGTCCTTCGTCCCGACCGCATCCGGGCCAAGTGGCAGGACGCCGATGCCGCCTGGCACGAGGAGGAGATCACCGGCCTGCTCGCCGTCTGCCTCCAGCACGAGATCGACCATCTGAACGGCGTGCTGTTCATCGACCACCTCAGCCGGCTGAAGCGCGAGATGCTGCTCAAGAAGCTCGCCAAGGGCCGCAAGGAAGGAACCATCGCGGCTTGATCGGCGCCGGGCCCCTGTGCGCCCGGCAGCATTCCTTTAGCCGACCGCGGCCAGCTTGAGGCCGCTTTCTTCCGCCTTCTTCTCCGTCAGGTCGGTGAGCCGCGTCGGATAGTCGCCGGTGAAGCAGGCGTCGCAGCGCTGGGGGGCGGCGGCATTGCGGGTGTCACCGAGCGCGCGGTAGAGTCCGTCGATCGAAATGAACGCCAGGCTATCCGCGTTGATGTACTTGGTCATGCCTGCGACATCCATCTGCGCGGCCAGCAGCTTGGCTCGCTCCGGAGTGTCGACGCCGTAGAAGCAGCTGTGCCGCGTCGGCGGCGAGGCGATGCGCATGTGGACCTCGCGAGCGCCCGCATCCCGCATCATCTGCACGATTTTGACGCTGGTGGTGCCGCGCACGATCGAATCGTCGATGAGGATGATGCGCTTGCCCTTGATCAGCGCCGAGTTCGCATTGTGCTTCAGCTTGACGCCGAGGTGCCGGACTTCCTGGCTCGGCTGGATGAAGGTCCGCCCGACATAATGGGAGCGGATGATGCCGAGTTCGAACGGGATACCGCTCGCCTGGGCATAGCCGATCGCCGCCGGAACGCCGCTGTCGGGCACCGGAACCACGATGTCGGCGTCGATCGCCGCCTCGCGGGCCAGCTCCGCGCCGATGTTCTTGCGCGATTCGTAGACGGACGTGCCGTCCACCACGCTGTCCGGGCGCGAGAAGTAGACATGCTCGAAGATGCAGGGTCGGGGGCTTGCGGCCGCGAAGGGCCGGAAGCTGCGCAGGCCGTCCTCGTTCACGACCACCATCTCGCCCGGGCCGATCTCCCGTTCGTAGCGCGCACCGATCACGTCCAGTGCGACCGTCTCGGAGGCGAAGATGATGGTGTCGCCGATCCGGCCCATGACCAGCGGGCGGATGCCAAGCGGGTCGCGGCAGGCGATGAGCCCCTGCTCGGTCAGGACCACCAGGGAATAGGCGCCCTCGACCTGCCCCAGCGCGTCGACCAGCTTGTCGAGCATGGACGAGTAGGTGGAGGTCGCCACCAGATGGATGATGACTTCGGTGTCGCTGGTCGACTGGAAGATCGAGCCGCGCCGGTTGAGCGTGCGGCGGATCTTCATCGCATTCGACAGATTGCCGTTGTGCGCCACCGCAAAGCCGCCCTCGGCCAGTTCGGCGAACAAGGGCTGGACGTTGCGCATCGCGCTCGATCCGGTGGTCGAATAGCGGACATGCCCGACTGCGGTACGACCGGGCAGTGAGCGGATCACCTCGTCCTTGTCGAAGGTGCCCGCGACGTGGCCGGCCGCTCGGTGAGAGTGGAATCCGGCGGCATCCATCGAGGTGATCCCCGACGCTTCCTGGCCGCGATGCTGGAGCGCGTGGAGTCCGAGCGCTACGAAGCTGGCGGCATTGTCGGCGTTCCACACGCCGAACACGCCGCATTCCTCGCGTAGCTTGTCGTCATCGAAGGGATTGGTGGTGATCATGGTCCCGCCCGGCTCCTCGCTGGAGCGGGCATATAGGACCTCGCGTCCGCTTTGTCGCCCCCGCTGGGTCGCCCTTGTTTCCCGCCGTAACGCACGAGGTCGGCTTGCAGAACAGGAGTTTGGCTGGCACCCCTTGGCACCATGAGCCCGCCGCCCGCCAGCGATCCCCTATTCCTGAGACACGCGGCGTTCGGTGCGGCACTGGCGCTTGGCACACTCGTTTCCGGCTGCGGCCGCGAAGAACCTCGGCAGGAAGCCGGGCAGGCCGCCCCGGCATCGTCGACCGGCGATTATGCGACCTTCGCGGGCATCGGACGCGACCGGCTCTGCCTGTCCGGTCCGAACGCCGATGCGGCTGTGCTGGTGTTCGGGGAAGGGGATCGGAACTGCCTGGTCCGGGGTCGGCTGGAAGGAGGCGTGCTCGTCCCGAACGGCGACACGGCGTGCCGCATTCCCGTGACCCGTCAGAGTGACAGCCAGGTCGTGATCGGCACACCCCCGCCGAGCTGCGCTTATTATTGCGGACCTGGCGCGAGCCTTGCTGGCAAGACGTTCAACCGCACGGCGAAGCCCGAACCCCTGTCCGACATTGGCGGAGATGCGCTCTGCTGACATTCTTGTTGATTAGCCGCCGGTTGCCCACCTAGAGCTTCACCAGACACGACCCATCCCGGAGACGCTTCGATGCCCGTCTATACCGCTCCCGTCCGCGATACGCGTTACGTCCTCGACCACATCGTGCAGATGGGGAACTACGGCAACCTGCCCGGCTTCGAGGATGCCACCCCGGACCTGGTGGAGGCCATCCTGACCGAAGGTGCGCGCTTCACCCAGGAGGTGCTGCTGCCCTTGAACCGGACGGGCGACGAGGAAGGCTGCACCCGGCACGAGGACGGCTCGGTCACCACCCCGACCGGCTTCAAGGACGCGTACAAGCAGTTCTGCGAGCTTGGCTTTACCAGCCTGGCCGCGCCGACCGAGTTTGGCGGGCAGGGGCTTCCGCACGTGCTTGCGACGGCGATGAGCGAATATGTGCTCTCGGCCAACCAGAGCTTCGAGATGTATCACGGGCTGACCGCCGGCGCGATTGCATCGCTGCTGGTCAAGGGCAGCCCCGAGCAGCAGCAGAAGTATGTACCCAAGATGGTGTCGGGCGAGTGGACCGGCACCATGAACCTGACGGAGCCGCATTGCGGCACCGACCTCGGGCTTCTCAAGACCAAGGCCGAGCCGCAGGCGGACGGCAGCTACAAGATCACCGGGACCAAGATCTTCATCTCGTCCGGTGAGCACGACATGAGCGAGAACATCATTCACCTGGTGCTCGCCAAGATCAGCGGCGCGCCGGACAATGTGAAGGGCATCTCGCTGTTCGTGGTGCCCAAGTTCCACGTCAACGAGGACGGTTCGGTCGGAGATCGCAACACGCTTTCCTGCGGCTCGATCGAGCACAAGATGGGCATTCACGGCAATTCCACCTGCGTCATGAACTATGACGGGGCGACCGGCTATCTGGTGGGTGAGCCGGAGAAGGGCCTGGCCGCCATGTTCATCATGATGAACGCGGCCCGCCTCGGCGTTGGCCTGCAGGGCCTGGCCCAGGGGGAGATCGCCTATCAGAACGCCGTTGCCTACGCCAAGGACCGTCGCCAGGGCCGGGCCCTGCGCCCCGACCAGCGGGATCCCGACGCCAAGGCCGACAATCTGTTCGTCCACGCCGACGTGCGCCGCATGCTGCTGGAAGCCAAGGCCTTCAACGAGGCGGCACGGGCACTGGTGCTGTGGGGCAGCCTGCAGGTCGATCTGTCGCGCAAGGGCGCGACGGAGGAGGAGCGCCAGCGCGCCGACGACCTCATCAGCCTGCTGACCCCGGTCATCAAGGGCTACATTACCGACAAGGGCTTCGAGGCCACGGTGAACATGCAGCAGGTGTTCGGCGGCCATGGCTACATACGCGAATGGGGCATGGAGCAGTTCGTCCGCGATGCCCGCATCGCCCAGATCTACGAGGGCACCAACGGTGTCCAGGCGATGGACCTCGTCGGCCGCAAGCTCGCCAAGGATGGCGGCCGCGGCGTGCGCGTCTTCTTCGAAGCGGTGGCGACCGACATCGCCGAAGCACGCCGCAACGGCGATCCGGCCGGCGTCGCGGGCCCGCTCGAGGCGGCGCTCGGCCACCTGCAGGCATCCACCATGTGGCTTGCCCAGCATGGCATGCAGGATCCCAACCACGCCGGTGCGGGCGCCGTGCCCTACATGCACCTCATGGGTCTCGTGACCCTTGGCTGGATGTGGCTCAAGATGGCCGATGTCTCCGCCCGGCTGGAGAATGAGGCCGGCGAGGACGCCAGCTTCCACCAGGTGAAGCTCGCCACCGCGCGCTTCTACGCGCAGCGCGAACTGCCCAAGGCCAGTGCCTATCGCGGGCAGATCGAGGCCGGTGCCGACAGCGTGATGGCGCTTCCGGTCGAGGCGTTCTGAGCTCTTCCGAAGCCGCGTCCGCGCTTGGCCGGGAACTGGCCAGCGTAGCGTCGGGCGATCGAACCGCGCTCCGGCGCGTGTTTGATCGCACCGGCGCGAAGCTGTTCGGCATCTGCCTCCGTATCTTGGGGGACGAGGCCGAGGCGGAGGACGCGGTGCAGGACGTATTCGTAAGCGTGTGGAACCGGGCGGGGAGCTTCGACCCGGCCCGCGCAAGTCCGATCAGCTGGTTGGCCGCCATTGCCCGCAACCGTGCGATCGATCGCCTGCGCTCGTCGCGGCGGGTGCGGGACAGTGCGCCCCTGGACGCGGCCGCAGGGATCCCGGACGAGGGACCCTCGCCCCAGGACCTGGCGCTGGCCTCCGATGATGCGCGCCGGCTCTACGGCTGCCTCGACGAGCTCGAGGGCAAGCAGCGTTCGGCCATCCGCCAGACCTTCTTCGATGGCCTGTCCTACCCTGAGCTGGCCGAGCGACTGACGGTGCCGCTGGGAACGGTGAAGAGCTGGATCCGGCGCGGGCTTCAGCAACTCAAGACCTGTCTCGACGGATGAGCGAGCGGGACGTTCTGGCGGGCGAATTCGCCCTGCGGTTGCTGGACGGCGAGGAGCTGCTCGCCGCCCGCCGCCTGCTGGTCGAGGATGCGGAGTTCGCGGGCGCGGTTGCCGAATGGGAGGAGCGGCTGCACCTCCTTGCCGGCGAAGTTCCCGAGCACCCTCTGCCGGAGGCCTTGTGGGCCCGGATCGAGGCTGCGCTTGACCGCGCCGCCGAAACCCCGGCCGTGCTCGCCCTGCGCCGCAAGGTGCGTCGCTGGCAGTCCGCTGCCGGAGTGGCGGCCGCGGCGGCCGTCGCGGCCAGCGCGGCGCTGCTGCTCGTTCCGCGGGCCGCTCCGCCCGTGATCGTCCCGCCGGCCGAGCGCCCGGCCGCCCCGCTGCTGGTCGCGTCCGTCGCGACGCCCGACGCCGGCAGCCTTGCCGTCACCTACTTGCCGGACTCCGGAGACCTGCTGGTCGTCCCGGCAGCACTGGAAGTGCCGAGCGGCCGCGCCCGCCAGTTGTGGCTGATCCCCGAAGGCGGAACGCCTCTGTCGCTGGGCCTGGTCGACGCGGATGCGGCCGGCCGCCGCCGCCTTGCGCCGGAACTGGTTGCCCGCTTCGTCCGCGGCGCCACCATCGCCGTGTCGGACGAGCCGACCGGAGGCTCGCCGACCGGGCAGCCGACCGGCGCGGTGCTCGGAACGGGCGTTCTCCAGCAGGGCTGACAAGAAAGGCTGCATCCGTTCGGAGACATGCTCCGTAGCTCTCCCTGACCGCCTCGCGCGGTGATGAACGAACAGGGAGAAATCCGATGAAGCCAACCAAGCCGCTGCTCCTGATCCTGAGCGCACTTCCCCTTGGCGCCTGCATGAGCATGGATGGTCCTTCGGACGGAGCCACGCAGTCCGCTTCGTCGTCGGGCGTCGTGACCGTCGGCGGTGCGCCGATGTACGCCAACAAGAACATCATCGAGAATGCGGTGAACTCCGCCGACCACACGACGCTGGTCGCGGCGGTCAAGGCGGCCGGCCTGGTCGACACGCTGAGCGGCCCGGGTCCCTTCACCGTCTTCGCGCCCACCAATGCCGCCTTTGCCGGACTTCCCGCGGGAACGGTCGACACGCTCATGAAGCCCGAGAACAAGGCCATGCTGCAGTCGGGCCTGACCTACCATGTCGTGTCCGGCCGGGTGACCGCAGTCGATCTTGCGCAGCGGATCCAGGCTGGCGGCGGGACTGCCGCGCTGACCACGGTTCAGGGCGGTACGCTGACCGCCCGGATGGACGGCGACCGGATCGTGCTGGTCGATGCCAAGGGCGGCGTCGCCACCGTGACGCAGGCCGACGTTCTGCAGTCGAACGGTGTCATCCACGTCACCGACAAGGTTTCGCTTCCCGGCTAGGCCGGGTCGCTGGGCCGGTCCGTTTTTCTTGCCTCCTCCTGGACGGGCCGGCCCCTTGCTTTTGAACGGGCTACCACAACCACCAACAAGGGAATTTCACTATGCGTATTCTGATCAGCGGAGGCCTGCTGGCTGCCGCGACGCTCGCCACCCCCGCTGCCGCCCAGAACAGCTGGACCGGCCTTCATGTCGGCGTCCGGGCCGGCGTCGCCGACGCCCGCGCGGGCTCCGAGCGGATCGAGTTCGACAACGACCTCGACGGCAGCTTCGGCGACACGGTCCTGACCGCTGCGGGCGCCGACGCCTTCTCGCCCGGCTTCTGCAATGGGGCGGCCAACGACCGGACTCCGGACGCCGGCTGCCGCAAGGACAAGGAGAAGGGCGACTATGCGGTGACTGCCGGCTACGACCAGCAGTTCGGCAGCCTGGTCGTCGGCTTGGTCGGCGAGATCGGACGCTCCTCCGCCCGCGACAGCGTCAGCGCCTTCAGCACCACGCCCGCCTTCTACACCATGACCCGCCAGTTGCGCGGCAATGCCGCCGTTCGCGCCCGCCTGGGCGTTGCGCTCGGCGACACCTTGCCCTTCGTGACGGCCGGCATCGCCAGCGCCAAGATTCGGCACAGCTTCACCACCAGCAACGCGGTGAACAGCTTTGCCGAGCGCAACGATGACGAGCGGGCGACGGGCCTGCGCTATGGCGCGGGTGTGGAGCATCGCCTCGGACCGATCGCCGTCGGGCTGCTCTACCTTGGCACCCGCTACAAGGACGACGATTATCGGGTCCGTGCTGCTGGGCCGGCGCCGGTCACCAATCCGTTCATCCTTGCCAATGCCAACGGAACCGACTTCCGCCGGAGCGACCGTCGGTTCATGACGCACAGCTTCAGCCTGACGGCAGGCTTCCGCTTCTAAAAGGACGACCGATGACGATGCAGGGGCGCCGATCCGTGTTGCGCATGGGCTTTGCGCTGGCGCTCCTGCCATTGGCCGGCCCGGGGCTCGCCCAGGCCTACCAGTTGAGCGAGGGGGAATGGCGGAGGAAGCTGAGCCCCGCCGCCTACCGGGTCCTCCGGCAGGAAGCGACGGAAATCCCGTTCAGTTCATCCCTCGACAAGGAGAAGGGGGTCGGCATTTTCCGCTGTGCCGGCTGCGGCCAGCCCTTGTTCCGCTCCACCGCCAAGTTCAACAGCGGCACCGGCTGGCCCAGCTTCACCGCTGCGCTGCCGGGCGCGGTCGACCTGCGCAAGGAGGGCGGCTTCCTCGGCCGGGTCGAAGTGCGCTGTGCCCGTTGCCTCGGCCATCTTGGGCACGTCTTCGATGACGGGCCCAGGCCCACCGGCAAGCGCTTCTGCATGAACGGCGTGGCGCTGCGCTTTCAGGCCGCCGGATAGCTCGCGACCGGCTCATAGGCCGCACCGTGTCGTGACAGGTGACTTTCGAACAAGGTGAAGCGCGACACCGCCCATGGCCCTGAGCCAAGGTCCGAGTAGCGTCGGAGAAAGGGGCCGAGGTCCGGCTCCGGCCCCGACCAGCGGGCAAGGGTGATGTGCGGGTGGAAGGCGCGGGCCTCCGGCTGGAGGCCGCAGCCCTGCACCGCCCGCTCGATCCGGCCCGCCAGCGCGGCCACGGGCTCCCTTGGCGCAACCCCGGCCCACAGGGCACCGCCGCGACGCCGGGAGAAGCGGCCGACACCGCCAAGGCGAAGCTCGAACGGGGGAAGGGAAACGCGCTGCAGGGCCGCGGCGATCTCCTCGGCCAGCGGACGCTCGACCGGGCCGATGAAGCGCAAGGTGAGGTGCAGTTGCTCCTCGCCCTGCCAGTTCACCGGCGCGCCATCGTCCATCAGGCCGATCAGCTGGTCGGTGACCGGCTCGGGCAGGGGCAAGGCGACAAACAGCCGGTGCATGCCGCCCTAACGCTTCTCCAGCGCCTCCAGCCGCGTCTCCACCCGCTCCAGTGCGGCGATGATCCGCTCCTGCTCCTCGTGGGTGAAGTCGTTCTGGTCCTGGGTCATTCGCTCGATCAGCCGAACCACGATCAGCGGCGCGATGATGAAGATGGACGCGTGCATCAGCAGCACGGCCACCACCCTGCCGCCCAGCGTCTTGGGGCTGATGTCGCCATATCCGGTCGAGGTTGCGGTGGTCGCCGCCCAGTAGAGGCTGTCTAAGAAGGGGTGACCTTCGAACAGCATGAAGGCGACCGCGGCTGAGAGCAGCAGCGTGAAGTAGATCGCCGCCAGTTCCTTCAGCGTGTCGGTCGCGGCGCGCAGGTTGTGCACGGTGGTCAGCCCTCGATGATGTGGGGAAGGAAGCGGGCCTCATCGCCCGTGATCCGGCTGCCCTCGCGGATGCCGAGCCCCGCCGCTTCGCCGCCCACGGTCCACACGCCCAGCACCGGATAGCCCGTATCCTGCCTGGGCAGGTCGTAGAGCGCCTGATAGATCCGCGGAGAGCCATCGTACGGCCCGCCGCTCCGCGCGGTCTCCCGGCCGTCCTCGCTGATCAGGATGTTTGCGCCCTCACGGGCAAGGATTGGCTTGGCGACGTGCCGGGGGCCGACCGCTTCCGCGTCCCAGGCGGCGGGAAGGAGATTGGGGTGCCTGGGCTCGAGCTCCCACAGGAGGGGCAGGATGGCCTTGTTGCTCCACAGCATCTTCCAGATTGGCTCGAGCCACAATGTCGCGTCCATCCGCCGGACGATCTCGCGGCCGTAATCCTCGGCCACGATCCACTCCCACGGGTAGAGCTTGAAGATGGCGCTGATCAGATAGTCTTCTTCATCGACGATCCGGCCCTCGCCGTCGATGCCGATGCGATCGATCAGGATCCCGCGTGTCTCAAGCCCCGCCTGCTCGGCCAGGTCGCGCATGTAGGTGGCGGTGAGGGTGTCCTCGTGCAGGTCATCGTCGAAGTGAGTCACCCACAATCGCCGGCCGGGCAGGTCGCGGGCCATGTAGCGCCAGCGTTCGATCAACTTGTCGTGCAGGCTGGTGAACTGGTCGAGGTGCGGGAACAGCTCTTCCTTCCACTGCCATTGGACGACCCCGCACTCCAGCATGGCCGTCGGCGTGTCGCAGTTGTACTCGAACAGCTTGGGCTCGCCCGTGCCATCCCAGCCGAAGTCGAAGCGGCCGTAGTCGAGTGCCGGACGGTCGCGCTTCCATTCGGCCAGCAGCGGCTCGATGCACCAGTCGGGAATGCCGAAGCGGGCGAGCTTATCCGGGCGCTTGGCGAGGTGGTCGCCGGCCTTGAGGAACAGCTCGTGGAGCCGTTCGGCCGCCCGTTCCAGCGTCTCGATCTGCCGCAGGGTGAAGACGTAGCAGCCGCTCTCGTCCCAGTAGGGCACGCCCTGCTGCGTGTGCCAGACGAGCCCCTGCTCCTCGACGATCCGCTGCCAGCCTTCGCGCGGGCGCAGGCGCCTCCGTTCCATCAGCCGCCGCGGCCACCGAAGCTGCGGCCGCTGCTGCCCAGGCCACCGCGCGAGATGGCTGCCGAGCGCGCCATGTTGGTAGTGGCCGGTGCGCGGGTGGTGAAGCCAGAAGGCGGATCGTAGCTGCCGTAGCGCGCGTAGCGCGCGTCGCGGACATTGTCGTAGTAATAAGGAATGGGACTGCCCGAACGCAGGTAGAAGAAGCGGCTGCCGCCGACATAACCGCTGCGCCGGCCGCAATAGTCGTCGTCGATCCGGCTGCCCCATTCATCGACGCAGATGCGGGTATTGTTGGCTGCCGTCACTTCCTGCGCGCGGCTGGAACAGCCCGACAGGCCGGTCAGCGCAGCGGCGAGCGAGACGGTGAGGGTGAGCTTCTTGTCCATGGCGCTTACGGGACCATGCAGGCGGCCTGGAGCAGGCCGATGCCAAGACCCATGCCGCCGACGAACAGTCCGCTGGCGCTGCAATTGTCGCTGATCCGGGCGGAGATGCCGCGGAACAGCAGCCGGGCGATGACCACGAACACCAGCAACTGGACGATGGCGGCGACCACGCCCCACAGGAGCATGTCGGGAATGCTGACCGAATGGCTGATGATGGCCGCGACCGGCAGTGCAAAGCCGAGGAAGGTGCCGGTCAGCTGCAGCGCCGCCGCCGAATTGCCCTTCCGGATCAGGTCAAGTTCCCGGTGCGGGGTGAGGTTGACGTAGAGTGCGAGAAAGCCGGCCGCGAGCAGCAGTGCCGCACCGAAGTAAGCGAGGAATTGCGGCAATGCCGCCGTGAAGTATCCGAACATGCCAAGCCCCCTGTGGCGATGGCGATATGACTAACGTCTGGCAGGCAGCGCGCAAGTCGGTTTGGTGCAAGCTTCTACTCACATGTAAGTAGGTCGTTTCGCTGCCGAATAATTCTTGAAACCTTCGGGCCCCTCCACGATATATGTCTTCGTGGACGAGCGATGATCGCTTGTTCGACATTGGAGCTTTGCAAGATGCAGAACTGGTCTGACCCGCGCACGACGACCGCGTCGCCGGCCGTATCGGTCGGCGTCCCGCGCGCCGCCCGCGATGCGGGCCTGCGGTCCTACATGCTGTCCGTCTACAACCTCATGGCCTCGGGCGTGCTGCTGACGGGCATCGTCGCCCTCGGCCTTGCCGCCACCGGCGTCGCCGCGGCGCTGTTCAGCCACCCGATCCTCAAGTGGGTGGCGATCTTCGCCCCGTTGGTCATGATCATGGTCATGGGCGCCAAGTCGCAGAGCATGTCGACCGGCGGCCTGCGGACCTTCTTCTTCGCCTTCGCGGCGGTGATGGGCATCAGCATGTCGGTGATCCCGCTGATCTACAGCGGCTCGTCGATTGCCACGACCTTCTTCGCCACTTCGGTGGCCTTCCTGTCGCTGTCGCTGTGGAGCTACACGACCAAGAAGGACCTGTCCGGCTGGGGCACGTTCCTGATCATGGGTGTGGTCGGCCTGATCGTCGTTTCGATTGCCAACATCTTCATCCAGTCGGCCGGCCTGAGCCTCGCGGTCAGCGCCATCGGCGTGCTGCTCTTCGCGGGCCTGACCGCCTACGACACGCAGAAGATCAAGAGCCTCTATGCCCACGTCGCCGGCAGCGACATGCAGGGCAAGGTCGTGATCATGGGCGCGCTGACGCTCTATCTCGACTTCATCAACATGTTCCAGTTCCTGCTCAGCTTCATGGGTAACCGCGAATAGTCGCTGGTACTGGACGACAAGAGAAAGGGCCCGGCGGACCAACCGCCGGGCCCTTTCTTGTTTCAAGCGGCGAGGCCATCGATCCGCCCTTGCTGCATCCCGAGGCTTGCACGAACGGCGCCTTGAGGAAGGTTTCCATCATGGCCTAGACGCTCCTGGCCACTTGCCTGAAGCGATAACCTGCGTCATCTTCCCGCCGTCTGAAGGGCCGTGGGGACGGTCCGGCGAGGCAGGGGAGCCATATGCCTTACCGTCATGCGCACTGGTACATCCTGGGGCTGCTGCCCCTGATCGGCCTGGCCTTCTGGCCCGGCTATCTGTCTATTCTGCCTAAGACCACCTGGCAGTTCCACCTGCATGGCCTCACCGCATTTGCCTGGCTGATGCTGCTTGCAGCGCAGAGCTGGACCATCCAGCATGGCGAGCGAAGCACCCACCGCTCGCTCGGGCTCGCCAGCCTGCTGCTGTTCCCCTTGTTCCTCGCGGGCGGGGTCGGGCTGTTCTTCGGCATGGCCCAGCGCATGCAGGAGGGCAGCGAATTCCATCTTCTCTACGCGTCGAGGCTCGCCTGGCTCGACATCCCGAGCGTGGCCATGATGGTGTGGTTCTTCCACCAGGCGCTGCGCCACCGCCGCCGGGTCCAACTTCATTCGGCCTACATGCTGGCGACAAGCATCGCGCTGCTTCCGCCTATCCTAGGCCGCCTGTCAGCGATCCCGCTGGGCGTGACCGGCCCGGGAACCTTCGACAAGCTCTATCCCGGCTTCATCGCGGGTCAGTGCATCGCGGCGCTGGTCGCCTTCCTGATCGCGCGCGGACGCGGGGACGCCGGCCGGCCGTGGATTTACGCCGGCCTGCTGTCGCTGGGCGGCGGCGCAGCCTTCGCAACCATCGGTGGCATGCCGGCGTGGCGCAGCTTCTACGAGAGCCTGGCCGACTGGCCGACGGCGCCCTTCATGCTCGCGGTCGCGGCCGGGGGCGGGCTGATCGCCTGGTCCGGCTGGATCCAGGGGCGTCGACCCGGCCTTGGCGGCGCGCTCCCCGCCTAGCCGAGGTTCCGCTCGAAGAAGCGCAGGGTACGACCCCAGGCAAGATCGGCCGCCGCCTTGTCGTAGCGTTCGGCCGAGGTATCGTTGTTGAAGGCGTGGTTGACCCCGTCATAAAGCTCGAAGGTGACCGGCTTCTTCGCGGCCCGCAGCGCCTCCACCCACGGGAAGCCGGAACTGTTCACCCGCTCATCCAGCCCGGCAAGGTGGATGAGCAGGGGCGCCTGGACCCGAGCGGCTTCGGCGGGGTCGGGCGCCGGCCCGTAGTAGACCACGCCAGCGTCGAGGTCGCTGCCGGCCGCCACGGCCAGCCGGTTGACGTAGGCCCCGCCCCAGCAGAAGCCGACCGCACCGACCTTGCCGCCGTGGCTGATGCCCGCCAGTTCGCGGAGCATGGCGACACCGCTGGCGGTGGCCTGCGCAAGGTCGAGCTTGCCGATCAGATCGCGGGCGGTGTCCTCGTTGGCGGGCGTGCCACCGGCCGGCGTCAGGAAGTCGGGCGCGACCGCGCGATAGCCGGCCAGCGCGACGCGCCGGGCGACGTCGCGGATGTGCTCGTTGAGTCCGCGGTTCTCGTGCACCACCAGCACCGTCGGCTTGAGGCTGCGGGACCGCGGCTCGGCGACATAGGTCTTGATGCCCGCCACGGTCTGCTCGCGGGTGGTCAGTCGCTTGTCGTTGGCCGGCACGATCGCGGCTGCGGCGGGGGAGGCGGCAATGCTTCCGACCAGCGCCTCGGCCGCGGCAACGCTGCCGGCAAGGGCGACCATCCGCGTCATGAAGGTCCGCCGCGGCAGGCCTTCGTGCGTGAACTGGTCGTAAAGGGCGATCGCCTGCGCCTTGAGATCGTCGGTCATGGCAGCTCCTCTTGCCGTCAGGCCGGAGTGGGTCCGGCATCCATCCTCAAGGGGCTAGCACAGCTTGCCTCAACAGGTGGAGCCCGCAAGAGGGTCCGGGGTGACGCTCAGGCGGTGAGCCGCTCCGCTGCTTCGGCGTCGATCTGCTTGGCGCGGCGATAGGCGTCGCGGTCCTGGCAGCGGGCAACATAGTCCTTGAGCAGGGGCGTGCCCTCGATCATGCCGAAACTCATCATGAAGCCGAGCTGCGAAGACAGGTAGAGATCGGCGGCCGAGAACCGCCCGGTCACCGTGTCGCGCCCTTCCAGCATCGTGTCGAGCGCGGCAAAGGTGCGTGCCTCGCTGCCATGACCGAACATCCCCTGCTTGTCGGCGGGCGGGTCATACTCGATCGCCTTGAGGCTGA
>Ga0210040_10005107_pt1 | contig 16835 bp, 10 predicted proteins | sample CryGeyCG12114_NA_FD_185462 | JGI IMG/M metagenome (GOLD analysis project Ga0210040, IMG submission 185462) | Groundwater microbial communities from aquifer - Crystal Geyser CG19_WC_8/21/14_NA (SPAdes) (version 2) | ecosystem: Environmental > Aquatic > Deep subsurface > Groundwater | place: USA... | reverse complement strand
ATTTCTTTGCTATCAAAATAATGTTCATTTTATACTCAAAAATACATAGAGAAAAAACAATTCGTTTACCAATAATATTTTTTGGGAGTTTTAGTAAGTAATTCACTTGAAATGTCATACACGTAATGAAATTTTAAAACTAGTTTCCGTTTGCTTTCACTTTGCGTTTGATTTGAATACATGAATTTTTTGACCTTACACTGTAAGGTTTTCGGTGGCTCTAGTGAATGCCAATGGAACCCAAAAGTGGAGCATGTCATAATAAACAAAAGGAGTTAAATTCTTCCCCAAATGCTTTGTGCTTTTCTGTAGTACAGCAAATGGCTGAAATGTGGATAAATTCAAAAGCAGCTATGGTATATTACATAAAACGCAAGGATAAATGCAGCCAGTGTCCCACATATGCGTTTTCGATCGCCAGACCGATCGATTTTATTCACACATACACAATAATAATGTTTCACAAGCGTATGAATACGAGTTCAACTTATTCCTGTTTATTTACCGGTACAGAAATTAAATTTTTTGTATATATATAGTGCCTACTGCACCACAATATTGACAATCAATTTAGGACGAGCTGCGTATCATAAAGTGGGGAAATAATTTCAGAACTAAACCAGGTGCATCATAACATGAAGTTGAATTAGTTAGCTTCTTTATTTTCTTCCCGATACTAAAAAAAGTAGAACTACACTGTAAAATTAACATATTTCAAAGGATATTAACATATTGGAATCCCAGGACATGTTATGTATGAGTACAACATCGCACTTTTATTAAACTTATACACTCACTTCTACACCGTTGTGGTAGTAGATACAGTAAGTTAGTTAGTAAGTATACAAAATATAATCATGAGCATTAAGAAACTTTTCTTCATATCAAGTAATGTCTTTTTCATCAGCTGGACAAATTAAACAAAGTCCTTCAAAGTTTTTCATTAAAAATTTTCCTCTCCTTTCACTCTAGATTTTAGCATACATTTTAATTTGTTTTCAACAAGATAACTGACTGCATTACAATATGCAGCGGGAAAAAGCACATTAAAAAACTTGGGTTTCATTAAATTCTGCTTCGATTACTTACACACTTGTGAATATCCATGAACTTTTCAACACTAATTTTATAACTGCTGTCAACAACACAATAATTTCCCCCCTTTAAATCTCTAATCCTTAGCATGCTTCAAAATAAGGCAACAATCACATTTAGCCGTGACTGTACTACATTTCGAATACTGATCAAAAATATAAAAGTAACCAATAAATCTGTCCCAAGGCATCCTCACAATACTTATATCTATATACCTTGTCCCAAATATAAACTCCATGCCACAAAATGTCCTTTACGAAAAAATATTCTTTACAAACCAATCATCCATATGAATGCATACTCGTGATACTAATTTCACCAACTAACCTACCAAGTCTTTTTTAAATGAGTGAAACACAACTCAAATCTTCGTCCCGCAAATCTACATGAGTTGTACCGACGTATGGAAATTGTTACTACTGCTACTACTAGGTGCAAACATATCTTCACTGGAAACCACTCCCATCGAAATGCTTGGAGCCCTAGAGGGTGAACTAGCCCCTTTAACACTCAACTGACTTTTAATGTTCAATATATTCTTATTAAAAATCTTCCCTTTGCTCTTCTTCTTCTTACTACTCTCCTTTTGTCTCAAAAACTTCTTCCGCACTTTCTTCTTCACCCCAGGCACCGTAGGTGGTGGAGCCTCCGCTTTCAACTTGTCTACAATACTCTTCCTAGGACTAGTACTATCATCTTCATTCTCCTCGTCCGTATTAGACTTGGCCATCTTTCGTTTCTGGCGACCCCTGCATATCAGTCCCGTCTTGTAAAACAGATATGTGAACACCCCTGCCGCCAAACAGAGTGGCACAAGGCAGTACAAAATGTTCCTCACGGCACCCAATCTGTCCACAGTGGTCACCACGAAGGACCTATTTGCATGAGACACATAACAAGGAAAAAGTTGACCTCCTGGCTCACTGTACTGGAGCATAAAATCAGAGCAGTGCACTTCTGTGGCAGGATACACACATCCCTGAGGATTGGGAAGTAGCGCTCCAATCCCAAGGTTACCTATCAATGTACTTATATTCAGTTCAGGACCCAAATCTAAAGAACTCTCACCCCCCAGTTCACTGATAGCCACTTCTTCCCTCAAACTGTCCCGCACTAAGGACATGATGGAAGATAAACTCACATTCAGGTTGTGAATCAAGTCTCTGTCAAAAGTCAATACGGTGGCATTCGTACTATTAGCTTGAAGATTGTGTGCCTCTTTTTGAGACAAGATGGAGAAGGAAGTTGGCAAGAATGTTGTGAGTGGGGAAGATGATATAATCAAAGAGCTATTGCCAGTCTCAATTCCCTCCTCTTCTTCCGAAGGCAACGATGAGTTTTTCACGTATAGAACGATGATGTGCGAACAAGAGAAAATATCAGCAGTGCATCCTTCCCGACATGAAGTCCACGTGCAATTGGACAATCCGGTCAGATATTGTGTGTACACAGTTTGACAAGTGGCTTCTTCAAAAGATGAAGAGAGAGTTTGAATCGCAGGGTCTAGGATCACTGGGAATATACATACTACGGATAGCATACTAATTGCAGCCAAAGTACTGCACAATTGCACTTCACAATTGGCGAGGAACCACACGCAGATTTTTTTACCGGCTCCCATGATAGCCAATATTCTTAGCACGCGTTATTGATGCTTTGGGTGAGAAGGAGACAAGATTAATGTCTTTCTGTGCGTTTCACTGCCCAAAGAAACAATGAGTCCCATAGGAATACACAAATTGTATAGGGTGGCGATACCAATAAGTTGCTTCTGTTCTGAGTTACCTGTGATGATGATACATCATCACACGGCCCACTGAGCTGACCAGTCCAGTCTCAAATTTCAAGAGCGCTAGTATCCCATTCATCACGGGGGAAGCGTACGTACGTAAAATTTGGTGGTCGACTTTTTTATGGTGAGTGGGTATGTAGCTTGGTAGGCTCAGAAAATAAGTGAGATGAGGAGGATGGAAGTAGAACACTTAAATAGGCGAGAATTTATGACTGACAGGCTCATGTGGGAATGATGAATTTGTCCATATTCATTTTAGCCAGTTAGTTAGTTAGCAGAGTGCCTTGTTTAGTCCCCCTTTTTATCCGTCACACAAGCTTATGACTTTTTTCTGTCTGCGTCTCCGTTTTTGATACATCAAGAATGGTAAGAGACTACAGAACTTTACAGCGGGGCACTACTCTGTCCCGTTTTCTAGGGAAAAAGCATTGCTGAGCATTGAGCATATATTCACACCACTCATGTTTTAACACCAGTTCTGTGACTTATGAAAGATGCCGTATTCCGAGTTCTCACCTAGAAATATGGCCAACAAGCCCATATGAATTAGAAAGCTTTCCACAAAATTGTCTAGACACAAACCACCTAAATTGTGGGAAACTTTTCGCATAAAATGTTCAGCAAACATACATTTCCTAAAAACTTAAATCGTGAAAAAAGGATTCAATCTCCCGCTGTCCCCTATAATTTGACTGTCACAAATTAGTATACGGCAAATGGGAATCTGTCTACATCTCCAACTTATCAACTAAACCAAAGAGCAAAACTAACTCACATTTATGAACCAAAATGTCGTCTGCACTTTAACCACAGACACAACAACAACACATACGGATTTCCCGGAAGCCACAAAAAATTTTTTCTCGCATGGAAGAGTTGAAGGAGAAAAGATGTATTTTATGTCTTAAATAGCTGTTCTTTTACCACACCACTGAAGTGAGGAGTCAAAGGAGCTGGCAACTACTGTAGTGGTCACAAATGAAAGGTTCGAGTGGGCCCCCTTTGTATACTTGTGTTTGTGTCAGCATGGGTGCTTCCAACTTTTCACCTGAGTGCATGACTGACTGACTGACTTGCTTTCCACACAGAAAGTGGCCTTTCTCATGCACACGGCTGACATGGGCCCACACAACGTATATGCGCTTCACGTTAGTACATATAAAGGCTAACGAAATTCAAGTGGAGTGTATAATCTAATGCATTAATCCAACGTTGAGAGTAAAGAACAGGTATACTATAGTACTAACTGACTAACTCACAAAAAAGATCCGCATTTTAAGTGTCCGCTCGTCTCGGACTGTCCCATAAGTTACTTTCATTTAGTGTGTAAACTTAACAGACATGTTGTACACATTATTTTAGTTTTTCACCATACTAACTTATTTATAGTTAACATTTTGCATTCGTAATGAAAGTCAGTAAGGACGAATATTAGAATAGAGAGTGAGTGAGTAATATAATGATGGGACAGTGAATTTTTCCTTGGGATGGGTTTAAGCATTGCATTACGGGAGCACCTTTCACGAATGTGATAGTTTCATTTTTGAGCTTTTCAGTTAGCCGCAAGGAATATTAACTATGTGAACAGGACGGCCAGTAATAACTAGTGGGTGAAAGTAGCTAGTTAGTTAGGTAGCAGTTGGACTTTTCCCTTGCTAATAGAGCCACGATATAAAATGTTATTTGATGCATTCATATGTGCTTTTCCATGCCACAGACGAAGACAATAGTTTACCATATTGAATTGCATCCAAAGGCTAACAAATTGATATCATTTTGGGAAATGGGATTGCGCAGAGTAATATTTGTGTTTTCGGAGCTCAAGGCTCCAGATAAATAATCATTATGTCCGTTATGTCGTTCAGTGTGAAAAAGTCTCAACAAACACAAGTTAGTTAGTTGGTTCATACAGGCGATTGGAAATTCAAATACTCTTATTTCTATGCATTCTTATAACTCAATTCAGTGAAAATGAATGAGAGGCAACAGAAATCGTTCAGAAAAGAATGCCAAGCAATCTTTATATGACAGGATAGCATAAACTTGACAAATAAGGTCCAATAAATCCATTAAACGAGAACCTGCTAAGAAAACCTTATGATGTCTCAAACGTGCTTGCAAGGTGAGCAAATCCCTAAGCATTTTCCATTCTATGAATGAGCACACCAGCCACCCTCTCAATGTAAAATTGAGGTTTCTACTGCATTCCGTTGAAGTAAGTAGTACTAATCCTTATTTTCACGTGGTGGGATACCAACGGTGTACTAATAAGGAGAAGAGAAAAAACTTTCCCTCTCTCGTCAAACTATTACGACGTACTACCACTACTTCACACAGCCCATACTACCTTTATAGCGGAAAAAGACTGCAGAGCAATCAATCTGAAAAGGCCAACTTTTCACATACGTCCATAGCAATGCATCCACTCATATATGTACATTAAACAGCATTATTACATGGACATGGAATTGTGACAACAATATACACGCGAAAAATGTTGCCCCGAAAAATAAACCTACTATGGATGATAACAAAGGTCATTTCCGAAAGGACAAGTTCTGGGCAGAATGCCGGCATAAGCCAATTTGAAACATTTGGAGAAAAGCATGCGTGCGATGCAACTTTCTTACTGTAGATATGAAAAGTGCAGTAAAAACATGATATGAGCGCGGCTACTGGAAAATTTGATTAGAAAAATGCACAGATAAGATCTGAAGGAAACCTGACCTGACGTGTTCTAATAAATTAGTTAAATCCAGTTACGAGTAATCTGTTTAGACGACGAAAATGCACATTGACTAAAGCATTAGATTAATCAACTGCAGTATTTGTTCTACACAACTTAAAACATGGCACTAATGCACTGCCCAAAAGTAGGCAGTATGTAGGCAGATGTATTTCTAATATGCTTTAGAAAGTCTACAAGTTTTCACACCAGTATTGTGTAAACTTGAAAGAAAAAACAGAAAACTTTTTCACAATTTTTTTCGGGGAAGTCAAGCGAATTGCTTTGAAACATGCGATGTCAATTAAGTCTAGTCGTACAATTAAATAGGTAATACAGGAAGATCCAATACAAAACGTTACATTAGTATGCCTCACTATATCATACAAACACTTTAAAACTTTTAAGTTTATCCGTTGAAATTTCCATCCCCTATTAAAAAATATAAAAATTTGCAGTCAACCGTTGCTTTAATAGGAAAAAAACTGTCCTTGACTACATTCTCACATAATTTATTTACTGGGTACGAAAAGCACGCAACAAAACGTATCCTTTTGAATTCAAATATATTATCTTGCGCTTATGTGCAACATGCACACATTAGAGTTAGAAACCCATATAAAAGTTTTGGTTCCCACAGCTAACTAAACACCGTTATTCCATGACAGCACCTAATGTGTGGCGCATTAACTTTCAACAGAAACCGACTATCCTTTCATAATTGGAAAAGTCGAAGCAACTCAATTTGTTTGTGGACATAACATATTATGTACCTATGTGCAATAAACACTCATATATATATATATATTATGTACCTATGGGGCAAACTGACTGAGAAAACAGAACATGTGGAGCATTTGAGCAAGTCAAAATTGATTTGACATTGATGATTATAATCACATTTGTTCTAATGTATACCAGCCAAAACCTCGTGAGCAAGTCACATTCATCCTACGAGAATCATAAATGTTCGCCCAGTAATAAATAAGACAAAAGGGAATATAAAAGCCGCCACACCTTTGTATCCAGCTCGTAATGGAAACATGTGTGGTGCATAGCCAGTCCATGAAATGCATGCAGAAAAACAAGTTTAGCACAGCTTCTGATACAAATACTAATAACTGTTATTAATACAAAATGCATTAAGAAACGGTATATAATCAAAAAGTTCATGTTTGTAGACTACTATAAAGGCAAACTGCATTTTCCCAATGGTCAATTTTAGAAATACGTTATTATAAACTATAGAGATCGGAAAAGTCATCCGATTCAGACTGCATTGATGATATTAATGCCAAATAAAATAGTAGAACATTTATCCAGAATTTCATGTTTACTTTAATGAGGTCAGTAGGGAACCAAAGCAGAGTGTGATTTACGAGCTTACGAAACTACGTTAGTCACTTTTTGAGGACACAAGCACATAATAAATTATGAGGACTAACTTATACCAAGGGCAATTAACGAAATGTTGTGTATGCACAAGATTATGGTTACCGAAGAAAGCAGGCGAAACCTCAAAGGAGCTCAAACTAGTCAAACTTTGGCAAGTGAAGAAAGCTAATGCCATAGAACCGACAAGAGGGTGTTGATTACTTCTCTTGTGAACAATAAAGAATGTTTCCAGTCTTAATTAATAGTGGCTGTTATACAGATACTGACTAACTAACTAAATAACAAAGCCGTATAAAGGCTAATTAAAGAAAGTGTACAATGTTAACCCCTTCAATGCCTGACTGCTTTGGTTTCACCAACTGAAACTGAAATGCATCCAGTAAGTATAAGAATGCACGAATAGGTATTTTTTACATGATCGTAAGAATTCACTCCATTGCAAGTTTTATAAAAAAAAGAGCTGACTAGTGTGAAAAATGTGAGCAACCACTGCGAAACTAAACTCTGCTTTAATATGGGAACAACTAACTTGACAAGTTAACGACAGCGTTTGTTTTCTACTCGTTAATGACCTTTCTTTTGACACATGAAAAGAGCTCATTAGAAAGCAGGAATGCCGCGCAACCAGTCGTCAATTGTCAATCATTATGCATGTCGTTATCCTCATTTGTAGTATTTTTTTGTGACATAAGCAATTATAAGCGGAAAAAAGTTTGCAAAATAATTATTTTCTTACCCTCTATCATAAAGTGGGCAATATGGTAGTGTAAGAGATCGCAAAAATTGCCAAACTTGGGCGTAGCTCCAGTCCAGTAGTGGAGAAATGCGCATCACTTGAGGCCATGAAGAATCCGTCATCTTTATATACAATCAGAATAGTACACATGAAATAATTGTACTCATAGATTTGGAAGCGTTTTTTTCTTTTCTTCTCTCTGATTACTACACACAAGGGTTATGTTTTATACCAGTCGTGCAGGAAAACAATCACACCGGAGAACGTGATATTTGGAAAAGGTAATAAAACGTTCCAACGGGCGTGGTCATTTCTTGTATTTTGCTGATGAAGCTCAAAAAAGAACGGAAGGTGTACTTGCGGCAAAAAATGTTCTGAAGCCGTGAGTGCATGAATATTTAATAACTTGAACATGACCGGCAATAATAAATGTTGATTTAATATCTATGCTTTGAAATGAATTATTTTATGGGAGGATTGCTAAAAAACTTTAAAAGTAAATGCGATTTTCGAAATTCGTGACTTTAAATTGATACTATGAAATCGGGGTTTCTATACCTACTTAAGCTGTTTCATCTAGTAAAAGGGAAATATAGAGGAAATCAACACAGGAAAGCATATACCTGAAAGTACGTGAGGTTTTGACCAGATGGATCAGATCGCCGGGTGCCCAAAAACATACCCTTGATTTCCGAGCGTTCTTCCATTACTTTCTGCAGTGCCGATTGAATTGGTCCATTGTAGCTTAGCATTTCTAATTTGTATCTACATAAACCAAAAATTAGGTTAGAGACTTGACTGCCTAACAAGATTTTCTTGAACCGTATGAAGAAAGAGTCATGCGACAGTTAATCTCATTACAACAACGCACATGGCATATATTTGATACAAGATATCAAAATGTGTGCATATGCCCCGTCTCTCATCATATTAGAGTAAATAGAAGCTAATTTTTTTACCTTTCCTTTGTTTCTAGCAGAAATGTCTCCATCTCGGGGAAAGGATCGTCAATACGAATGCAGAACGATTGCAACTTGACTTCCTCCTTTTTCCCTAGTTTTTTGCAGAATACAGCATACACCAAGTGCAGTAGTACGGTACAGTCTTTGCCCCCATTGAAACAAATGGCCAATTGCTGATCGTTGTACTTTTCTAAAGCATCTTCTATAACCTGTGAACGAATATGTAAATATTATGTGCACAGATAATGTAACAGCGCTATCAGAAAATAAATCGAAAAATTAATGATTTAAATTTCTAATTCTAACCTTTACAGCTTGACGAACAGGTTCATGAAGGGAATGTTTCGAATCACCAACAATATTATAAACGTTCTCCATCGCATTATTAACAGAATCGGGGTCGAAAGGGACGACAGAATTCTGGGATTTGTTTGTAATGAACTCGACAGCGTTCACCACACCATTCTCATGTTGGGATTCCATGGTAAGCTTGGTTGAGAAATACAAGTTGCCGTAAACTGGGTAAGAACCAAAAGTGACATCCTTAAATTTCTCCACAGCTTCATTTAGAATAGGAGTCACACTCATTTCGTCCTGATTCAAATATAATTCTCTACAATAGAACGGAGTCTGTGCCCCATATTGTTCCACCAGCAATCTTTCCAATCGTACGAATATTTTTTCCAGGAACTTAGGAACACCCGGGAATACATATACATTTCGCAAGTTGACAATAGGGAAATTTGAAATAGGCTCATGATTTTCTGCATCGAAAATTAATTTTGCATCTTGTGGCATTTCTGCCATTTTCATAATCACATCTCGTTGAAACCCTTTATGTCCTAGCCAAAAGTCAATCATTGATGCCATTCGAGCATTCACTGCTACAGGTGAGTTAAATGCTTCCGCAAGTCCTAAGTATGTCATATCATCATGTGTAGGTCCGATACCCCCAGTGGTGATTACAATGTCAAAAGAGGATGAGAAAGTTCGCATTTCATGTGCGATTTCGGAAATAGAGTCACCAATTACAGACACCCGTCCCACTTTTATCCCCATAGAGTACAGGCGTTTGCATAAGAAGTGAATGTTTGCATCAGCTACTTGTCCTTTCAGAATCTCATCCCCTATGATTATGATTGCAGCAGTTTTACGGACAGTGTTAGTAGATTTGTTTGAGCCGTCCGATATGCCATTGCTTTCACTCATCATCAATCTCGTAAGCGTCTACATGTGCCAAGAAATAATTAAGATGAAACACGATTTTCCACTCAAGTCTAAAAATTGAATTGCGAAGTAAAATGTGCAAGTTGATGAAATAAAAACGTGCCTTTGAATAAAAGCAGATCAGGCAAATTATCACACTTGAAAGCTTTGAATGACATAGATAAAACACAAAATGCGAACCGATAATTGATTCTGAGATTGGCAAATGATAAAAGTGGGTTAGTGAGTCTACTTTCTAAAAGATAGCACGCATAATTCGGAAGAAATTTAAGGGAAAATGTGAGCCCAATAAAAGCATTTGTTTGTAATCTTCCGGTCGTAGTTTGTTTTTGTCATTCCAGTTTTATTCAAAAATGGTCATAAAATCAATAACAATCATACCACTAATATAGTAATATGGATGCAAAAATATATAATATAACATAATGTAAGCACAGCTACTCTAACAGTCAGTCAGTTTCGCTGTGCTTTCGTTTCAAAGGATTTTCACTTTCGTAAGGAGAAGTCAATACATGATGTGGCATAGCAAATGAAACACATAACATTTCTTTGTTAGGAGCTACATTTCTAACAAATTTAACTTCAGTAATAGATTCTTGAGGTAAATCATAATTTAATTTATCTTTAACTAATGTCACAGCTTTTTCTTTATACCCACTTATATCTTTGATAAAACAATGAACATGAACTAGCAACTTTAAATTTGGGTCAACTTCATTTAAAATTCCCCAAAATGATTTCAAAAAATCTACAGCTATTGCAGGTAAATTCATAAAGACATGGAGATTTCTATTTTCGAAAATGTAGTCTCCATTTTTACTTTTCTCTAATTTTTGCTTCAAATCTTCAGAAATTACATTTTTTATAAAGTCATTTCCATCTTGATTAAAACATTGGACCAGTTTGTCCACTTTATTTTTCTTAACGTTGTGAAGCAGCCAAGTATAACAATCTGGATTCAAATCATTAGCAAGCACTTCAGCTTTCCTTTTCGCTGCTGGCAAGGCAAATGGTCCGACTCCACCAAAAACATCATACAATGTGTCACCCGCTTGAAGTAGTTTCGAAAGTCTATCGTGTTCATAAGACAATCTAGCGTTCCAATATACTTTCGCAAAGTCAAACTCGAACTGACATCTGTTTTCTTTAACAGTTACTACAGTTTTGGATTCACCAGCGATAACTTCCATTTGGAAATTTCGAAATTTACTTTCAATATTATTGATTTTATTGACGACAGTTTTGGCACCGTTCACTTTGTCAAGTATGATTTGACCAACCACATATTTATAAGGGAAAATGTGTTCTTTCAAATTGACATGAACTAAATGTCCCATTTGTGAGAAACTTGCAACTTTTTCTTCACCGTCGGGGATCACTGAATCTATTAGCTGTTGTAATGTCCAGTTTTCATACTTGAATTTTACATCGTCATAAAAATAGTTTATTACCGATCCTCGATCTAGCTGAAGTTTTTCAGATATAAATTCAGGAATTGTAAGATTGTCAAAAAGTTCTGGATTCAAGTAGATTTTCTTCATTTTTGCTGACCCGTCTTTTTCATCATTTTCCTCGCTTGATATGTCAATTATAGATTTGATACCGGCCACTTTTAGAAGAAACGGAACAATTTTTTTGATGACGATAGGGTTCACATATTGTTCGGATAAAATAATAGTTGGAATCTTGATGAGTTTTGTAAAAGCTGGTTTATCCAAAGTAATCATCCCAGTACATTTTGGGGGCCAAAGTATTTTATTCCGCTTGCATGTTGGCGCAATCTTTTTCTCAGGCAATTTAAACGAAGTTTCACCTTCGCAAGGGGGTGATCGGCCAAAAGTGATTTCGTTTCCCTCATTTTCAGAAGTCATCGTATTCTTCAGTACAGATATATAATGTTAGCTATTTACTCATTATTTAAGACACATTTACATTTAAATTAAACGTAAAACCAGTCCACTGAAGTCAGGGAATTGTCAAATATCTATCCTGTGTCGAGTGTCTACAATGTCTAATGTCCACTTCAGCACACTGTTTCTGCCACTGTCAAAATGTAAGTTTTGGGGGAAAAATCCTTGACTGTCTCAAATGCTCGTCACGTTTTATGTCATGCCGTTCATTTGCTCATCATCATACATATTATGCATGCATGTAAGTGGCAACAATCGGCCCTGCCATGCATATAAAATTAGAGAACAAAACATTCGCCGCACTAAAATAAATCAAAAGGCCAAACGGACTGGTTAGAAAAATGAGATTTATAGTTGACTTACCAAAACTGATTGTGTCTCAACACTATTGTGATTGCAAACAGTCCTTTGTAGGGAATGAATACTTCGACGAGAATTAATTTGATGAAGAGAAGTACCCAATTGGAACCGGCTACAGTTGAGTAGAATCAGCTTTCTGAGAATAGCAAGGGCCATACGAATTCAATCCCTTACAAAAAAAGTAAAATTTAAATGTGTATATAAACAATGACCACGAAAGAGAGTGCCGACTTCCATGTGGAATGAAGAAGAAAATTTATAATGAAAGCGTTATGTTTTGTAACTCCGATTGATTGTGACCATTGTGAGAATCTACGTTGAAAAATAACATTTTTAAGACTTACGAATTTATCCTCCGAAGATTAAGGACGAAACCTTTGGAGTATACTACAACAACTGGTTGGCAGACAAATAATTTCCAAATATTAATAACGCTTTCACTAAATTATTTTAATTTTTCCAAATTAATTAATATAATCAAAAGATAAAAATAAAAACCCTAAATATGCCGACCAAATTATAGATCTACGGGAGTAAACCTTGCTTCGCGCGTTTTCTCCATTCTATGCCCACTATACCAAACTTTCAAGATGGCATTGGTCCCAAATTCTTAGTCATTTTTAAAGAACGCTAAAATGGTTCTGGTCTCCAAATTTCCATTTCAATGTATTCAAGTAATAAATTATCTTGCAGCATTTTTAAAACATAAAAATATTTTTTCATTTTTCATAATTTAACCGACTAGTGACATTACATACTTTAAGCTTTGTAGCAGTCGTATCACAATAAACAAAAATTGAAATAATCTCAGTAGGGATATTTTTACAAGTCGTTTAAGTAACCTCACCATAATGCAATTTATCATTAAATCACACAGCAAATGTACGCAGAGTACATGCGTTATATGCGGGAAGAAAATGACTGAAAAACGACTGTCGCTGAAAAAATCCAGTATGCATGAATAAGATTTAACTGCATGAAAAACGACGCATCCACATAATCAATAAAAAGACCAATATTTTTTTTTCCTTCATTTTATGTAATTTGAGTACAATTTCAATCAAAAGTAATCCTCTATCTAATTTGTTTTGATTTTTAAGGTCTAACATCCAGCACATCATATCAATCTAGGGATGTTTTCATTCACCCTCATTAAGTTTAAGCGAGCAGTCCTTTTCATAAAACCTACTTACCTACTCACACAGATTGTATAGAATGAGCCAAGCATTTCATTAATCCATGCGGCAACCTTACAAATAACCAAAATGTTCACAATGTACCCCGTTCTCATCCCAAACAGATTTCATGGTTCCTTCCACCCCATATTCATGTATACCCTCACTCACATAGCCAGCGTTTTGTACTAGTGCAATGCCCACATCATTCGTTCGTATTATCGATCCACATGGGTTCGGTAAAATTCGGACATTTCCTTTATAGCATCCCCAGATCCTATCTCCTTTAGTTTTCATCCAAAAAACTGCATTCATAAAGTTTCCATATCCCTCTACCAATGCTATAATATGCAATACTACTGCGATGTAAAAGTTTTCACTCCAGATCCAAAACGAAGTACGTAGTATGAGTATTATTGGCCCGTACTTAACAATGAATGCAATAGCTTTTTACCGGGCAGCTGTGTACACTGTACCCTACATTGCCGCACAAGGGTTAGTTAAACATCAACATCTATAGGGGCAAGCACCCTACACTAATACGGGCGCAAGAAAAATACATCTAGACGCTGGTTTATTCCTCATACAGTATTATTGCTGCTACTACTGCTGCTGAATGTTTTAACAAGCTGGAACCATCAGTCAATATCGAATCATCATGATGGCATTCAAATAGCCCACCTTCTAAAACTTACCTGCTCCCCGCACCGTTTCCTGCAGTCAAAGCTGTAGGACTAAAATAATTTATTTTCTGTTTGCAAGTGTGCCTGCGGTGGTCCAACTAATCAGCACATATTATTTCAGCAGTATATTGACTAACTAACTATAAAAGGAAAAGGCTGGAGTCAGTGTTTCGGTGGTTAACTCGATATGCATACGCGTGCTAATGTGCGTGTTTGGTGAAAGTGTATTCATTCTCCGTCTGTACAATAAGCGCTACTCACTGTTCCGTGAATGTAGTTGTCCATAAAAGAAAGACTCGGGCATATAAAGTTAGTAACCCGTCCTCATAGCTATATACACGGGTTAAATCCGAAGGGGAGTTTGAGCCGACAAAAATATAGTTGATGTGACTCATTTTTGTTCCCGAGTGCAATAAACACACTGCAGTCTACTTGGCCTGCCGGTACTGGATCCCATTTGAAATAATAGTCTTGTCTGGAATAATATTGTGAATAATTTATCTGCAAAAAATCAGAAAAGTAATACTGTGGAACTATATTGCGGTGCATATTTATATACAAAGAATACAAGGGATTGACTATCTAAAGTGCCAAAGTGTCTTGCCAAAGGGTAATACCGGTATGTAAATAGGAATACACGGTGTGGAATCTGATTTCTCACAATAAAAGAGAAACTTTGAAGAATAAAAAGGCATGTTCAAACAGTGTGATGGACAAATTAGCTGTAGTAGCCCAGGTAGTGAGAATTGGAAGACCAGGATTTGTTCAGAGTCCATCAGTTTGGCTTGTGGTACACTGCTGAGAAGACATGCCGTCCAAATGTGGCATTCCAAGAGACTGGAGTAGATCAGAGCAACTTAGCGTGAGTGAGAAATTAAGTCTACGGTCTGGATCCGCGTCCACCTCAGCCCGGTATATAAACTCTGTGAGTGACCTTTACGCAGCAGATGAGATAGACGCACTGTTAGATGAGATTCGTGATTTGGAGCCTATCAGTGTGCATGGTGATGATGTGCAAGATTTTGAAATCGATGGCTCCGCCACAAGACTTCCTTACAATTACAATATGACCTACTGTGACTCCCGTACTTCCGTCCATTCTTGGGATTCCCACGCTCTGTACCACAATAATACAGTCAGTCATTAGTTCGTCTCACTTGAATCTCTCTTCTTCTTCTTCTTCCACTTGGCACTAAGACTAAAAGTTTATAGAACGTTAACTTGATGGGGGAAGAAAACTGTAACTTTCTTAGCTCACTGCACGCTCTATCAACTTTATAGAAAATTGTAGCTTCCCATTTGTATTTAGCGAGGATTGGCAAAGAAAGTCGGTATCTTCACTCGTGTGTCCAAAAAATCCCTCTGCCCATTGTTTCTCCGTGTGCACGAGACGCTCTCCGAAGCTTCACATTTTCCAACTCTATACTATGTACACTGTCTTAGATATTGTAATGTGTTTTGTATAGAAAGTTTGTTCCTTAATGTAGACCATGTCAAGTTCTGCTGTAGCATTAGTTAGTTAGTTCGTTAGTAATATTAAATTATTTTCATAGCGCAGTTATTATAGACAGTTAGGACTAAATATTCTATTGCAGAATCTTATTTGCATGGAATTAAGTTAGTACGTAATTTGTTTACAGAATGAAAGTACTCTTTTCGTTCCATTTCACCAAACTCTCAAAAGTTGAACAAAAGATTCATTTTTGTATGGCAAACTCTAGTTGCCCTATAATTTTTTGCCAGAAAGTTGAAGTAGTCTTATTTTTTTACATTTCCAGTAGTTTTGCATACACGGCGTGAGTAGTGTCCTTTTTTGCCGAATCCATTTTCTTCGTTGTTTGTTTGTTTACTCTATCTATATTTATATTCTTTGGTATCTAAAACTTTTCAATGCGTACTTTCCCTTTTCTCAGCAGCCATGTGTGAACACGCCAAAAAGGAAGCAACCAGAGTGCTTGAGCACTTCTTTTGTTTTTCATTTCCTGTCGTATAAATTATCCCCGAAACGAGACAAGGCTAGGGTTCCCTACTAAAACCAGGCAGCTATTGAAAATAATTCACTCTTAGGTCTTTTATGTATACAAATAGCTTAATACTACCTATTTAACATTCAATTCATGCATGCCTATATCAAGATCAATGCCTTGGTTATTTAGTAACTTACTAATTGGATCTAATTCTATCTCCTGTTTTAGATGGAAGACACAGAAACAACACGAGTTGGAGGTCCAGTCTCCTTGTACTGCGACACGAGTCATTTGAAGACTCCCATCGGGCTTCTAAGAATAGTTCTTTTGGTAAATATCATCATTTGATATCACCAGTCAGTAACCTAATACTCTCGCTGGAGTCTAATATATTCACTACTTTAGAGTAATTAATGTGTAAATTGATTAAGTTACCTCTTGCTTGCCTCCAGGTTACTTCCATGGTCTCTTTGGGATGTCTCTGCTATGCTGGCACTTCACACTACAGCGTCCTTATGCTTCCATTTGTAGCGAGAATACGATTAATGCTTTTCGTTATTTTGTTCAGCTGTCTAGTCACCATTTTGTTGATGTTTCTTGACATATCTCGCTTATACCACGCCTTCCCAATACACTACCACCGATGGGTAAGATACGATTAGATTACAATACAATTAGATTAAGATTAACTTAAATTGATTTCAATGTTACTTTACTTACGGAAAATCCGAAGTCTAAAAATGATCACGTTGACTTGAATCAAAACGAATTGTATCAGTAGAGTAAGTTTAATGCCGAAAGCAAATAT